>Ga0209955_1000692_pt1 | contig 11392 bp, 7 predicted proteins | sample SalPonA_A_H2O_MG_FD_185716 | JGI IMG/M metagenome (GOLD analysis project Ga0209955, IMG submission 185716) | Water microbial communities from South San Francisco under conditions of wetland restoration - Salt Pond MetaG R2A_A_H2O_MG (SPAdes)... | ecosystem: Environmental > Aquatic > Non-marine... | reverse complement strand
CTTCCTCGGCGAGTACGGTGTGTTCCCCAAGTACTTCGACGATGAGACTTTCCAAACCATACACCACTACACTCGCGGACGCATATACAACGGCCGTTACGACAACGACAGCTTGCACTGTGCCATCGACTCAATGCTTGAGCGAACTGTAGAGTATGTGGACACACATGAACTCACTCTTAAGAACACTACAGACTTCCCGGACATGTATGACCTACAAGAAGACGAACTGCACTTTTGTGAAGAGTGCGACGATGTGCTAGACAGTACGAACGAGAGCGGCATGGGTCACATCTGCTCTTACTGCTACGACCACTACGAAGAAGACGAAGACTACTGCTATTAATTAGAGGTTGACTTCCGACAGCAACGATCATATAATACTTGAACACTGAAACAACACATAGAGGGCAATACTATGACAACTACTACTTACACTCCAGCACAGCTTGCAGAGCGTTACACTGTTCAAGACATCAAGAACATTGTAGCAGAAGCAAAGATGGCCGCATACAAGGCTGCTGATGTATACGAGCACGATGTGATGCAAGGCGGCTGGGGAGCATGTGGCTTTGCTTGGGTTAGCATCTACAACATTAAAGGCAATACTCGCATAGGTCGTATGCTCAAGCAAGCAGGCGTAGGTCGTAGCTGGACTAAAGCATATGAGATTTGGAACCCAAGTGGCTACCCTACACAGAATGTAGACACACTACTAGCTGGTGCAGAAGCAGCCGCTCGTGTACTAACACACTATGGCTTTACAGCTTACGCGGGCAGTCGACTAGACTAATAACAATAAGAGAGACTCGGGGTATAGTGTTAGCGCACTATACCTTTTTTCTTTTTTGTAAATGAAAAAAATATTTTTCAAAAAAAAATTTCTCGAGGGGGGTCGGGGCTTATATAAAAAGTCTTTACAAAACAAGCACTTAGCTTAATGGCGCTTTTTTAAAATATGGTGAGCTACATTCACCACCTCGAATCTGTAAGTACTTCACCCCGAAAAATTGCGCAGCAGGATTTTTTTACTGTAAAAACCCTTTTCGAGAAATCTGTAAGTACTTCTGGAAAATTTTTTGCGCACAGAAATTTTTTCGCTGTAGGACCCTTTTCGGACTATTGCTATTACTTCTCGATACAGCGAGCGTAGCGACTCTGCCAAGGAGTCGAGCGTAGCGAACTGTCAGACGGCACGGCGGCTGCGAACTGTGTGTTTACTGTAGTGTTTACTGTATACGCTACTGTGCTAATTACTGTTATGTATTATGAAATCAAACTCATATACGATCCCGAGCCAAGATATCTTACTCTCAAGGAAAGTGTTACATATTGTGCTAGTATAGATCTTTATATAGAACACGGTATAGAGTGCTTTCAAACGAGTGCGTCACGAATAGCATTTAACACAGCTAATGATAGGCTGTTGGCTATGCTTATACTGAGCTCTAGTACAAGCTTTGAGCCGGTGTGTATAGATTAAAAATGGCTTCTGTCGCTTAATGTAAGCGTCTTACAGCGTGTTTATAGGATTAGGCTACTGTTGGCCTTAACTGTGCTTAAACACTGTGCTAGGTGGGGATTTGAATGTGTTAGAGGTAAAATTCCCGCACCGTTCTTGCTGCGCAAGCTGCTTCGCAGCTCTTGGGCTTGTGCGCTACCGCAGGCGCTTCGCGCTTGTTTGGCTCTTGTGTCGACTATTACCAAGAGCCTGTCCATTCTAGTTCCTCTTGGTCATCAAAATCTAAGCCGAAAGTATCAAACAGTATTGAAGTGTTGTCAGAGAATAGTATACTGCGTACATACGCTATTCTGCCGCTGGTTACGCCTCTAACAAAGAATGGAGTTGTTGGAGGGGTTGGTGCGTTTGGATAAGATGCGAGGTTTCTTGCTACGAGGCTGGTTGATCCACGACCGTCTACAAAGAACGGTGTTGTGCCGTCAGCACCCAGCATAGGTGTAAACGTTTTTAGATCATTAGGAATATAAGATCCTTCAGTAGTTCCTATACTAGGACCATAGCGGAATCCTGCGCTTATACGGAATTTGTCTGCATGTCCGTCTGGCCAAGATGAGCTGTAAGATTTACCTGTGTATCCTAGGGCTGCTTGGTTTATATTTGTGTACGCAGGATCTCGAGGATCGCGTATGTTAGATGGGTCTGACGGTGCGTGATAAACGTGGCCATTGATTCCATAAAATAGCAATCCGTCATCGCGCCAACTCATGAACACGTGGTTCCAGGCGTTTACCGTTACCAGAGAACCAGCGCCGAAGCCGCCGTCGTTAGATCCATTGACTATTAACGTACCAGTGTCAGAGAAGTTAACGTACTGTATATAATCGGTTGCTAAATCACCAAAGATGCCCAGTAATGAAAAGTAGGTAGCTGGAGTCTCATCTACGGGCCAGATCCAACCTTCGATTGTAAACCCGCCGTCTTCATCGATGTAGTCGCCTACTGACTTAGGAAGTGTAGCACTGTAGGCAGTAGCACTTGTTGCCACTGTGTTACCAAATAAAGGTGCTACAGCACTAGCAGTAGTAACTGTGCCGCCGAGTGTGATATTTGCTACACCGGATTCAGGAACACTAGGAGTACCTTCGAAGCTGTATGTTGCTAGGTTGATGCCGCCTGGGCAAGTACCCCACACTGGATAGTTAGCAAGTGCTAGTCCCGAATTGGTTGCAAAATTAGTTGGTTCGCTTGTGATATTAGTAACACACCATCCGGTTAAGTCTTGGTTAAAACTAGTAGCGCCACTGAACATATAGTTCATAGATCTAAATAATGATCCTTCTACAGCACTCACATCCCATCCACTGATGTCTTGGTTGAATGATGTAGCGTCTCGGAACAGATTGCCCATATTAGTAGCTGAGCTTGTATCCCAACCGGCGAGAGGCTGATTGAATGATGTAGCGCCCATAAAGATTTGATTCAGGTCAACAACGTTACTAGTGTCCCACGATCCTATAGGTTGGTTAAATGCCGTTGCACGTTGGAACATAGCGGTCATGTTAGTAACTGAACTAGTATTCCAACCTGAAATATCACAACCGAACACACTAGCTGGTTGGCTCTGTGCGGCAAACATAAAGCTCATATTCAGAGCCGAACTAGTATCCCAATTTATTACTTTATTGCTTGCTCCTGCTGGTTCACCGAAATTAAAGGATGCAGCATCAAGGAACATACCACTGAAACCACTAACTCTGCTAACGTCCCAGCCACTAAGGTCTTGGTTGAATGCCCATGCATCTCTAAACATATTAGTTGCACCATTAAGTCTAGATGTATTCCAAGAGCTTATGTCTTGATTGAAGTCATTTGCACCGAAGAACATATGTGCCATGTTAGTAACATTGCTAACGTCCCAAGAGCTTATATCTTGATTGAAAGATCTAGCACCCCAAAACATTTGATCCAAACTAGTAGTATTGCTAACGTCCCATGTTAATGGATTTGTGCTGTTGCCAGATGCTTCTCCGTTGTTAAAGCTAATAGCATCTTTAAATACACCATACATGTCATTACCAGTAATCGAACTAGTGTCGAACGAACTTACATCTTGGTTGAAGTTACTTGCATCATTAAACATTAGTTTCATTTCTGTTAAAGAGCTAGTTGTCCATGCTAGCGGTGCTGTGCTAGAACCTGCTGCTTCTCCGTTGTTAAATTCACTTGCTCGCATAAACATCCAAGTCATGTTAGTAACAGAACTAACGTCCCAACTGCTTAGGTTTTGATTAAATTTGCTTGCACCAAGGAACATGATACCCATGTTATTCACTGAACTAGTATTCCAGGAACCGATGTCTTGGTTAAATGATGCATTGTCTCTAAACATAAGATACATACTAGTAACATTACTAGTGTCCCATGTTAACGGTGCTGTGCTAGAACCTGCTGCTTCTCCGTTGTTAAAAATAGGAACATAGAATGCATTAGTAGAGCCAAACATGCCGTCCATATTAGTAACAGAACTAACGTCCCAACTGCTTAGGTTCTGATTGAATACTGTAGCATTAGAGAACATATAACTCATATTAGTAATTGCACTAACGTTCCAAGTGCTAATATCCGGATCGTTGAATGTCGTAGAGCTATCGAACATGTAAGATGCATTAGTAATAGGAGCAGTTGTATAGATACCGTTATTTGGAACAAATGTATAACCAGACGGTGCATAGCTTGTTCTCCAACCAGAACTAGTAGGATCAATAGCTGTGTTTCTCAGCGGATAGTAATATAAGCTGTTATGCGATACTTTGTATACAGCATGTCTTCTATCGTTGTCACCGGTGCTTGCTCTAAAGAAACCGTCAGTGCCGTACACGCCCGAAACACTGTGTGGATCAACAGAACTTGCAATAAACCCGAGAGATATGCCAGTAGCACTTTCGAGAGCTGCCCCATCTGCTAGACTGTCAGTGTCTACCCAGAATGCACGTAGACCGCCTTGATCTGAAGCTGGCATTACAAAATGGTTGCCGTCTGTCCAAGCACGTTCATTGTTACCCCATTGAACATTGTACTGAGAAGTCATAGAGGACCCAGTAATTGTAAGAGTTTTTTCTAGTGTAGCATTAGTAAAATTAAAAGGAGACTGGAGACTGTAAATACGCATCGAGCTGCTGCCAGCAATTGCAACACGCAAACCGTCTGAGGTAAATCCACGTGCAATGTTAGATGCTGTAGATAGTGTACTAGCAGAAGCCCAGTCCAGTGTAGTCACGTCCCACGATGTAGTCATAGGTACGCTGCGTAGACCACTATTATTACAGAATACCATTCTTTTTTCTTCAACGGCTATCACATATTCGTAATTCTCTGCGCTGGAAGAACCTAGCGAACTAGCAGTTGATAAATCAAAAGGTGTCGAGCATTGTACCAAATGCACAAATCCCGAACCGCTAAGATCTAATCCAGCAAAATAATAACCGTTTCTAGAAAACACGCCGCTTAAGGTAGTCCCGTTCCAGGCAAGGTCAGTATTTAAATTCCTGGACTGTTCAAATGTTGGTGTATCAAGGAATCTAATGCTCGGTGCAACGGGTTGCAATGCTTTTTCTAATTCATAAACGTATACACACCCGGATTGCGTTCCATTTTCGTCAGCAGTCCAAGGTGCAGAAACCCACATGCGATTACCTTGCATAGCAACATCATAGCCAAAACGGTTTTGTCGCTTGGATGTAGTTGTATTAGGGTTAGGCAATTGTTGTAACAATTTTCCATCGGCTGAGTAAACATAGGCTCTACCGTGATCTTGTGATTCAACGTTTGTTGCAAAATCGTTTGCGCCTTCTTCGCCGTAAGCGCCTATAATAGTGTATTCAGTGTTGCCGTCTGCTGCCATACCTCCTTCAAAACCAATCTTTTGTCCAAAATAATCATTTGAAGTTGTACTGTACGGATTAGGATTACTCATTTCTACTTCAGTGTTTGTATCAATTTGGAGCCTTCTAACACGCTGCGTTGTTTGATTGAATCCGTAGTACAAGAAGTTTTCAGATCTTGCTAAACCAATACCTAGATTAGCATTGAATCCGCCAACATTTTTCGCGACTATAGAATTTCCAGTAGCAAGACTAAATTCCCATAGAACGCCTGAATCGGTGCCGCCATTGTCTTGATAAGGTGCTCCTACCCAAAATTTCGACACGCTCGGTCCGTCATATATTGCAACACTTCTGCCAAAGCTATCTGAGTAAGAGCTAAAGCCGCCACCGACATCTGCATACTGCACACTATGTACTAAACTTCTTGTACTAAGTCGAAAAACATATGCAGCACCCGAGTCAGCATCAGTAGTAGGCCTTTCGCCGTTGGAGCCTACTATAATATAATCGCCGTGCATGTCAATTGAATTACCAAAACGATAGCCGGATCCAAATAAACTACCTGTGCCTGTGCCGATAGCAGGTGATGTAATAGTCCAATATAAACTACCGTCGGCAATGTTAAAGATGTATACTGCTCCATTACTAGTACCGCTAGGATCTTCAAGAGGTGTACCCACGGCAATGTAATCACCAAATGCTCTTACACCACCGGTGCCAAATCTATCGTTATCAGACGTGCCAGATGCGCTAGGGTTATTGATAGTATAAAGAAGTTGACTAGATCTATTGTCGTAGACGTATACCTTGCCTGATAAATTGCCGCCTGCATCGTCCTCTTGATAAGAACCAACAACTAAGTAATTTCCCGTAACGTCGATAAAATCTCCAAATACATCTGCACCACTTGTATTATAAGCATTCGGGTTATAGATAGTATTACGAAGTACCCATTTAGGACCTTGACTAAGTCCTATAGATATTAATTGACGACTCGAAAAAGTACCTAAGCGTGGCATGTAGTGTTCCTTGATTTAAAATAATTAATACTATTTATAAGGATACTACATGCCGTTTTAGATTAAGTATCTAAGTTATTAAGAAAGTCTCGCAGCTTAGAACTAGTTGCTTCTGCTTTGATCTTTTTAGCAGGAGCACCGTCTGCAGGATCGTCTCTAGTGTCAGATGCACTAGCAGCACCATTTCTTTTTAAGTTTGCTACAATTGAACTAGATCCAGTTGGAGCCGATGCTGTAGGTGCATCTTGTTCATCTTCTCCTAGATCAGTAATGCGTAGTGTGTCTACGTCGAACGCTAGATCAATCTTTTGTCCTACACCACTTGACGAACGTGTCTTCATCAACTGTATCTGATAGCGTCCACGTTCACGCATTGCACGACTTGTAAAGATACCAATCAAGTTGTCCGCAGTGTTAATCTTAGATATACCACCTGAAATCATAGAGTGATCGAATTCAATTTCTTCTACAGCTGAACGGTTTAACTGCGATGCTGTTACAAAGATGCAGTTTAGCTCCATTGCTAGGTTACGTAGTTCTTCTGATACATACTTGTCCTTAACGAACAAGTTCTCTGCACTTACCTTTTGACCGATTGGGAACATCAAGTCCAAATAGTCTACTAGTACTACATCAACTTTCTTACCGCTTTTGATTTCAAACTCTTTAACATATGCTCTTAGGTCGTTTGCAGTTTTACCTGTGGGCATATACTTAACTTGGAAGGCACCTGCTTTCTTGCCTATCATCTTAACTTTCATTTCAACATCGTCGATGCTCTTAAATACATCACGACTTGGAATCTCAGACACCATTGAATCAAGACGCATACTTACCAAGTTCTCTGAAAGCTCAAATGTCAAGTACAATACATTCATACCTTGCAAACACCAGTTAACACCTAGGTTAGCCATAAACAATGACTTACCGGAACCTGAACCGCCTGCAAAGATATTAAGCTCGCCTCTGTTGAATCCGCCAAACAGTTTCTTGTCTAAAGTAGGCCATCCTGTGCTCACTTGTCCGTTCTTGTCTTTAATCGCTTCAAGGCGTTGTTTAGGTGCTGCAAAGTAGTCAGTACCTAAATCTTTTTGCAAACCAATCTGTACTGCTTTCTTAACCAAGTCTTCACATGCACCGTACTCGCCTTTTTCAAGCAAGTCTGCACTCTTGAGGATAGCTGCTTCTAGTGCTTTGTGTTTACTGAATGTTTCGAAATCTTGCAGCAACCAATCATAATGGCTTTCTTGAAGTTCACCAGGATTCTTTAAGTCAGATTTTGTAGCAGCATTTACAATTTCAAATGTAGGCAACGAGTTATGTTGCTCTACATATGTTTTAATAAACTTTGCAGGTTCTACTAGACGTCTATCAAATGTATCAGGATCAAACACACCTTGACAGCGTACAAAGCTCTCTGCGTCAGTCATGAACATTTCAAGATATACTTTCTGTATATCGTAACCGTAGTCTGTGTTTTGTCTAGTGGTCAAGCGTATAACTCCTTATGAAAATACTTTTATGCCATACATTTTAGCAAAGTCAGCAGCGTCTGTCAAGTCATTTACCATAGGCTTGCCTTTAATGTTTAACGATGTGTTTAGTAGCATTGGGCATCCTGTTTCGGCATGCCATGCTTCGAGCAGTAGTCTAATACCAGTTCGATCTCCTTTTGCAACCGTTTGAACTCTGCTGGTTCCGTCTCCGTGGACAATAGCAGGGTACTCCTTAGGATATCTGCAACGTGATGTGTACTGCATATACGGTCCGACGGAACCTTCAAAATACTGCTCGGCGTATTCTTCAAGAATAACTGGAGCGAAGGGTCTAAACTTTTGTCTTCGTTTAATTTCATTAACCCTATCTTTAATATCAATGCCACGAGGATCAGCAAGAAGGCTACGGTTGCCAAGAGCTCGAGGACCATACTCTGCCTTGCCGTTTGCAACACCTGCAATGCCTGTTGCTTTAAGTTCTTTAATAATTTCTTCAACAGGATATTCTCCTTCTATATTATGACCTAGGTAAGGACCTGGCCATTTTATGTGTTCGTTATAGTGTGCTAGTACTGCTCCTACTGCGGAACCTGCATCTCCTGGATTGGGCATAATCCATACATTATCGTAGAACTCGAAGGCTATACTATTTGCTGAACAGTTAAGTGCACATCCCCCCATAAGTACAAGATTCTTACTGCTGTACAATTTGCTAGTTTCGCGTAATATTATACGCAATACAAATTCATACACTGCCTGTGTAGCAGCAGCAATGTCAAACATATCTTGTTCTGTAGTTAGTTCGGGCATCCATTGCTTACAGCCGCGATGCAGATTTTGTTTGAACTTTACTTCAACACCATTCGCATACTCAAAGAAGTCTTCAAATATGCGCCAGAACAAACGCTTAGGGTCACCGTATGCTGCCATGCCCATAAGAATGTATTCATCTTCATTTGGCTTTAATCCTACACGTTGCGTCATAGCACTGTACCACAGACCTATGCTGTGCGGATAACCTTGACTGTACAGTTGCGTTAGATATTGGTCCTGCCCTTCCCATACTGTAAGTGTTTCAAATTCCCCGATTGAGTCGATGCATACGACAGTAGCATCTGTAAACTCGCTAGTATAATAACCAGCGGCAGCATGGCTACGATGGTGGCTGCTATAGCGAATAGGAGCGTGAATTCCAAAACTAGCCAAATATTTTTTAATATTATTTTCACTCCATTTCCATCCTTGTCCTGCTCTAAACTGGCGAAGAGTCTTAACAAAAGGTCTTTCATACCAAATAATTTCATCAGGCTTTCCCCATTTTAGTGCTTCATCAATAAGGTCTTTGTGCAAGTGTGCGTCATTTTTCTTACCACTATATCTTTCGCTATGACTTGCATAGTGCAATGTAAGTTCTTTGTCACGACTAAAAACTGCCAGTGCAGCATCGTGACTATTTGCAGATATTCCCCAGATTATCATCTTTTCTCTTCTTTACCTTTTGTAGAATTTGTTGTTTAACGTTGTCGTTTAAATAAGGCCATCTTGTAATTTCGTCTAGAGTTCGATAGCATCCTGTACACATGTTATCTAAATCAAGACGGCACACTTTTATACACGGACTACTCATTTGTATATAAACGGATCTTTCTCTTTTAGTTCTTTCATTCTTTTACGAAATGCAATTTCTTCTTTAATTCTATTATACGGCCAGCATATCCATGACCAAACTTTTTTTAAATAAACCATTTCTTTTTCCTCAGTCTAATTTTTAAAGGTGAGCTTTCTGCTGCACTTACTATGCTGTAAATAGCAAACAAACGTCCGTATCTAGCTACAGCATCACCGATATCATTAACATCCTCTGACCAGTCAGGCATACTTACAGACCAGCCAAGTTCAATAGCACGTTCAACTAGTTTACTACCGGCTTTGTCTCTGTCAGGAACAACAATAATATCTTTGTTAAGTCTATTTAACATCATTGCTTGTTGGTCGGAAATTTCTGAACCGCCTAGTGCACATCCTTCGACATGAATAGCATCTATCTGTCCTTCGCATACAATAGCAAACACTTTATTAGGTCGTTGATCATCTAGCCCATAAACAAATCCTGGTTGCACTTCTGTTAGATACTTAGGCTTTTTATCAGGCAATATACTGCGAGCAGTCCAGCCTACTACTCTGCCTTCATAATAGAACGGAATGATGAGCCTGTCGCGATACCCTAAACTCGGTGACCAGTAGTAGTCTGTGTCATCTATGTTTAGATTACGTGCTGCCATGTACTCAAGTATTGATAGACTAAACTTATTAAAGTCTGTTATGTCTGTAATTTTAATTGCATCGTCCGGTAATGGAACTGTGTTGAATGTAGGTAGCTGAAGTATCTTTTCACGAGCTTCGACGCCTTCGTTTTCACGCATAACATCAAGTGCCACCTTATTGATTACATCGTCAGGAGCTCCCATCCATTGCAGGAGTTTACGCAGTTTATGTGAAAAGGAACGCCCTGGCTGCCAACTGGTTTTAAAGCCACAGTTGAAACAATGATAACTAACGCCGCCGTCTGGGTTAGCAATCAAGCCTCCGCGTCCTCTATTGTCTACGCTATGGCCATTATGGTGACAGCAAGGTGCGTTAAAGGATAGCCAACCGCTAGGCGTTTGTTTACGCTTGGGTGGCAAATATGTTAATACTGTTTCAGCTACTACACTCATACTACTAGTATAGTGTCAACGTAGCTAGTTGTCAATTAATTTCTTACTAAAATTTTAGGAATTGTATTAGTTGGGTCGTTATCTGTTACAAATCTTAAATAGCTAAACACACCGTTAAAGTTAACAGGAGTCGGTTCAGTTTCGCTTCCTAAAAAAGAAACCTCTGCAATATCTGCCCACATGTCTGAATCGGAACCAGATAATTGATTTTGCAGTGTTGCTTGTATTGTTACAGTGCCAGCATAACCATCTGTGTAAATTGCAACAGTGTGTAATGCTTCGTTGCCGTTAATACCCGGCTGTGCTTCTATAGCCTCAGATGCGTATTCAAAAGAGTTTACAGATAATAATTGAAATTGATTTACTTCAAGAGAGGCACTAGGCCCAGGAAATGCGTCCGAGCTTAAAAATATTGTTCCGGAGTTTCCGTAATGTACATCAGTGTAAGTTAATGTCTTAGTATTTGAACTGTCAACAAGATATATGTTATAGCTTAGATATTGCTGTTGTAGATTGAGTACATCGTTTTCACTAATAAGAACACTGCATAATCCTTTGTTTGCAATAAGTGTAGTACCAGTTTTTTCTAATACAAGATTGTTGTTTTCGTCGAACGCAACAAATTTTACTTCGTAGCCTGTTAGTCCAACTGGCTTTTGATCTTCGTTTAAAACTTGGAATTCGAGGTTGTTGTCTATGCCTTTGTAGACAGATAAGGTTCTTTTATACACTGGTCTATACTCCGTAATGAATCCGACTTCATTAGCTATAACTATGGTTCTATTTGAGACTAAATATCTAGGAATTAACATAA
>Ga0209955_1000691_pt1 | contig 11393 bp, 5 predicted proteins | sample SalPonA_A_H2O_MG_FD_185716 | JGI IMG/M metagenome (GOLD analysis project Ga0209955, IMG submission 185716) | Water microbial communities from South San Francisco under conditions of wetland restoration - Salt Pond MetaG R2A_A_H2O_MG (SPAdes)... | ecosystem: Environmental > Aquatic > Non-marine... | reverse complement strand
AGACGGTCGCTAGTCTTTACCCGTTTACCGCAAATCCGCACGGCGCCAATAGAGAGGATAGAAGCCTTATCAACATCTAAGCTTGTGGTCTCAAGATCCAGTGACACGACCTCGTCGCCGTCGTACTTTTCAAACAGGTGTGCCCAGACTCCATCTTTTTGGGTGCGTTTATCTCTAAATCTGCGAATAGCACGTAGCAAAGGATTAACTCCTCGGTGTAAAGGTATTCAGCTGGTTAGCTACTCAGGTGGTACCGGCTCGTCAGACTCTTTTTAAAACTCTTAACGACCTGCAGAGCATCTCGTAGTAGATCACGATCCATTTTATTCAATCCACCCAGCTCAATGATATTAGGCGTTGGATCAATACCAGTCTCATTCTCGTCCGCTCGACGCAGTTGCTGTCGCAAGCGTATATTGATAAACAGCCCCAGCGCTTCAGCGAGATCCTTAGCTTCCTGCTCACCAAGCACCCTTAGCTCCTCTAACTGCTCTATGCGCTCATAGGTATTAGTTTTCAGAATTCGATGTTCGAGCGCCAAAGTTCTGACACCGTGCACAATTGGAAAGATTCCACCCTTTTTGATATCCAGCTCGCCCTTATCTTTGAGGTTACCGAAAAACGTCAACGGCGTATCAAATTCGATAGCAGCACGAGCGAAGTGCGAGAAGAAGATATCATTATTGCGCAAGTTACGCAGGAACCAGTTGCGCGCAACCTTAAACAGAGCCACGTTGCCGGCAACGGGCTTAGCATCAACAGCGATCGCCAAATTCATCTGATCCTCACCATCATTACTCAGCGACCAATCCTGCAACTTCTGCGTCCAGTCATCAACCGAATTCACCCAAGCTGGATTCGACACCATGATATTTCCCGGACAAGGAGGAAAGCCAAAAGAGATCAGAGTTTCACTAAACTCCTGCATCACCTTGTGCATCTCTGGCCAATTCAGACTGTTGCGCAGTATTACCGCGTTATCTTGGTCAGTTTTCATAATCTGCTCACCGCGCCCTTCGGAGCCCATCACAATCAGACAGACGTGCGGCTGTAGATCATCAGGAACCACGAGATCGAAGAGCTTGGAGATAATACGGCCATTCATAGCCGCTAGCAGGTCCATGGTGAAGCGGATACGCACGCCTGTTGAGATGAGCGCTTTAATTAACGCGTTAATACCAGTTGCAGCTTGGCGCAAATCATCCACTGTACTGGCACGCTCTAGGCGCAAGCCGATAACATGCGAATGGCTCGAGAAGTAGGAGAGCACGTCTGTCAACTGCACGATACCCACCAGTGTGGTGCCATCCATAACAACAACACGCTCAATCTGCTGCTGAGTCATGAGCACCAGAGCGTTAAAGAGGTAATCCTCGGGATGCGTGGTTATTAATCGATACTTAGCGATATCAGCGACATCCGTATCCAGCGGCTTCTTATCAAGCACCACGGCATCTAGCAGGTCCGTACCCGTCACCATACCAATACGCGAACCCTTGCGCGCCATCACACAATCGGATTTTGTTTCGCGCATAAGGGCCGTCGCCTCAGCAACCGATGTACCCTCATCAACGATCAGCGGCTCTCGCAGTGTAGCATCGGAGATTTTTGCCAGCATAAACTCCGCCATATCCTGACCTTCACCCTGCTGCGCCGCTATCTGCGATTTGGCGGTCAGATTCTGCTGAAAGTAGTCAGCGAAGTCCGCATTTGTTGCCATCAACTCCAGCAGGGTCGCGGTTGGCAGAATATGACAGATAGTCTCCTCTTCGGCGATGAAGTTATGGATAGTCGTACCATGAATCGCACTCCAGCCGCCGAAGTAGTCCTCATTTTCGTAATGCATAAAGACGTGCTCAATCCCATCCTCAGCATCCGGATCCACCTCGGCAACTCGCCCCTTAAAGATGACATAGACACCTTCAGAGAGCTCAGGCGCCTGCAGTAGCGCTTCGCCCTTCTGGTAGTAACCGATATCCAAATTAGCCCGCAGTAACTTCTGCTCGCGCTCATTCAGCAGGCTAAACGGCAAGTTGGACATCTTAAAAGAATCTGGCATCCCTTAACTCCACACAAACAACTCGACTTATAAATCAGTATGTCCCATAGAACTTAGATTATCACTCACCCAAGTCAATGATTCCCCAACCTAATGCAAATTGCAGCTTCCCTAGCGACCAAAAAAAGGCGCGCCTGTTGAGGCGCGCCTTTTGAGAGAAGTATTCAGCAATGCTTAGTGGCTAGAAGCTGCACCTGCACCGCGTGGAATACGGATGTCTTCAACAATCTGCTGGATCTCAGCTGGTGGTTCAGCCGTCATAGAGGATACGATCTTAGCAACGATGAAGTTGAGGATCATACCGACGGTACCGAAACCTTCTGGAGAGATACCCATGATCCACTGATCAGATGTACCACCCAAGAACTTGAAGTAGATGATGTAAGCCAAAGTTACAGCAATACCCGCAACCATACCTGACACTGCGCCTGCAGTGTTCATGCGCTTGCTGAAGATACCCATCAGGATTGCTGGGAATACAGACGAAGCTGCCAGACCGAATGCAAGTGCTACCACCTGCGCCACGAACCCTGGCGGGTTAACCCCAAACCAACCGGCCACAAGAATCGCAACTACTGCAGCCCCGCGGGCATACAAGAGTTCCTGTTTCTCGGACAAGTTCGGATTGATCGTCTTCTTCATCAAGTCGTGCGAAATCGATGTCGAAATTACTAGCAACAGACCGGCCGCTGTAGAGAGTGCCGCGGCAACTGCACCAGCCGCCACCAGAGCGATTACCCAGTTTGGCAGCTGAGCGATCTCTGGGTTAGCCAGTACCATGATGTCACGGTTAACAGTCAGCTCATTCTCTTCAGTTTTGCTGTAGAAAACTTTACCGTCGTTGTTTTTGTCTTCCCACTTGATCAGACCAGTATTCTCCCAACGAGCGAACCAATCAGGGATCTGGCTGTATTCGCGACCTGTGTTCTCAACGCCGTTTACAGTCTGGATCAGGTTAACGCGACCGAAGCCAGCAACACCAGGAACAGACGTGTAGAGGATAGCGATGAATATCAGCGCCCAACCTGCAGATGCGCGAGCATCTTTTACGCGAGGTACAGTGAAGAAACGTACGATTACGTGAGGCAGACCTGCGGTACCCGCCATCAGAGCGAATGTCATGAAGAACAGGTCGATAGTGGTCTTGGATCCGGCGGTGTACTGTGCAAATCCAAGCTCGACTGAAAGCTGGTCAAGCGTAGCAAGAACCGACTGCCCACTATCCAGAGTTGCACCCAGTGCCGTCTGCGGCAGGAGGTGACCTGTAACCTGCAGCGACAGGAAGATCGCTGGAACCATAAATGCCAGGATAAGTACACAGTACTGAGCAACCTGGGTGTAAGTGATACCCTTCATACCGCCGAGTACAGCGTAGAAGAATACGATCGCCATACCGATCACAACACCTGTGTTGATGTCTACGTGGAGGTAACGTGAGAATACGATACCAACACCGCGCATCTGACCAGCAACGTATGTGAAAGAGATGATAATGGTACAGATAACCGCGATGGTACGTGCTGTGTTGCTGTAGTAACGGTCACCAATGAAGTCCGGCACTGTGAACTTACCAAACTTACGCAGGTAAGGGGCAAGCAGCATCGCCAGCAGCACGTAACCACCGGTCCAACCCATCAGGTAAGCTGATGCATCACGACCAACGAAAGATACGATACCCGCCAAAGATATGAACGATGCAGCAGACATCCAGTCAGCAGCAGTCGCCATACCGTTAGCGATTGGTGGTACACCGCCGCCTGCTACGTAGAACTCTTTGGTTGATCCGGCACGTGCCCAGATTGCAATACCAATGTAGAGGGCAAACGAGCCGCCTACAAAAAGGAACGTTAACGCGTCAAGACTCATCTTCTATCCCCTTACTCGTGAACGTCGTATTTTTCATCGAGCTTGTTCATGCTGAACACGTATGCCCAGATCAAGCCAACGAAGACGAAGATTGAACCCTGCTGTGCGAACCAAAAGCCCAGTGGGAAACCGAAGAACTGGATCTGATCCAGTGCATCTACGAACAGAACGCCGCAGCCGTAAGAGACTACGAACCAGATCGATAGATAGGTGATGATAATACGCAGGTTCTCACTCCAGTAAGCCTGTGCATTTTCGTTGCTCAGTGACATAGCACCTTACCCTTCATGTTGGTTGTAATTATTAACGTTTTGGTAACGTCCTCGCGCGCTTATTTTTATATTCACGAGCCGTTTACCCTCTGAAACCTTGGCCGGCACCGAGTGCAGACTAAGCTGGGGGCAAGACTACGGAATCAGTAATAAAAGAACAATCTAGACCAATGTATAGGGCATAAGGATAGATCATGTAACTTATTGAAATACAATATTATTAAGCTGCATCTAATATACGAATACTATACTTAGGTTAAAGAGCAGCGCCCGAAAAAAATCACTTTTTGCACAGTCCAAACAAAGAGTTAGAATAAGTTTTACCTCAATGCCCGACGCGGTAACACTTTTTAGGAGTCCTTATGCTCTCAGGATGGACGATCACTCTTCTCGCCGTGGGCTATCTGGGACTGCTATTCGGCATCGCTTGGTTGGGCGATCGAAGCAAGCTCGGTAAGGAGTGGGCTGGCAACCCCGTCATCTATTCACTCTCTCTAGCGGTCTACTGCTCCTCTTGGACCTTCTACGGTGCCGTGGGTCGCGCATCGACAAGTGGCTGGGAGTTTTTAGCTACCTATGTGGGCCCCGTGCTAGTGTTCCTCTTTGCCTGGCAAGTGATCGAGAAGATCAACCGGGTCAGCAAGCAACAGAACATCACCACCATCTCAGACTTCATCTCATCTCGCTACGGCAAAAGCCAGACGGTAGCGGTGCTGGTAACACTTATCGCCGTACTCGGCACTATCCCTTATATCGCATTGCAACTTAAGGCCGTGGCTGTGAGTTACAACGCTATCGCTCCCGGAGCAACTGAAGCGCTGAGTAAGGGTAGCGATACTGCACTGATAGTAGCGCTATTGATGGCAGTGTTCGCCATTCTGTTCGGAACACGCCACATCGATGCAACAGAGCACCATGAGGGGCTAGTGCTCGCAGTTGCCTTTGAATCCATTGTGAAGCTTGCCGCCTTCATAGCGGCAGGCCTGTTTGTCACCTTCGAGATGTTTGGCGACATAAACAGTACAGTGGCGGCTGTGAAAAACGAGCTCAGTGCAGCGGCAAAGTTTAACCGCCCCCTCACCGAGGGCAGTTTCATTACTGAAATCCTTCTAGCCTGCGGCGCTATCATCTGTTTGCCGCGCCAATTCCACGTCACTATTGTGGAGAACATTCGTAGCAGTAGCTTGCGCATCGCCCGTTGGCTGTTTCCACTCTATCTAATTCCTCTGGCGCTGTTCGTGCTACCTATTGCTACCGCGGGCAACACTTACTTGCCGTACCACCCATTGGGCGCCGACTCTTATGTGCTTACCCTACCCTTAGCGGCGGGTCAGGATGCACTCGCCTCGTTCATATTCATAGGTGGCCTATCAGCTGCAACTTCAATGGTTATCGTTGCGGCAATTACGCTCGCCACCATGGTCTGTAACGACATAGTTATTCCGGTGCTGTTGCGCATACCCCAGCTACGCTTGGCAGAGTCACATGATCTTGGTGCGCTACTTCTGAGTGTGCGCCGCATCACCATCTTCTGCCTGCTATTGATGGGCTACTTCTACTACCGTATTCTCGGTGATCAAGGGTCGCTCGCCTCTTTCGGGTTGCTCGCTTTTGTGGCGGCCGTACAGTTTCTACCCGCCATTCTCGGCGCCGTTTACTGGACTGGCGGCAACCGCTACGGTGCCATTGCCGGCCTCGCAGCGGGTTTCTCCTTGTGGGTATACACTCTCGTGATACCTGCACTTTCGGGTGCTCAACTGATCCCTGATGCATTCAACCCCACGATCCTTGCGCCCGATTGGCTAGCACCAACTCGTTTGCTGGGGCTAGCCAACCTTGATCCGCTAACTCACGGGGTCATCTGGAGTCTGGGTCTCAATACACTCTTCTACATCTTTGCTTCCAAGATGCTCTCACCGCGATTAGTGGATCGCATTCAGGCTAGCGCCTACGTCGACAGTCAGCGCGACCCTAACTCTGAACCGGGCCGCCAAACGACGCCGGTGAACGTTGGAGACCTGCAGCTACTGGCTGAGCGCTTTTTGGGTATTCGCCGCACTCAGCAGGCATTCAACGACTTTGCCACACAGCGCAATGAAGAGCCGCGACCACCGGGCGATCGCGCACCTACAGAGCTGATTCAGTTCACCGAACGCCTGCTCGCCGGTGTAATCGGCGCATCCTCAGCGCGCATCGTGATGGACTCGACCCTGCGCGGAAAATCGATGCAACTCGGTGACGTAGTAGCCATTGTCGACGAGGCATCGCAGGCACTTCGCTTCAACCGTTCACTATTGCAGTCCACCATCGAGAACGTCTCTTTGGCGATCAGCGTAGTGGATCAGAAGCTGCGCCTAGTTGCCTGGAACCAGCGCTTTGTGGAGATGTTTGATTATCCAGAAGAGCTCATCAGTGTTGGGCGCCCAATTGAGGAGATATTCCGCTATAACGCCATTCATGGTGAATATGGCTACTCGGCAAAAAGTATTGATGAGCAGGTGCAGGAGCGCATGGAGCTGATGCGCACGCGCAAAAGCCACCACTTCGAACGCTACCGCCCCAACGGCCAGGTACTTGAGGTACGCGGAAACCCGATGCCGGATGGAGGTTACGTCAATACCTATATGGATATCACCGAGCATAAACGTATAGAGGAGGCTCTACGCGAGAGTGAAGAGAACGTCCGTATCTACACTGATAACGTTCCGGTGATGATCACCTACCTAGATCCAGAGCAGCACTTCCTCTTTATCAACAAAACCTTTGCCGATGCCATGCGCTTGGATCGCCATAACATTGCCGGTACACCCTCACATCAGGTTTTCTCTGAGACTGAGTATCTGTTGCGACAGCCTTATGTTGAGCGCGTATTAAAAGGCGAGCGAGTAACATTCGAAGCGCCACTGCCCAGCTTCGAAGGTAGCGATCGCACCGCTGAGCTCACCTTGATTCCACACGTTGGCGAGTACAACGATGTGCTCGGTTACTTCACACTCTATCAAGACATTACAGAGCGCCACAGAGCCGAGTTGGCGATCCAAGAGACTAATGAGAATCTTGAGAAGCGCGTCGCTGAGCGTACTCAAGCTCTATCTATGGTGAATAAGGAGTTGCGCAAAGAGAATACAGTTCGCGCCCTGATGGAGGATGAGTTACGTCAGGCCAAATCCGATGCAGAGGATGCCAACTTAGGCAAAACCCGCTTCCTGGCGGCCGCGTCTCACGACCTACTGCAGCCTCTAAATGCGGCACGCCTGTTCACCTCGGCGCTGACACAGCAGTCGCATCAAGATGAGACACGCCAGCTGGTGAACAACCTTGACGGAGCACTGCGCTCGGCGGAGGAGTTGATCACTGCACTGCTAGACATATCTAAGCTCGATGCCGGTGCGCTGGAGCCCAAGCTCAGCCATTTCTCCCTAGAGACTGTCTTCGCCAATCTCACTAACGAATTCAAAGCGATGGCAGATGACAAGCAGCTAGAGTTTAAGTCGGTCAACTGTAAACAGGTGGTCTACTCGGATCAGACCCTATTACGCCGTGTCCTGCAAAACTTCATCTCCAACGCTATTCGCTACACCACCAATGGCAAGGTGTTACTGGGGGCGCGACGGGTAAAGAACGGCTTGCGTCTTGAGGTGTGGGACACAGGCGTGGGAATTCCACCCAACAAAATTGGCGAGGTGTTTGAAGAGTTCAAGCGCATCGACAACCCGCGCCACTCTGAGGTAACCGGCTTGGGGCTTGGCTTGGCAATCACTGAGCGTATCGCGCGCATGCTAGAGCACAATTTGAATGTACGCTCTTGGCCAGGGCAAGGAACGGTTTTCAGCGTGGATGTCCCCTTAGGGGACCCCAATAAAGCGCAGAAAGCGGGTCCAGAAAACCGCGGATGGATTAAGTCCAAGGGGCTTAACGGTATACGCGTTCTGGTTATTGATAACGAGCCGAAGATTCTTGAGGGTATGACAGCTCTACTCAAAGGGTGGTCATGTGAGGTGCGCACGGCACTATCAGCCATGGAAGCGGATACCATTGTTCGCGCTGAGAACTTCGTCCCTGACATTATTTTGGCGGACTACCACCTCAACGAAACCGACACGGGGCTGATGGCACTGGAGCAGCTAGAAGCAATTTGGGATAAGCCTGTACCAGCCATTGTAATCACTGCAGACCGTACGGATTCGATAAAACAGGAGATAGCCAACGCCGGCGCCCTGCTTCTCAACAAGCCGGTGAAACCAGCAGCACTGCGGGCGATGATTAGCAAATCGATGAAGTAGGTTTTGCTTAACTAACCAGCGAGCACAAAAAACGGGCGTCTGCCCGTTTTCTTTATGACCGATTTTCTCTGAGAGTTGCACTCTATACGGAAGTTTCCCTCTCCGCTTGAGCTGCTAGAACAGATCAGGCGGTCTTAGGTGGCTCCACACCAAGACGCTGCGCAGCGATAACAGCCTGAGTACGGCTATGTACACCTAGCTTACGTAGAATTGCAGTAACATGCGCCTTAATGGTCGCTTCAGAGACGTTCAGATCATAGGCGATCTGTTTGTTAAGCAGACCTTCGGTCAGCATAGTGAGTACACGGAACTGCTGTGGCGTGAGCGAAGCAACCGCTTCAGCAAACTGCTGATCTTCATCTGTCACAAGATCATCCATTGACTCTTCGAGCTCGCGCGGGAGCCACTCTTCACCTTCAAGTACACATACAATCGCCTCAGAGATGGTTTCCAGTGGCGACGATTTAGGGATAAATCCAGATGCACCAAAATCGATGGCGCGCTTCATTACATGCGTCTCTTCACTCCCAGATACCACGATTACTGGCACACTAGGATGCTGCCCACGGAGGAATACGAGCCCTGAAAATCCCTGTGCACCCGGCATATGAATATCCAGTAACACCAGATCAGCATCGACATTCTCATCAACTTTCTGCTGCACGGACTCAAGCGTATCGGCTTCAATAATCTCTATACCTGGAACCGCCTGACTGACAGCCTGTTTAAGCGCGGCACGAAAGAGAGGGTGGTCGTCAGCGATGATGATTTTTTGCGCGAGCTGCATTCCAAGAACTCCATGTAACTTTTTATTTTGAATCAGGTTGTTATAACTCGATTCCCATAACTTAATAGAAAGTCGCAAACCAAGCTAGCTAAAAAGCATTATAAAACCAAAAACCCCAGGACCAAGCCTGGGGTTTTGTGTCGTAAAACTACCTTCTATCGTAAAACTGCCTTTTTTCTCAAAAACAAAAGTAGCGTTTAGCTTTTGCGGTTCTTACGGTTGTCGATGAGGTCATCTACAACGCTTGGGTCAGCCAGTGTTGAGGTATCACCCAGAGCACCGAAATCATCCTCTGCGATCTTACGCAGGATACGACGCATAATCTTACCTGAACGCGTCTTCGGCAGACCCGGGGAGAACTGAATGTGATCTGGAGATGCGATAGGACCGATATCCGAACGTACCCAGTTACGCAGCTCGATTGCCAGCTCATCAGTTGCCTCAACACCCGCCTGTAGCGTGACGTAACAGTAGATACCCTGGCCTTTGATATCGTGTGGGTAACCCACAACTGCTGCTTCAGCAACAGTCTTGTGCTCTACCAGCGAAGATTCAATTTCTGCTGTACCCATACGGTGCCCAGATACGTTGATAACGTCATCCACGCGGCCAGTAATCCAGTAGTAACCATCTTCATCACGACGCGCACCATCACCGGTGGTGTAGTAGCCTTTAAAGCTTGAGAAGTAGGTCTGGATAAAGCGGTCATGGTCGCCCCAGATAGAACGACTCTGACCCGGCCAAGAGTCTTTGATGACGAGGTTACCCTCACCAGCACCCTCAATCTCCTTACCTTCGTTATCCAGCAATGCTGGCTGCACACCAAAGAACGGACGTGTTGCAGAGCCTGGCTTAGCAGGAGTCGCACCTGGCAGAGGCACAATCATGATGCCACCAGTCTCTGTCTGCCACCAAGTATCAACGATTGGGCACTTGCCGTTACCGAAGATGCGGTGGTACCACTCCCAGGCTTCTGGGTTGATTGGCTCACCGACTGACCCGAGCAGTTTTAGAGAAGATAGATCAGCATCGCCCAGAACGTCATCGCCCTTCTGCATCAGTGCACGGATTGCCGTTGGTGCCGTGTAGAACTGATTGACCTTATGCTTCTCAATAACACGACCAAAACGGCTGTTATCTGGGTAGTTAGGCACACCTTCGAACATCAGAGTAGTCGCGCCATTAGCCAACGGACCGTATACGATGTAGCTGTGGCCAGTGACCCATCCCACGTCAGCCGTACACCAGTAGATATCACCCTCCTGGTAGTCGAATACATACTGATGCGTCATTGCAGCCCATACGAGGTAGCCACCCGTGGTATGTTTCAGACCTTTTGGAGCGCCTGTAGAGCCAGAAGTGTAGAGGATGAACAACGGTGCTTCAGCGTTCATCTCTGCTGGAGTGTTCTCTGCAGAGGCAGCAGCGCAGTGCTCTTCCCACCAGATATCACGACCTTCAGTCCAAGCGACATCCTGTTCAACGCGCTTAACAACCACAACCTTCTCAACCAGCGCTGCAGCGGCTGGGAACTTAGCCAGGGCTTTATCAACGTTCTCTTTAAGTGGAACAACTTTGCCGCCACGCAGTGAGTAATTAGAGGTTACCACCAGTTTAGAGTTGGCACCTTCGATACGGGCTGCTAGTGCATCAGGAGAGAAACCACCGAATACAATTGAGTGAACCGCACCGATACGCGCACAGGCCAGCATTGCCACAGCCGCTTCTGGGATCATAGGCATGTAGAGGGTAACTACATCACCCTGCTGGATGCCCTGAGCGGTGAGTACGTTGGCGAAACGGCAGACGCGCTCGTGCAGCTCACGGTACGTAATTTTCTCGCTCTCTTCTGGATTGTCGCCTTCCCAGATGATCGCAACCTGATCACCACGAGTCTCGAGATGGCGGTCCAGACAGTTGTGCGCCACGTTGGTGGTGCCATCTTCGAACCATTTGATATCCAGATCGCCCTCGAAAGAGGTGTTTTTAACTTTGGTGAACGGTTTGAACCAGTCGATGCGTTTCGCTTCTTCAGCCCAAAATGCGTCTGGATTTTCGACTGACTGCTGGTACATCTCCATGTATTTAGCTTCGTCTGCATGAGCGTTTGCTGCCCACTCTGGCGT
>Ga0209955_1000690_pt1 | contig 11399 bp, 9 predicted proteins | sample SalPonA_A_H2O_MG_FD_185716 | JGI IMG/M metagenome (GOLD analysis project Ga0209955, IMG submission 185716) | Water microbial communities from South San Francisco under conditions of wetland restoration - Salt Pond MetaG R2A_A_H2O_MG (SPAdes)... | ecosystem: Environmental > Aquatic > Non-marine... | reverse complement strand
TATTTTATTAACTACATTTTTTATCGAACCGGTTATTGAATCAAACAAAATACTTCTCCATTTATTTTAAAAGTTTGGGATTATATATAAATTAAACTTTAATACAGTTTAATCAAAATTTTCTTTTTAAGTTTTTTTTAATCTTATTTTTTATTTTAACTTGAGATAAAATCCCATAAATTAGGGATTTTATTTGATTTATAAGAAATTTATAAACTTAAATTTTAATTAAATTCATAAACTGTGAATTCAGAAGGTTCTCTAGCTTCAAACTCATAATCAAAAATTTTAGTCTTTTTAGAGTGTAATAAAACTCTATTTACATTTTTTACTGTTTTACCATACATAGCATCACCAATAATTGGATAACCAACATAATTAAGGTGTACTCTAATTTGGTGAGTTCTTCCTGTTTCAATTACTACTTTAACTTTAGATTTATTACCCTCAACAAACATAGGATAAACTGTACTTTTTGCCATTTTACCATTTAAGTGATCAACTTTTGATATTGCTCTACCCTTTGATTTAATTGTTAAAATAGGTTGATTAATCTCAATTTCTTCAATTACTTTTCCATCTACAATTGCAACATACTCTTTATAAACTCTTTCACTTGCAAACTCTTTAATTGCTTTTTTTCTAAACTCTTCAGTTTTTGCAAATAGCATAACACCACTAGTCTCTTTATCTAATCTATTTAATAAAATAGCTTTCGGAAATTGTTTACTTACATCATCTGCTGTTAGAAATGGTGGTTTATTTACAGCTAGAATATCATCATCTTGAAAAATAACTTTTACATCAGCAACTTTTTTTACTTTGAATTTTGTATCAGTTTTAATTTCACCCCTTGCAATTGTTACTTTCTTTGTACCAACTGTTACTAAACCTCTGTCGATTAAATCTTTTGCTTTTGAATTAGAAATATTCTCTTGTTTTGCTAATACTTTATATGCTTTATCAAATCCACTCATTTATATCCTTTAGTATTGGTTCTATATCACCAACTTTTGTAATTTTCGATTTTTTTAATTTGTCTTGTTCTTCAAATTTTTCTTTTAATTGATTATTATCAATTAAATAATAATCATCAACACACTCAAATAGTTCATATTGATTGAAAATCTTTTTTCCACTTATAAGCTTACAATTGAAGTATGCAGGCTCAATTGGATTATGACCACCTATATTATCTTCAAATGCACCACCTAAAACAACTAAGTCACTTATTGCATAAATTTCATTTAATAGACCCATTTTATCTATTAAAATTATATCTGAATTAAAACTAGAATCTTTAGAAAACCTACTAAAAGTTAAACTATTTTTTTTAGAATAATCTTTAATAATTTCATAGACACTATCAAATCTTTCAGGGTGTCTAGGTACAATAATTAATTTCCCAAACTCTTTTTTATATGCCTTTAATATCAGTTCTTCTTCATTTTTATGAGTACTAGCAGCTGTAATTACATTCTCATTTAAGTTTTTAAAAATGTTTTCAATTTTTGGCATCTGTGAAAGTTTTATATTACCTGTAACATATATATTTCTTGCACCTAAAACTTCTAATCTTTCTTTGTCTTTTTGAGTCTGAGCATAAACCTTATCAATATTTTGAAAAATTCTTTTATACAAAAAAGAAAACTTTTCATAAGATTTATAAGATTTATCTGAAATTCTTGCATTAATTAAAACTGTTTTTGCTCCCTTTTTTCTAGCAAATAAAAAAAGTAAATACCAAAGTTCAGCTTCCATAACCAATAAAACTTTTTGTTTTGTAATCCAAAATGGCATAAAAATCTCAAAAGGCAAATACCTTACATTATTAGTAATTTTCTTAGCTTCTTCATATCCTGTATTTGTCATTACAGATATATTAATAACCTTGTTCTTTAACCTTGATGTAATTGCAGATAATGCTTTTGTTTCACCTAATGAACATGAGTGAAACCATATACCTTCATTTTGAAATTTTGGATTTCTTTTTAAAAAAAATTTTGCTGGAATTGATACTTTATATTTTTCTTTTTTAGATTTAAAAATTAAATAAGGAATAGCAAGTATGTATACTATTAATAAAAGTAAATAGTATACGAAACCAAAAGGACCCAAATTAGGCCTCTTGAATTTCTTCGTCTTCTTTGTAAAGAATTCTACCACAATGTGGACAGTTTACAATCTCTTCAGATTTAATTACTTCAGAATAAGTTTTATCATTAATTTTCATAAAACAACCATAACAAGATTGTTTTTTTACAGGAACAACTGCTGTATCATTTGCCCATCTCTTGATTTTTTCATAGAATGTTAAAATTTTAGAATCCATTTTTTCAAGTAATGTACTTCTATCTTCATACACAGTATTTCTATCTTTGTTTATTTCTTCAATTTTATTATCAACTGCAACTTGAATCTCTTTTATTGATTCTTCTTCTTCAGCTAATGTAGCTTGTAATTCTTTTAATTGTTCTTCTTTAGCTTCTGCTAAATTATCTAATCTTTCAATTTCTTCATTAGCAAAATCAATTTGTTCTTTAGCAATTTCTTCTTCTAATTGTAAAGCTTTCATCTCTTTTTCTGTAGAAATTTCAGTGCTCTTTTTAGATACACTTTCTAGTTTAGTTTTTAATTCAGCTAAATGAATGTTGTTCTTAGTTCTTTTAGATTTAGTATCATCAATCTCTAAATAAATGCCATTAATTTGACTTTTAATAGCCTCAGCTGTTTCTATAAATGTAGCTAATTTAGCTTTTTCATTCTCAATTTGAGGCTCAAACATACTAATCGATTGATCATATTTTGATAACTTGACTAAATCCTGTAAATACTTATTCAATAGTTTCTCCTTGTTCTGTAAAAAAATCAAATGGATTTTTTGAAGCTGTTATTATAGCTTGTAAATCATTTTTTTTCAAATATTCTTCCAATAATCCCGCAACTAGGGTATTGAAGTGTCTTTCACTTTCATAGTGTCTTATATCAATTAAAGACACTCCTCTAGATTTTGCTTCCATTGCATCGTGATATTTTATATCACCTGTTAAAAAGCAATCTGTATTTATTTCATCTAAAAGTGACATTCCCGCACCTGTAACTATTGATGCTGATTTTATATTTTCTTGGCATTTAACAGCTTTTAAAGTTTTTAAACCAAGTTTAGATGAAACATGTTGAACTAACTTTTCAAAACTCATATTAATTTCAACATTTGATATAAACTCATTTTGATTAATAATCTTAAATCCTAAGATTTCTTCTACAACATATTTGTTTAAATGAGTTTTATCAATATTTGTATGCATAGAGATTAAAGAAATATTCTTTTTAATTAATTTTTGTAAACACTTAGTTGAGTAAGTGTTATAATTAACTTTTTTTAGTCCTGAAAAAATCAAAGGATGATGAGTAATAACAAGTGAATTCTCTTCAAATGTATCTATTAACTCTTCATCTAAATCAATACTTATATAAACTTTAGAAAAACTATCATCAAAATTACCAACAAGTAATCCTGAGTTATCCCATTTTTCTTGTAATTCGAAGGGTGATAATTCATTTAAAAAGTTATAAATATCTTTAATTTTCAAGATTTATTTACCTATTCTTTTTAATCTTTCTTCTTCTTGCTCTTTGTATAAAACAGCACAACCTTGAGCTAGTTCTCTAACTCTTAAGATGTAGTTTTGTCTTTGTGTAACTGATATTGCTTTTCTTGCATCTAATGTATTAAAAGCATGTGAAGCTATCATACACTGGTCATATGCAGGAAGAGGTAATCCTTTTTCTAAACAAACTTTACACTCATCAAATGCATCATCAAAGTGTTTAAATAGCATATCAACATTTGCTACTTCAAAGTTATATTTTGAAAACTCATATTCACTCTCTTTGTGAACATCAGCATAAGTTGTTTTACCATGTTCATTTTCATTCCAAACAATATCAAATACTGAATCAACACCTTGTAAATACATAGCTAATCTTTCTGTACCATAAGTAATTTCTACGGCTACAGGATCACAAGCAAGACCTCCTACTTGTTGGAAATAAGTAAACTGAGTAACTTCCATTCCATCAAGCCAAACTTCCCAACCAAGTCCCCAAGCTCCAAGAGTTGGAGATTCCCAGTTGTCTTCAACAAATCTAATATCATGCTTAGATAAATCTAAACCTAAGTATTCTAAAGATTGTAAATATAAATCTTGAATATTATCAGGGCTTGGTTTAATAAGTGTTTGGAACTGGTAATATGCACCTAATCTATTAGGATTTTCACCATATCTACCATCAGTTGGTCTTCTACTAGGAGCAACATAAGCTGTAGACCATGGAGTTGAGTCTAAACTTCTTAAAAGTGTTGCAGGATGGAATGTACCTGCTCCTGCTGGGATATCGTAAGGTTGTACAATATTACAACCTTGTTTTGCCCAAAATTCTTGAAGTTTGATTAACATTTCTGAAAAGCTTATCATAATTAATAATTCCTAGTAAAAAGTTTATTTCTTAAAATTTCGTGATTATATCAAAAAGATTCTAATACTTTTATAATCTCTTTTGTTTTAAGCTTTTTCCAAGACTCAAATCTATAATAAGTTAAGTTCTCATTTTCAAAAATAAGATTTGAAATCTTTTTAGTTTCATCTTTTATATGAAATGCTTTAGCATAATTATAATACTTCATTTTTGTTTGTATATTTTCATCTTTTGTAATTACAACAGTTGGAATTAAAAAGCTATCTGCAATATGATATGTACAAGTATCAACAGTCACAATTTTATCAGCATTTGAAACTATATAAACAAAGTCATTGTATGTTTTAGAATATTTTGATAGTTCTATATATCTATCATCAACAATTTTATTGTCTATTTTAAGTGAGGAAATTATTACATAATCGCTTTGTTGTTCTAATAACTCTTTTAGATATTGAACTGCATACTCTTGAGGAATTGACTTTTCTATATTTGCTGAATATGGATGATACATAAGAATTTTACTATTTTTCTTAATAGATGAAAGTTTTTCTTTTAGTACAGATGATATCTCTGAAATATCTAAATTAAGTTCATTATGTTTGAAAATATCAGGAATCTTTTTATAATCTAATCCAAATTTACATAACCATGCATCAACAATATTTAAATCTTCAAATAAAGAACTTCTTTGAAAAAATGAACTATTGTCAATATAATAATCATAATTGCAAAGTCTTTTAACAGTAATACTCAAAGGTAAAACTGCTCTTAAATATTTTTGAGTTTCAAAAATTTGTTTATCCCTTGTAAAGTATGAGTTATTTGAAGCATTTATATATAAATCCATATGTACAGTTTCATATATCTCATTTAATTTATCATATAAAATTTTTAATGCCGCACAAGATGCTGTCATCTCAGATATTGAGTTTCCCTGTTTTCCAATAATTGCAATTGAAATTTCTTTTTTGTTTAAATTTTTTAATTGATTATACAAGTCAACTTTTTTAGTTGTAAAAAACATATTTTCAACATCTTGTTTATTTATAACTACACTATCTCCAATTTGATCTTGGAAATTCTTATACTTGTCATATTCAAAAGCATTAGAGATACCTAATTCAATTGGAAAATTATCGTGGTTTCTAAATTTTTCTTCAATAAGAGGTTTTGCAACATATTTATCTTTATCAACATTTGAAAGTACTTCTTGTAAATCATCAAAATCATCAAGTGTTGTTAAGTATGCAGTTTCATGCGCCACTGCAAACTTATACTTGTTGTATTTTACTAAAGTACCATCGGTAGTTTTAATATTAATATTATCCGTAACCCTAAAAAAAATCATTTAAATTTTTACGCCTCTACTTTTTCTTCATTTTTTACTCTAAACATTGTAAGATATGGTAATTTACCTGGTAATTTAATTTTATTAGTATTTCCACTGTGAACAGATTCTAACTCTTTATTTGTTTCTGTTAAAATCTTTTTAAAGTTAATATAGTAAATACCATCTTCACCTTTGTATATTTTACCGATTTCATTATCAATTTCATCGAATTCTATTCCATTTGGTGCAAAAATTTCAACATCAACACCAGGATATGTTTTATACTTACACATAAAATGTTCTTCATCTTCAGTAACTAATCCACTTACTTCATATGAACCTTTACTTAATGCATATTCATGATTCTGAGAATCTGTTTTCTCAAATGGTCTATGAACTAAATATGCATCTGTAAATCCTCTATTCTTAGTTGTATGTAACTCTTTTTGATATTTATTAGCATCAAATTTCTTTTCATAATAATCATCAATTGCATTTCTGTATGCTTTAGCTGTAACAGCTGCATAATAAGGAGATTTAGTTCTACCTTCAATTTTTAAAGAATCTACACAACCTGAGTCTAAAATCTCTTCTAAGTGAGAAGCTAAATTCATATCTTTTGAGTTAAAGATATATGTTCCAACACCAGGTTCTTCTTCTAATCTAAATAAACTACTATGATCTTCATTAGCTGCATATAAAGTGTATTCAAACCTACAGTCATTTGCACAACTTCCTCTATTTGGAACTCTTCCCATTTGAACAGCAGATACTAAACATCTTCCTGAATATGCAAAACACATTGAACCATGAACAAAAATTTCTATTTCCATTTCAGGTAAATGTTTTTTAATCTCTTTTACATCTTTTAAAGATATTTCTCTTGCTACTACAATTCTTTTTACACCCATATCCCAAAATACTTGTGCATCTAGATAGTTTAATACATTTGCTTGAGTTGATAAGTGAATATCAATTTCAGGAGCAATTTCTCTACATAATCTTACAACTCCAGGAGCTGCTACAATAAATCCATCGGGCTTTAACTCAGCCATTTTTTTAATGTGTTTTTTTAATAAATCAATTTGAGAGTTAAATGGAAAACCATTGATAGTTGCATATACTTTTTTTCCTCTAGCATGTGCGTAATCAATTCCTTCTTTAAAAGTTTCAAAAGTAAACTCTTTTCCTGCTCTAATTCTTAAACTAAAGTGTGATACACCTGCATATACAGCATCAGCACCATAGTTAATAGCTATCTTTAGCTTCTCAAGATTTCCAGCAGGTGATAGTAATTCAACCTTGTTATTTGTCATAAATTTCCTTCAAGTAATCATTAAATATTTAATTTTTAATAGTTCTTTTTTTGGAATTATAGCAAAAATAGCTGAATATTTTAAAAAGTGGAGAGTTTTTGTCTTAATTTAAGGAAAGCTTTTAAAAGCTTTCCCATTCATCATCATTGTTTTCAGTAGGTTTAATAATAGTTGGTTTTTTTGGTTCAAAAGAAGTACTACTACTTTGAGTTGTTTTAATAGTATTAGTTCTTGATTGAACTTTAGGTGTATAAGTTTGTTTTTGTGAACTCTCACTTAAAGCTTTAACTTCTTTTTCTTCTACTTTATTGTCTCTTTTAATTTGATCTAAACATCTAAATACATTTGATGTAGCAGAATCAAGTTGCGTTGAAATATTTAACAATACACTATTTTCATTTTTATCTTTAGCATTTTGATCAACATATTCTTGAACTGAATTATGTACTTTGTCATGATATTTTTTTAACTCTTGCCAATTTGATGTCTTAGTAAACTCTTTTCCTAAGTTTTGTTGTTCAAGTATCCATTTTCCTAAATCACATTCAGTAGGTTTTGTAACTTGCCAAGAGGTATTAGTTGTCCCTAATTTATCAAAGTTTGCATTTTTGAATTTAATGTGATCATTTTTTAATTTAGCAACTTTAAATACTAAATCAACATCTTCAACTTCTTGTTTTGTTTTTTCATTAAATTTTGCTCTATCTGCAATAGCTAATAAGTTTTCAGACAGAGAAGATACTTCACTTGCTAAATTACTAATAACAGTAGCAGAGTTTGCATTTACTTGAGTAGCTTTATCAAGGTCATTTATTGTGTCATTTATTTGAATGATACCTTTTTCTTCTTCTTTACTTGAATCAGATACATTAGCAATTAATTCAATAGTTTGGTTGATTTTTTCATTAAGATTATTATATCCACCAATCATCTCATTAGCAATATCTTTACCTTCATTTGCTTTTGTAGTTGCAATTTCAACTATATTTTTAATTTCCCTTGCAGCTTCTGCACTTCTATTAGCCAGGTTTCTAACTTCTTGAGCAACAACTGCAAATCCTTTACCAGCTTCACCTGCAGTTGCCGCTTCAACAGCTGCATTAAGTGATAAAATATTTGTTTGGAAAGCAATTTGGTCAATTACTGTAATCGCATCATTAATTGATTTAACTTGAGAGTCAATCTCTTCCATAGCAATTGTAGTTTTACTTGCAAGGTTTTGTCCTTGAGATGATGAAGATTGAAGTTCACTAGCTAAGTTTGACATCTGTTTAACACTAGCAACATTTGATTTAATAATTGAAGTTATTTCTTCAACTGAAGCTGCTGTTTCTTCTAAAGCTGCTGCTTGTTGGTTTGCAGATGCTGATAATTCTTCTGAAGATTTAGAAAGAATTTTTGTATCATCATTTAATTTTCTTCCACTTTGAGTTATCATAGTTAAGAATTCTGAAACAGTAGCTCCAACTAATCTAGTTGAACTAATAATAGATGAAACAACTCCACTTACTTTTGATGAATCAATACTATTTGAAGCATTTTCTGTAAAGTTAGAATTTCCATATTCAATTAATATATTATTTAAAGTAATTAAATTTTGATTAGTTTCTTCAATCATTGAATTAATCGAATGTTTAAGTTTTTTAACTAACGGATTATCTGAATCATTTTCAATTTTGTAAACATAGAACCCATTAATTACTTTTGTAATTACATCATCTACTTCTTCAATAACTTTTGCATCTTCTTTTACTCCATCTTGAAGTTTTTGAATATAGCCATTAAAATTATCAACTAGTTGACCAACTTCATCATTGGAAATTTTTTCGATTTTTTTATTTTCATTCTCATTAGAATTTGTCATATCTTTTATTGCACTATTTAAAAGATTAAATGGAACTGTAATTGTTCTATTTATAACAAAACTATAAATTATAATAGCTATAACAATAGCAATTAAACCAAAAATTAAAGTAGTAAAAACAACTTCAGAAATAGTCTTTTCTGTAGCTTTTTCTATTACACTGATTTCAGCTTCAATATCAGTAACATATGCTCCTGTTCCTATTACCCAATCCCATGGTTCAAATTTTTGAACATAAGAAAATTTTACTTGTGGTTTTTCAAAACCAGGTTTTGGCCACATATATTCAACAAGACCACCCTCTTGTTTTTCATTTGCAACTTTAGCAAACTCTACAAAAAGTTTTTTCCCTGCTTTATCTACAACATTTGATAAATCTTTACCATCTAGTGAAGGTTTAATAGGATGCATTATCATTTTTGGATTAGAATCATTTATCCAGAAATATCCATCTTCACCAAATCTCATTTCAGATATAGTTTTTAAAGCTTCAGCTTTCATTTTTGTTGTTACATCAGATACATATTCACCTGTTCCTATTACCCAACCAAATGGCTCAAATAATTTTACATATGAAACCTTTGGTTGAGGAGTTTCAAATCCTGGCTTTGGCCATACATAATCAACAAAACCATCACCATTAGCTTTTGCAACTGCAGCAAACTCTTTAAATATTTGCTTTCCGCCTTTGTCTTTGTAGTCATAAAGATTTTTACCATTTAATTGTGGTTTAATAGGATGCATAACGATAACTGCATCTAAATCATTTATCCAAAAATATCCACTTTCTCCATATCTAGAACTTTCTACTATCTCTTTTAATCTCATTTTTAAAGATTTTTCAGATAATACTCCATTAAATTTTTTGTACTCTGCTTCTAAAATTGAGAATAAAAAGTTAGTTTGACCTTTTAAATCATCTTGTACTTCAACTTTTATTTTTTCAATTGATGTTCTTTCATGATAGCTTTGAACTGTTTTCATAGCTAAAGATATATAATTTTTTAGCTCAATTTCTTTGTTCTGGTAAGCTTGACTTGAATATGTATCTACACTTTTTTGAGAAAAAGAGTTCATACTACTCACTGAATTTAAAGATAGTGCTCCAGAAATAATTATGATTATAAATATAGATAATCCTAATATTTTCTGCTTTATTGTTAGATTGTTGAACATAAACTACTCCTGAGAATATAACTGTTATATATTATCCATAAAATCTTTAAATTTACCATTAATATTGTGTTTACTTTTAATATTGGCATATTATTTATTACTTTTTGTTGCGAAATTATTGACTTTGAATTAATCAATTTTTAATAATTATTAAATTATATTTATAGATATTATTAAAGAAAGGATTATTATGAAAATATTATCAATTATATTACTAATTACAACATTTTTATTCTCATCAAGATTAGAAACAATAGGTGTTGAAACTAGCTATACAGATGTTAATGGTGAAGATAAAAATATAATTATAAAAAGAGAGAAACCTGCTGAGTGTTTTAATATAAAATTTGACCCTACAGTAGTTTTAGGTGGAAATGCTGCAAGTAGTAAAATTCCTGAAAAGTGTAAAAGAGATTTTGTTACGTATATGGGAAAAGTATCTCCCATTAAATTCTCAGATAAAGTTGAAACATATGGTGAAGTTGAAGTATTAGAATTCATTCAAAAAGCAACTTTTGATGATAACTATTTATTAGTTGATTCAAGAACAGAAGACTGGTTCTACCACTCTACAATTCCAAGTGCTATTAATGCTCCATATACATATGCAAATAAAGTACAATTTGCAAAAGAATATGATGCTATGATGGAACTATTTAATGTAAAAATTGTTGATGGTAAATATGATTATTCTGAAGCTAAAACGTTGTTGTTATTTTGTAATGGTGCATGGTGTGGACAATCTCCTGAGGCTATGAAACAATACATAAGACATGGATATCCAGAAGAAAAATTAAAATGGTATAGAGGTGGAATTCAATCTTGGATTAGTTTGGGATTTCCAACTATAAAACCTGAATAAAGTAGAAGTTTACTTCTACTTTAATACTGTTACTAATTGCTCAATAATAGTTTTATCTAAAAAACCTTCATCAGATAATTCTTCTAAAATCTTAAATGCATCATCTTTATTAAATGCACTTCTAAAAGGCTTATTATTTCTTAAAGAATCATATACAGATATAATCTGTAGAATTCTATCTTTAAAGCTAATACTTTTTGCATCTAAACCTTTACTATAACCATCACCATCTAATCTTTCTTGAACTTTATAAGCTAAAGCGGAGATATCATTAAATGCTTGTATGTTATTTAAAACTTTTTTTGTATAGTAAGGATACTCCTTGATAATTTCGCTTTCACTTATACTTAAAGGTTCTTCTTTGTAGTA
>Ga0209955_1000687_pt1 | contig 11472 bp, 8 predicted proteins | sample SalPonA_A_H2O_MG_FD_185716 | JGI IMG/M metagenome (GOLD analysis project Ga0209955, IMG submission 185716) | Water microbial communities from South San Francisco under conditions of wetland restoration - Salt Pond MetaG R2A_A_H2O_MG (SPAdes)... | ecosystem: Environmental > Aquatic > Non-marine... | reverse complement strand
AAAAGTTGAGCTTACGAATAGTCTAAATGTTTTTGAGTGCATAGTTTACCTAGTAATATTTTTTCCAGAATACTATAAAAAAATAACAGCAAGAATATAGCAATTTAGGCTTTTATTGAATAAATAACAAAATTGATACTCTTACCCACTTTTTTATAATTTCTTTTTTGATTTATTTAATCTTATATTACTTCTGCGACTACTTATTGTCGTTTTGGGTTACGTGATTTCATTTTCTAAACTATGAATAATATTTATTTCACTTTTTCTAAGTTATAAGAAACTATTTCTTGTTTGATAACATCTAATTTATTTAATTTAAAAGGATTTGTAAATAAAATTATTAAGAAAGAATAAATACCAATTAAAGTTAACTTAACTATATTATTAAAATTATTACCACTAAAAATAAATTCACTAAATTTATATATAACTTGATGAATAAAAATAAAAACAATTGCTATTGCCATTAGAATAATATAGAATATTAATACCGATAAAAGTAATATACCTAAGTTATATAATATAGATAATATAGCTAGACCTAGATAATAAATCATAGCTATTATCCCAATAATTAGTGCAAAAATAAAACCATATATAAATAAAGCTAAAACAAATGATCCTGCTATCAATGATATAACAATTATTATCAACCAAATATACCAATTATGAATAAAAGTATAATATAATCCAGCAATTGGGCTAAAAATAGAATTTAATAAATTTTCACCAACTAGATTTAGATCAAGAGTTTCTTTTGCAAAATCAATATAAGTACCAAAATAATAACTGATAATACTGTTATCAGTTATTAATAGTACTACTAATATATATGATATTAGATATTCTCGAGTAGTAAAAAAATTCATAAAAAAACTAAGTGAAAATATGACAATTGATGTAAGTAGAAATGCATAACTAATATTTTCGATATTATCAAAAATAAAAAAGCCTATAATAATAGAAATAAATAATTTCTTTGTATCTTCTAAGTTTTTCAGAGATTTTACTGAATATTGAGATATTAATAAATAAAAAATAAATCCACCTAAAATGTAATTTATATAATTTAACTGCGTAAAAAAGTTATTGTTATCTTTAGTACACAATATATAACAAAAATAAATTATAGTTATAAGCATTATTGCAAGGACCGTCTTAAAATTATAATAAGGATTACTCAAATCCTCTAAATAGTTATCTTTAAAAACTGATAAAGAAACATTAATATTTTCTAAAGATAATGTTAAGAGCCATACAATTATAGTAATAAATATAGTAGTCATTAGGGATTGCTCATAGTTAATTAAATAATAAGATTTAAGAATATTTATTAATATAACGCATACTAGAAGTGGGATTAACCATTTAAAATTAGTAAAAATAGACCTTATTCCTATATCTTCTTTAAAAATAATAAAAATATTTTTAAGAAAAATTATAGTTAGCAAAGTCCAGTTTAGATACTCTAGATATAAATTATTGATTATAAATAAATCACTCAAACCGTATCCTAAATTATCTTGTGCAGGAATATTAAATACTAATTTCTCTATTACAAAATAAGAAAATATAATATTAAGTACCAATACAAATAAAGGATAATTAAAATGTTGAACTAGTTTAGCTGGTATCCAACAAATAATAAATGCTAAAGGAATACTAATTAAATATACTCCAAAGTTTAAAATATTTTTAACTAAATTTCCTAGAAAAGTAATTTCTTTCATTGGAACAATAAAGGATCCATGAGTTACAAATTCCATAATATTAACCATTATAAGAAGTGGACCACAAATTATAATAAAATAAAAAAGAAGAAAAAAAACTAATGATAAACATAAAGTTAAAATTATCCCACTAAAACTACTACTAACATAAAATAAGCTTCTATTATCTACAAATGCGATTAATGTAAATACAACTACTAGGGACAGTACATGGATTTTAGATATTAAAGAAGTGAGTAAATAATCTAAAACTTCACCTGCAATGTCATAATTAATTTTAATAATTATAGATAATCCAACTATGGATAATAAACCCAATATTACATATAAAAAAATATTTAATGTTTTATATTCATCTCTTTCAAATTTTATTATATTTGACAAATTCATATTTTATTAACCCTTCTTAAAAAATATTCTTGTAATACTTATATTTTCTAAATTTATCCCATATTAGAAAAACTATTTATATAAAATATTTGTATCTCATCTTTTTGTTTACTATTTTTTATTTTAATAATTTCATTTTCTAAACCATGAATCATATTAATTTCTTTTTGTTTTCGTTTTTCCAAAGCTTGAAATATTTGTTCTTTGAACTCTTTTTTTGATGACCAATCATAGTAATACACAATTAATTGATTTACCCCTAATCCTAAAATTATACCAATAACTATAAAAACAAAATCAACTTTATATGCATTTAAATATTTTTTAAATTCCATTTGTTGCTCTTTTTCCTTCATTAGATCTAAAGTACTTTTCTCTATCAAATTTCATAGGAATATATTCATTTAGATTCATATTGAAATATTTTTTCATTTCAAGGTATTGTGATTTCATAACTTGCTTATTCAATTCTTTCATTCATTTCTATTCACCATATCCATATTTATTTTTTAAATATGTTTTGTGGCACTCATCACATTCACTATAATCACAATATTCTGATTCTTCTGGATTGTATAAAGTTCCACAACTAACACATTCAACTACTCCTTCTTCTTCCTCTGTTTCTTCTTCATCATATTTTGATAAAATACCTTCTATCATATTTGCCCATTTAATTTCTAAATCTGTTTTATTTTCCATTTTATTTTCCTTATGTTAATTTTTTGAAATATTCTTAACAACTTCAATAATTTCTTTATCTATTCCTACTTCTTGCATGTAATCAATGATACCTTCACTTAAATTTAGTGAATAATATTCAAGAATATAGTCATTTAGATTTATATTGAAATATTTTTTCATTTCATGGTATTGTGATTTCATATCTTCATATTCATCAAGAATTAGACTTTTTAAACAATCATCTGAAATAACTGTTTTATATTCTTCTGGTTTTAAATCAAGTTCTTTTATCATTAATTCAACTTCATTTAAAGAACATAGATTTCTATATTCTACTTCCCATTCATTACTATTGTGATAACTTCTAAAATCAATTATATCTTCAACAGTAATTTTTCTTTTTTTATTTTTTATATTGTGAAATCTAATCTGCATTTTATATTCCTCTTCTCATTTTAAAAGAAGCTTGGAAAGATAAAATCAACTTTGTATACATATAAATATTTTTTAAATTTCAATTGGTTCTACTTCATTTGTTGTAAAAACTGTTGGTATAAAATACTCGTACTCTTTAGTTTCTTTTTTTCTAATAATCTCTTTTGTACCACCAGGTTTTTCTTCTGAATCTTTTTTATAAGCGCCAATTAAAACATCAGAGTTTATAGCTACATATTCCCCTACTTTAGAATATTGTTCATGTCTAATTGTTCTTTTTTCTTCATCTGATGATCTCAAGTATTTTTCTCTATCAAATTTTATTGGAATGATCACATCATCTGATTTATTTCTTTTTTTGATTTTACTTATTAAATGGTCAAATTCTCTTATTGAATTTTTTATCATGTCATCACCTTCTTCTTTAGAAGATGTTGCAAATTTAAATAAGCCTTTTACAAAAGTAGTTTTGTATATATCTTCATCCATTGGAAGTGGAACTTTTATTTTCATATTTTCAAACTCTTCCAGAACTATTTGTGCAACCATTCTGTCTACACCATCTGCTAGGGGAGTAAATAAAGTAACATTCATAGATTGTTTATTTAAAATATTTTCTAAATGACTCTTTATTTTTATTTTCAAGTTTTCTACATTAATACCATTTAAATCTCTAATTCCTGTTATACCAATATTGTAATTTAAAACTAATTCTTTTCCTAAAAGTTTTAATATATACGGAATTTGATAAATATTTTTATAATCATACTTTAACACTCCAGGATCCTCTAGTTGTAAAGTTTCCCAATCACAAATATCAAAATGTTCTTTATTTTCTTCATTTTTGTTATTCTTATTGAATTTATCAGTTTTTCTTGACCACCCATTTAAAAGATGGTAAGCATTCCATCTAGTATGTTCAATTTTTGCCAATTCATGATATAAAACTTTGTTGATTTTTGATAAGTCAAGCATCTTTTCAGAACTTTCCACTAAAAGTAATATCTCACTTTTTTTATCATCTTTTTTTAAAGCTTCATCCAGTTTTTTTTCTGTAATTATATCATCTAGATATGGTAGTTCTTTTAGTTTTTTCCAATTTTCTTTTTTAATATCTTTGTCTGTTTTAGGTGTAGACAATTCAAAGGGAAATAAAAGATTATAAATTTTAATTATCTCTGACTTAATTTCTTTAATTTCATCATTTTCTTTTGGTGTCAATTTAGTTGTTTCATCATTAGGCTTTAATTCAAATTCAAATAATTCTTTTAGGCTTTTAAAAACTGTATGTTTTTTCACATTAATTTCACCTAAACAAGACTCTATGTTATTTATTTTCTTTTTGAAAACATCTTCTTTTATATTATATTTCTCAATGACATTCTTGATTTTATTAAGTTTTTCTTCAACTTTTTCCTCATTATCTATAATTAAATTATTTGATTTAACTAAATCATTATCTAAACTTTTTGAAGATAAACCCATAGCATGGAGTTTTATATCCATATGTTCTTTTTCAGTGATATTTGATTCTCTAGTAAATAAAGATATGTTTTCCCACGCTTTTGAAATATTGCCACCTATAATTATCTCTTTATAATTATTAGTTAATTTTGCAATATTTAACAAATCATCATTTTTAATTTTTTGAGGATCACACACATTAGATAATTCACCAAATGTAAAGAAATGTTCCATTTTATCACTATTCTTAACTATCATTTCCCCAAAATTTATATTTGGATTATATACTTGGATTATTGTTTTTTTCTCTTTTATTTTAGTATTATATTTATTATTAAGTTTTGATAGAACTTCTAAAGATTGACCAGGTTTTTTATTACATAAAATCATTCTGTTAAATTTAAACTCATCATTTTCAAATAATTCACTCTCTTCTTTAGTAGACTCGTATAATATCTCTTCACCCACAAAAGACAAATTCCAAATTGGTTTTTCATCACCTTCTTTTGCATTATATGGATTTTTACCAATTTCAATCCAATTTTTATACTTCATATTAAGTCGTTCAAAATCTTTATCTACAATAGTTACTTCTATAGGTTTTCCATTTACAAAATGACCTATTTTCAGTAATTGATATAAAATCTCTTTACTAATTTCATTATGTTCGACTATCAAATATCTTTGAATATCATTTTCATCCCATGGATCATTTATTGTCAAATATAAAGGTCTTTTTACAAATATATTTTTGGCAATTATATTGTACATACTAAATGGATGAAAAGTAAGTTCATCATAATTTAAATTAAATACACCATTTACATCAAATAAATGTCTATTTGATCTTGATATTAAATGAACATATATATTTAAGGGATATTGTCTATCTTTGTAATATAGGTTTTCCTTATTACTTTCTTCTAGAACTAATAGATTTTTCAAAACAGTTGCTACTTCAAGATTTGTACTATCTTTACACATAAGGTACATATCTTTTGCATTTAATAATTTTGCATCATCTAAGAAAATTTTATTTGTAGCATCACCAATTACAACGATTGCTCCAAGATGTTCAAGCTCCTCGATATAGATATTGTTTTTATCTTGCTCTATAAAAACAACTTTTTCATCTTCATCTAAAAGTTTTTGAGCTAAAACTTTACTTTCAGCGGTCAAACCTACAATTATTACATGACTTTTATTTCTTCCTACATGTAAAAGAAACTTTCTTCCAGCTCTTTGTAAAAGTATAAAAATAGAAAAAGAATATGCAAGTAAAACCATAACTTCAACAATATTTATTCCTACTTTTGTAATACCACTTTCATGAAAACATTTAGTATCATTATTTGATAAAGTTAAAGTTTGAAAAGATTCTTTCAAAGTAGCAAAGGTTTCAATATATTTATTTGAGCTATTTACTGCCGCACTATGACACTGCTTAGTGATTAAGTCTTCTGTCGGACTTACACTTTTCCAATAATCTATTCTGTAAACATTTTCATAAAATAAGATTATAAAACTTACTAAAAATGATAAAGTAAAAAGTATTACTGCTAAATATACTTTGTTGTTTTTTATGATATCTTTCATATTTATTGTTTTTCCTGTGTTAATTTTTAATTATATGGTTTTACTATCTAATAGTATTCTTCTAAATTTATATAATTCCTAGTTTTTATTTATAATCCATAATAGTTTTTAGACTATCTCCTTCTAATGGATATGTTTTATATGGTTGATTATCTTTCACTAATACATAAAAATTATAAAGATTCATACCAGTTAATTCCATTATTTCTTCTTTATATTTACTTGAATCTATAAATAAAACTTTTTCTGCTTCAAACTCTCTTTCATTTTCTGCTTCTGAAAAATTCTTCAATGCTGTTTTGAACTCATCTGTCATTTTATCCATTTCATAAGAAACTAAATGGAAGTCTTTATATTCCATATTAAATTTTGTAATGATTTCTTCTAGTCTTTTTAATTTTTTTTGATCTATTGCCATTTTTTATTCCTTTTTATTAATTTGTGTTTTCAACTTATCGTTCTATTAAAACAATACTCCAGAATCTTCATCATCATACTGTTTTGAAATTTCTAAAGCCTCTTTTTCAAATTCTATTGCTTCATTTGTTTGTCCAATACTATTTAAAGAAATAGCTAAATTATTTATACTTATTAGGTAATCATTTAACCATCTATCTGGATTCTCTTCATAAGCTTCTTTTAAAATCTCTAATGCCTCTTTTTCTAATTCTATAGCTTGATTTATTTGACCAATATCTTTTAAAGAATTGGCTTTACTACTTAAACTATTTGTGTAAAATCCAAGCCATCTTGTTGGATTAATTTCATAGAGCTCTTTTTTTAAAGTAATTACTTCACTAATTTGCCCTATACTCTCAAATGAAGAAGCTAAATCATTTAAACTTGTTGTGTAAGCTTCTATCCATCTATCTGGATTTTTACTATAGGCATCTTTTAATATTTCTAATGCCTCTTTTTCTAATTCTATAGCTTCATTTGTTTCACCAATACTTTCTAAAGAACCAGCTAAATTATTTAAACTTGTTGTGTAATATTCTAACCATCTATCTGGATTTTTACTATAGGCCTCTTTTAATATTTCTAATGCCTTTTTTTGCAATTCTATAGCTTCATTTGTTTTACCAATACTTTCTAAAGAAACAGCTAAATTATTTAAACTACTTGTGTAATATTCTAACCATCTATCTGGATTTTTACTATAGGCCTCTTTTAATATTTCTAATGCCTCTTTTTCCAATTCTATAGCTTCATTTGTTTGACCAATACTACTTAAATAAGAAGCTAAATTATTTAAACTTCTTGTGTAAGTTTCTAACCATCTATCTGGATTTTTACTATAGGCCTCTTTTAATATTTCTAATGCCTCTTTTTGCAATTCTATAGCTTCATTTGCTTGACCAATACTACTTAAAGAAGAAGCTAAATTAATTAAACTTGTTGTGTAATGTTCTATCCATCTATCTGGGTTTTTACTATAGGCATCTTTTAAAAGTTCTAATGCCTCTTTTTGCAATTCTATAGCTTCATTTGTTTGACCAATACTTTTTAAAGAATCAGCTAAATTAATTAAACTTATTGTGTAATAATTTAAGACTCTGTTAGGATAATCTTTATATGCTATTTTTGAGATACCTAAAGCATTTTCTTGTAATTTTATTGCTGCATTTGTTTGACCAATACTACTTAAAGAAGCAGCTAAAACATTTAAACTTATTATATAACTTTCAAACCATCTATTTACATCATCTTTAAATACTTTTTCTAATATCTGTATAGCCCTGTATCCAAAAACTATAGCTTCATTTGTTTGACCAATACTACTTAAAGAAGCAGCTAAATTAATTAAACTTCCTGTGTAATATTCTAACCATCTATCTGGATTTTTACTATAAGCCTCTTTTGATAGATAATAAAAACTTTTAAAGTAATATGAAGCCAATTTGGTTTTATTTACTCGATTGTATTCATTTCCACTTTTATTAAAGATATGTAATAATTCTTCTGTGTAATTTTCATCATTTATTTGGTTGATTAAATCATTACAGTATTTAAATAATATTGAATTATCATTTGGTAAGTATTCAAATTCATATAATAAGTGGTAATCTTTTAACACTTCAATATAAAGTTTTCCCCATCTATTAGAATCAAATGGCTTATCCTGATCTTCAACAATCAACTTTTGAAGAAGTTTTATTAAATGTTCATGAGTAGCTTTAATATCACTCTCTTCTGAAATAACCTGATTAAACTCCCTATGAAAAAATCTCATAGTCTCTTGACCATCTTTTTCTTCTAACTTTAAAAACTCTTTTATTTGTGTATGTACTCTTGCCCATATTACTATTGGTAATTCTGGATTCTCTTTTTTATGATGTTTATCTGATGCTATTTTTTCTATAAACTCTTTATCAGTATTTAGTATCTCTAATAGTTCTGATTCAGATAATCCATCACTTAAGTATAGGTATGAGAATACTTTTTTTACTAATTCTTTATCATGATGATAAAATTCTGATAAATTATTTATATATTCTTGAATTATATCTTGTTGAGTGGAAGCTAGTTTTTGTCCATTAGGATCATTATCAATAGTTTCATCACTTGATTTCCAATGTATTAATTCTTGTGCAGCTACACTTAAGTACAATGGAGTATTTATATCTTTATAGATATTTAAAAGATACTTCATTTGGTCATCAGTAATTTTTCTTTTGTATCTTTTTAAAATTTTATCTACTAACTCTTTTGCGTTTGTAAATGGTTCTAATTTATGAAGATTAGATGTTTTTGTTTTAAGATTTTTAAAATACTCTGTATCTTCTTTATACTTTTCATCTTCAAGTGCTGAGATTACTATTTTAAGATTACTTGGTAATTGTGATGGCAACCAAATAAACTCATCTTCAGTTGTTAGTTGATCTACTGCATCTATATAGATTACTTTTTCTTCTTTAATATTTCTAAAGTGTTCATTTATTCTAAAGTAAAACTCTTCTAATGGTTCTGGTTTTTCTTGTCCTGTAGTTTCATCTTTTACAGTTCTTATTTCTTCATCTATTCCAAACTCTTTTAATATTGAAATTAGAAGTTGTGGGGATGTAGTAATATTTGAACTTGCTCCTACAAATCTATAAACTACTTTATCTTCATTGTCATATTTACCATCATCTTTTGGACCTAGTGACTTTTCAATAGCTTTTGCCATAAGAGATGATTTCCCAAGTCCTGATCTTCCATATACTACTAATGCTTGATTTTTATTTTTATTATCATTTTTTAGATATTCATCTATAGCCTTTAAAGCATTTGTTCTTGATCCCTCTATAAAGTCTTTTAGTTTATCACTTTTAAATCTTTTTTGTTCAAACTGATCTAATTGCTCTTGCGTATAGTTAGATTTTTTTATAAGTTCAATATGTTTATTAATTGATTTTTTTAGGTAATCAGTCATTTTTGATACGAAGTTTTTTTCTGTATCTTTTAGTTCTTTATAGTAATAGTTTAGTTTATCATTTTCATCTAAGTTTATATTTGTTAGTTCAGCATCATTTATTTCAAGAATATTTTCTGAATGAAGAGATTCTTTTATTTGTTCTTTTACAAACTCTACATTTTTACTATCTTTATCTTTTAATTTTGATTTTAATTCATCATTATCAACAGATTTTATATTTCTTATATATCCATATACATTTTCAAAGTCATCTTCTTCTAATTTTGGGTTATCTTTTAATCTTTGAGTTTGTGTAGTTGTTGGGTGTAGGTATTTGAAGATACCTTCTATTATTTCAGCTTCTGTTGCACTTGCAGTATATTTCTTTTTTTGTTCATTAGGAAGGTTTGATTTTGAAGAAGATGTTTGAAGGATTTCAAGAAGCTTATTATTTACTGGTTTCCAGATTTGTCTATCAGTATAATCTTGTTTATCATGACTATTTTCAGAATTTTTTCTTTCTTGTAGGATATAAGAAGCTGGTATTTGATTTTCATCTAGTTTATACCAAGTATTTAGAAGTTCTAAATCTTTAGTATCTATTACTTCATTTCTAATAGTTTCAAACTCTTCTTTTTCAATTGCATAAGGAAGGATTACAGTTCCATATCTATCACCCATCATAATTAAGAAGTTTGGGTGAGGATTTATTTTTGAAGCTTTTACTTCTTCAAGGCACAGTTCTAAAGTTTTTTGATTATTACTTGCTTCTTCTGTTACTCCCCATCTTAAATCGATTGGTTGAAATACTAAGTTATGTTTAGTACAGTATTTTTTTATTTCAGGAAATACAATTGTTTGAAGTAGTTTTCTTTCTTGAGTAAAATCACTAAAAGTTGAGCTTACGAATAGTCTAAATGTTTTTGAGTGCATAGTTTACCTAGTAATATTTTTTCCAGAATACTATAAAAAAATAACAGCAAGAATATAGCAATTTAGGCTTTTATTGAATAAATAATAAAATTGATACTCTTACCCACTTTTTTATAATTTCCTTTTTGATTTATTTAATCTTATATTACTTCTGCGACAACTTATTGTCGTTTTTGTTTTTTAGTATCTTAAATCTTCAAATTCACTTATCAATTCATCTAAATAAAAAATATCTTCTTCAGTTGTTGTTAAACATATCTTTTTATTCAAATCACTTATATTAACATCATTTATCGAACATACTTCAAAACCAAGTTTTTCATACTCTTGTTTTTTATAATTCCAGTGATTTAAGTAATTATCATTCTCTAGCATTCCTAAATGCTCCAAAACAATATTTTCATTAAAATAAAAATCAGGAAGTAGCTTTTCAGATATTCTTTTTTCATATTTGTATTTAATACCCAAATTATCAAATATTAGCATTAGTATTGCTTCTGACCAAGATCTAGATTTTAGGCCATTATGAGTTATGATTTCTGCTTTATCATCTTTAACTTCATAATTTTTTTCTAAATTCTTTTGTCTAATTAATTTTATAAAATCTACAGAATTTTCTTCACTTCTATCTTTTCTAATAAAATCAATTTGAAACTCTTCAATAATCTTTCTTATATTTATAGATTTTTCTTCTTCATATATTCCACTATTTCCTATTTCAACTTTAAATTTTTCATAAAAATTATGCAAATTAATTATTTTTTCTTGATATTTTTCTTTAATTCTAAATATTCCATTAAAACCATATCTCAGTTTTTCAATATCTAAACCTGAGAAATT
>Ga0209955_1000686_pt1 | contig 11486 bp, 10 predicted proteins | sample SalPonA_A_H2O_MG_FD_185716 | JGI IMG/M metagenome (GOLD analysis project Ga0209955, IMG submission 185716) | Water microbial communities from South San Francisco under conditions of wetland restoration - Salt Pond MetaG R2A_A_H2O_MG (SPAdes)... | ecosystem: Environmental > Aquatic > Non-marine... | reverse complement strand
CCCGTTCACGGATCGAACGGAGACTGAGTTCATTGACATAGTTCCAGACCTGGTTCACCGACCAAGCCATCTGCTGAAGCAGAGGGCGGTGGCGATCCTTAATCCGAACCTTGAGGGTTTTGGTGTGTTTCATACTGGTTAAGTATACAGCATAATCAAACCGGCTGCGCCGGTTGCGCTCTACATCCTCGGCCTAAAAGTCCGAGGCTTTCCGCGCAGGTCCGGTAAATGCCGAGATAAGGACAGCCCGAAAGCTGTCGCTTGCTTCGACGGTAGGGTTAAGCTCTAGGCGGGTTTAAGCGATCTATACCTTTTTACAGAAAGCCAGCCATCAGAAGGTTTTCACACCGACTGAAGAACTTCTCCCAAGCCTCCAAGCTATCCGATTGATTGTTCATGAGTCATCTCCAAAAAAAGAGGACGGATGAACCCCTAGAGGGCTCACCACGCCCTCGAGGGTTGTCAGTGTTGCTTCATTCAACTCAGGCTTCTAAGCGGCAAAGGCGACTTAGCAGCGAGAGACTGAATCCAAGAACCGCAAATGCGGTCAGGGTCATGACGGTGATCGGCGCGTATTCAAACAGAGTCGGTGTAGAGACAAGGCCGATAGAGGTCGCAAACGAGAGCAGGCTCACGTTTATGACTTGGCGCTTGGCGATAAATCGACACAAATTTGAAAGGCGGGTTAAACCGTCAGAGAAGCGGATTGTTGAGTGCATCATTGTTTACTCCGAAGATTAAGCAGAGACGACTCACCACCAAGGTTGAGACACCTCGGCGGGTTAAAGTGTATTAACAAACTGAGAGCGCTCGCAGGGTTCGAATCACAGGAATCGAAATGCTATAACCGCTGATGCAGATCGCTAAAGAGATCAATATGAAGTTTGCGTCCATTGGGCAGTCTCCAAAAATTGGGGATTACCCACCTAATGGGGAGTAATCCCCGCTAGGGTTGGTCGATCAAAGTGGTCGATCGTGAGGTAAGTACACGAATTCAGCGCGGTCGCGGAAATGCTCGTAAGCATTCAGCGCTTTGCTGACCTGGGTGTAAGTCGCATCGAGGAAAAAGCCAGCCACAAAAAGTGTGAAGAAGGCGGTTCCCCAAACGACCATGGACGCAGGTTGGATCGTGATCAAGGTCACTAAGCACGCCAGAATCGTTAGAAACTGTGCGCTGACTACAAATAGCCAATTCCGGGCCTTTTTACGGGCGACGGTCAGGTTTGCTTTCGCTTGTTTTACTTCACGAATCTGCCATTCCAGATCGGGTAGATGCTGAGTCATCGTTGTGATCTCCTAAAAATAGGGAGCACAACGCCCAGAGGGAGTGTGTACTCCCATTTGGGTGTGGTGAAGCATCCGCTTCATATTGAACTGCCTAAAAGGTCGAAACCTTTCGGGCGGGATACTGTCTATCGACAGTAGCAAGCAAGCCTTGTTGGGTGGTGACCCAAAAGACCTAAGGTGTCACCCCTACGCAGAAAAGACGTACAGGTGGATCAAGCCGCAGGCCCGAACATTTCGGACAGCGAGCTATCGTAAACGTCTTTGGTAAACAAAGGTTGCTTACGGTTTGACGCAGACTTAGCTCGAGCAGAACGAACTGCTTTGGCTTGAGTCTGGGCGCGCTCACGACGAACGAAGGCTGGAACCGTGTAAAGTTCCTCTGGAACATCAGCTTTAGGCGGCTGCTTAACTATGTAAGCTTTAGTTTTAGGCTGACGTGGGCCAGTGCGGGTCGCTTGAGCAATCTTCGGTTTAGAAACCGATTCAGTGCTTTTTACGACGTGTTGACCCTTATCTTCAACAGCAGGCGCTGGTGAAGACTTCTCTTCAAACTGTGGTTCAGTGCGAACACTCACTTTTCCTGTTTGGGAAAAAGCGAACTCCGCAGTGAAATACAGAACCAGCGCACATCCGGCGAAGATAGAGAAGAACTCAGCTTCGGTAAGCGAAGGATTCTCAATCATCATCCACATGCCGTACATCAGTACAGCACCAGCGACTAGAAGAAGAAAAGTAGCAACAAGTGACTTGAATGCTTTCATGTTTAGCTCCTTTAGGAAGGTGAAAAAACACCTCTAAATGGAGCTATCCCCTTACGGAGATGAACTCCGCAAGAGATGCAGGGGTACGAAAGATACATTTGGATTGGCTCTTTCGAGAGGCCAATTACTTCTCACCAACGGCGAGAATTACTTTCAGACTAGCTGATAAATTCAGACATGCAAATTCTCACTACGTTGTGTGTCCACTAGTGGCAACGATCTGGTGCAGATGATGCTCAATCGCACCTAGTTGCATGGGCTTGGGTATGCCTTGATGTCTAGCATTGATAGTAAGTGAAAAACGAGGTGTGGTATGAACCAACGAGCAACGAATTTAGGCGAGCTTAGAATCGAAACCATTGAAGCGAATAACTCTCATTCAGTGATCGAGTACCCGCTATCCCTTTCAACACAGGCAGCTCAGAAACTCTTTGAGCAGCAATACACGCGCGTTCGCAACCATCTTTATCACTTGACCGTCGCAACTCCAAACCGTGCTCCCGGTGATGACGCGGTTAAGCTGATTGTCGATATGATAGACCAGGATGTGGACAGCCTAGAAAAAGGGATGATCCGTGAGATCGACCGTGTAGATATCGTCTGCGACAAGAACGGTATCGCAGCGCGAGCACGTGGCACGAAGCCAATCTCCTACTCTGTTGAGGTCGATAGTCCTCGCGCTAGACGCTACTTAGAAGTGCTCTCAAGCCTCGATTCAGTTCTGCTTCAACTCCAAACGCTGTATCTCATGGGTATCGTGAAAGATCAGGAGAACACCTCAACGACACGGCGCTGGACGGGCGCTACGCGTAAATTCCGCGCCCGTTTAGAGGATTGGGTTGTGCGCTATGCGCGTTACGAAAAACAAGGTATCCATCCTTTGAGCGATATGAAGGTGGTGCCGCTGAAAGTGGCGGAACCCAACGATTTGAGCGAGGACAACTCTCATGCGTAAAGCGGCTGTTATCGGCACACTGCTAACAACATCGATACTGGCTGGGTGTATGAGCGCAAAACCTGGAGCGCAAGTCGCATCACCTACCCCAATGGGCGATAACCACAGTTTCGCATATCAAGTAGCGTATGCTGCCGGAATCACCGACGGTGGGTTAAAGGATACGGTCCTCACAGAACAGGAGCTGAGATCGAGCAACCTTATTGGCGACAGTGCGATGGCGACACTCGCCTCACCCGCTGGCATCAGCTCAGGTACCCACTTTGGTATTTCGCTAGTCGGCAATATTCTCGCGGATATGGGCGATAAGTACGACTCCCAGAAACCTCACCTTATTGCCTGGATGCCAAAAGAGATGGCACCCGACAGCGAAAGCGCGGCGCTAAAACTGCGCGAAGTTCTCAAGACGGGTATTGAAAAGGCACTCAGCGCAACTGGACACAGTGCATACACTATTAGTGATATGGAGCCCAAAAATGACCTATTGGTTGAAATTGGGTATCGCACCTACTTTAACGACGTGTCCCGCGCAGGAGATTGCGAAGACTCTATATGTTATGGCGTGACAGATGTTTACGCGCCCTTTATCTCAACGTCGCCTGATTTTGCCAGCGGTTCTGAAGCATGGTTCTTCGGCCACCCAGACAATAAATCACGATACGATGTTGGCGATCTCAAGAATATCCAAAACCAAGTGGGATTGCTCAGTGCGCTCAGCGCCGAGCTGCCCGAATGGATCTATCTGTACGTGCCACCTCGAAAATTCACGATCAGTCGAGACGAGAAACTGAATGCACCGCTTGTGCTTAACCAGGGAACGCCTCACTTCTTTGTGAAGTCGAAAAGTTGACTGCTCCCCAGAGGACGAGGTTTTGCGCAGATTGTTGGCTTAATCTTCAGGTCCGATGGGATCTATTCCGAGCGCAAACAATCGTGGCGGAAGGAAGAATTGGCTTCTATTTAGGTCTTTCATTTCATCAACTGCAATCGTTGGCCTGAAAACTCGTTCAATACCTTCGAGCACATTCTCGACAATAACCTTTCTAACCAATCGGAAATCATCTGGAATCAGGATAGCGGACATTAGTTAGTTGATCGTTAACTTCAAAAACTTGCCCAAAGCGGACGCCTGAGCCCTAAAATAAATTTGAGAGGTAAGCTTAATAAGTACACATAAGCGTCATTTCTGGATCCCCATCCTGTCCCACTAAGCGTTTGGATAGCGAACATTCCGAATCTCTTTGAGTGCCTCAGTTAGGCTGTCTTTAGTGATTGGTTTGGGCAGTACAAAGTCTGCTCCCTCTTGGATAAACTGCTCGGTCTCAGCCCCTAACACCGCCGCCGTAACAGCAACAATTATCACGTCACTGCTCTGGGTGCGAACCGCTCTGGTGAGCTCGTGCCCATTCATCTCAGGCATCATTAAATCAGTGATGACAAGATCATAATCCTCTGGCCTGAACGCTTCGAGTGCTAAGACACCATTCTCGAAACTATGGACCTGAACCCCCTCTTTGGTCAATAGCTTTTCGGTCAGCATACGCAGCATCAAGTCATCTTCGGCTAACAGTACTCGCAGCCCATTCAAACTTAGGTTTTGTGATGGCTGTTCTGCACTTTCTTGTAGTTCGACCTTGGCTCTTGTCATAGGTAGGACAAGTTCGAATGCTGCACCTCCCATCGAGCTTTGCGAGTAAGTCAGTACCCCCCCCATCAAAAAAGCCATATTTTTGACAATAAATAGACCCAAACCCGATCCATCTGCTTGCGTATCACCTCGCCCAAAGGCTTCAAACACTGAAGCCCTCAAATGTTCTGGGATACCCTTGCCATTATCTTCGACCCGCAAGGTTGCAATTACGCTATTATCAGTCGAATTGCCTATCTCGAGACTGACGATAAGCTGGGATCCGCCAGAGTGCAGGGCTGCGTTCTTTACAAGGTTGGTAACGATCTGACGTAGGGGTTGAACATGAAAGCTAAAGAGATCATCGCTCTTTGCTGGCATACTGAACTTTAGATTCATCCCCTTCTTGTGCACAATCCACTCAATAGACGAGAGTGCACGAGTCACAACTTCAACAGGGCTGTCTTTTTCAGATTTTTTGGCTTCTAGTGCCCGCTCAGGCGAGATTACTACCCGCAAATCCTCTAACACATGCAACAAGTTATCGGAGATCTCATTTATCTGAATCAGCTTGTCAGCATCTTGCCAACTTGATTCGACCGTGAGCATTTTTATTGTAGCGACAGGTGTTCGCAGCTCGTGCCCGATAATTGCAAACATCTCTTTTTGCTTATTAAGCGTTGACTCAAGCCTTTCACTCGCTTCGTGCTCTGCTAGAACACTCGCACTTAACGCCCTGACTGTTTGCAAAGATCTCTTTGCAGTTATGAACAGAATCAGCTGAACTAGACAAAATAACGCGATTGTCAATTGCAATTCCTGTTTAGCAGCGTATAACCGCTCGCTCAACGCCTCCTCTAACTCCAACGCATCATGGTCTGCCCTGACTGCATACTTTCGAATCAACTCAGTCCCTTGGGTGAACATATCTGCAATTTCTTGATACCTCTGTGCCTCGCTGTGTGACTCTAGCTTAATCTCTCTAAACTCAGCGACACGATCGACATAACCGAGCGCATCTTTAACTAACTCCACATATTCACTCTGCATGGAGCTATTAAATAATAAGGACGTGTGAGTCCAGGTATTACCTAATTCAGCGATTGAGCCACGTACCCGATCGACAATACTTGATTCTTTCAGATTAAGCTGAACCAGTGGCAGAGAACCGCCCGCGTAGCCAAGGTATTCTATTAACTGTGGGTAGAATCGATAGACCTCAAAGCTTAGCTGGTAGTATAGCGCCTCTTTGTCGAGCATAGCTTTCGAGCTGAAGTAGAGGCTATGCAATGTTTCGATGTTTTCTTGGTTAAGCCGAGTGATTCGATCAAATAACTGAGATGTTGTACTCGTCTGAAGCGCTGGTAGGTCTGGGTATATGCTTATGAGCTTCTTGTAACTTTGAGTACACAACGTATTGAGTTTGGACTGAGCACCGTCCATTAGCGAATCGGCTGAACAGCTACCGCGATACTCACCCAGTAGTACCAGATGCTCGGTGATGACCCGCGCTTCGGACAGACTCGCCAACTGCGCCTCAGTGGTATCGCGCACAGATTGAATTTGTATAAAAGCCTGATAACCAAATATTAATACTATAGGTTGCGAGATGATAAATAGCAGCAGAATCCATCGGCTATCATTTAAACTTTTCTGTTTCAAAATTTTAATGACCTAACTTCCTTTTTTATCGTTTATCAGGCGCAAACTTCAATCGAATGAAAGCGTTTCGAAGGCCATAACAATGGCATTAATAAATTCTTCAGGCATAAAATGTAAATACAACTGTGTAAATGACGGCAACGAGCCGAATAAATCCAAATGCCAAAACCAATCAGCCCAGTGCTTCAACATGACTATAGACTCAAAAGTGACATTTGAGAAATATTCTCAGACTCATGATGCTTCGGTGAAGTGACCCATTTGGGTCGGTATCGTCTTCCGGATCAGACCTCGTGCGCGGTCAAACTGGCTTCCATTATCTCGTGCACGACTTGCTTGAATAGATCAGCGGTTAACGGTTTGGGTATCACTCTATCGGCGCCGGCATCGATCATTTCCTGTTTCTGATCCCCAATTGTCGCCGCTGTGACGCCGATTATTGGAACATCACACCCCATCTCTCGTAATCGTCGTATCATCTCAAAGCCGTGCATTTCAGGCATGAAATAGTCTGTAAGGATCAGATCGAATTCGGGGTTGTAAGCCTCTAGACCTTTGAGCCCATTCTCTGCACACACTACGGATGCCACCAACTTCCCAACCTGCTTCCCCATCATCATTCGCAACATAAGCTCGTCTTCGACTATTAGCACCCGGAGGTTTTAGGGTGCTAAAAGCTCAGCTCTCGAAAAGGGTCATCGAAAAAAAGATAACCCAACGCATTTAATACGGTCCGTCTATTACTGATGGCTAACAAACGACACATCCGTTTTAGCTTATTCACAGTACAAGCGCCGCAGCCTAATGACAATGCAATAAAAAGCCCACAATAAGAGACTACCTTTGGATCAATTTACGTTTTAAAAATGGCGTGTTTGGGTCGTGTCCCGACGTTAGCCAACATTACATCTAACCGTCCACTTTTGCGGGCATTCAGCACTTCCCTATAGCCGTCAGTCAGCGCAGGCTAATCCAGTAGCAGAGGTTTGCCCTTTCCTGAAATTGAAGACTCACTCGTAACGGACGCCTAAACGTCCGCTGAAGGAGCAACTGCTGACATTAAAGATATACCACTCTCAGCAGCGTATTGCCCACCGCTAACCTCTCTCAAGTACTGATCGCAGTAAACTCAGAACGGTCTCGTTATCATCATTCTTGTTGAGAATCTCAGTGGCACCGACAGTCTTGGCGATATTCAAATAGTGCTTCGCCGCGCCTGTACTCGACATCTGGATAATCGGTATTGAAGGATCGAAGCTTTGAATTCCCTTAAGCACCTCAAGGCCGTTCATATCGGGCATATTCACATCACAGAATACGACATCAGGATGGAAGGTTTTGAAGTCCGCTAAAGCCTTCAATGCATTGGGTTCGGTCATGACCTCGTAATCATCCTCTAAAAACGACTCAAACCGCCCGAGGGTTATCGGATCATCGTCAATGACCAACACGCGTGGCTTACCATCGCGAGCAGTCTTCGCCACAGCGCCTTGAATGAGACCAAAATTCTCTATCACTTTTGCCTTAAGGTCACTCAGGTTGAGTGGCTTAGGCAGGACCGCATTAGCCCCTGCCAACAGAAGTTTGTCGGCCTCTTCGCCGACCACGGCTGCTGATACGCCAATAATGGGTCCTTTGAAACCCACCTCATTTCGTAACGCTGCTACCAGCCCATAACCATCCGTGTTGGGCATAAAAATGTCGGTAAGAACGACATCGAACGTCTCCTGATGCGCACGTTTGAGGGCTTCTCGCCCATCTTCTGCAGCAAGTACCGCTGCACCTTGCCTTTCAAGTTGCTTAATCGTCATCATGCGCAGCACAGGGGAGTCTTCGGCGAAAAGGATAGTGAGTCCTTCCAAAAAACGCACCGAATCAATCTTCGCGCGTTGGCGCTCCTCATTCTCCAGCTTAAGACTCGTCTTAGGAAAAACCGCTGTCAGGGTAAACAGTGCCCCTCCTTTGTCGCTGTCCGTGTAGGTGAGATCACCTTTTAGGATGTTGCGTGCATAGGTTCGAGAGATATGAAGACCAAGCCCTGTGCCATCGGATTCGGTCTCACCGCGACCGAAGGCTTCGAAGATCTTACCCTGATCCTCCTGTTTGATTCCGCGGCCGTTATCCTCGAAGGTGATCGTAAAGAACACCTCATCACCTTGATCTTGTGCATCGATGTATAAGGATAGATGACTCGCTTTCGCATGTAGCGCACAGTTCTTGACGATATTGAGCACTATCTGACGGAGGAGCTGCTCGCGCAGAACACAATGTACACCCGCTGTTGGTGAGGTATCGACGGTCACACTCAAACTTTTCTCCACAACGAGTCGACCGACAAGAGGTAGCGATCGTTCGATAACCGAGGGCACACTTCCTCTCACTTCAGGTGACTCCAAGACCAGCTCAGGGCGCGTAACGATACGCATATCATCCAGCACATTAAGCAGGTGGGTCACTGTCTCATCAATCAGACCACCGTGCGGTTCCAGCGCTTTAACCCCCTGCTCAGCGAGTAGCATTTTCAGAGCAGATGCAGGTGTTCTCAGTTCATGGCCGATAATCGCGAAGAGCTGCTCCTGTTTAGCCAACTCCGAGCGCAGTTGTGCTTCGGTGTGTATCAAATCAGTAACATCTTGATAGGTTATGATCCGGATCTCTTCGTCATTAAGGAGGACCTTCTCCATGGCCGTTCTAACCCAGAATACATCTCCATTGGGTTTGAGCCGTCGATAGGTATACGAGACGCGACAAGCATCAGTATCAGTATCAGTATCAGTATCAGTATCAGTATCAGCAAGTATTTTCGGTTTTAGAGCATCGGTGTCCAGACGGATCGCTTCTACTCTCTCACGATCATCTGGATGGATAGCAGACGGATCTCTGTGAGCCTCAAATACCTCTTCTTTGGATGCGTAGCCAAGTAGCTCAGGCAATCCATCATCTACCTGCCATTCGCATGAGGTTCGGTTGATAACCATAGCGTGAATGCCTGCGGCATGGCTAGCAAGGCCCTGGATTCTGTTATTGAGCCGCTCTTTCGTCAACGAGCGGGCCAGTAACCTACCCTTACCCTCAAGACTGGTCATTACACAGCCCAGTTGCGTGTTTTGTTTACTCAGGCTTCGCTTCTGACGAATAACTTGCGTCATGAGCAACAACAAGAGCAAGAAACTAATACTCAAGGCGATTGCCAGAGTAGTTATGAATCGTTGATTGGATAAAGCGGCTTCCGTTGTGTAGACGACGGTTTCGCCACGCCATTTATCCAATATGGCGTCGTAGGTACCATTGGCGCGAATGGTCGCAATGCCCTCGTTTATTGCACTGAGTAATTCAACATCGCCTTTGGCTACAGCAATATGCGTAGTACTCAGCTCTACCGGATAGGGAGACACCTTAATACCTTGAACACGGTTGCTACTGAGCAGGTATTCTCCCACCCACTTTTCAGTGAGTAGCGCGTCCAACTCGCCCTTTTTGAGCATGTCAAAGCCCGCTGACCAATTATCAATGATGACAATATCGATGTCTGGGTCTCGCTCTAGGATTGCACGGGCATAGCCTTTGGCTTCGGAACCCACCCGGCGCTGTTTCAGATGAGCGAATTGAGAGATTTCAAAATTGTCTGATGCCAAGAATAAAGAGAACTCAGACTGAAGGACGGGATCAGAGAAATCAAAGATTTCTATACGCGCAGGAGACTGGTTAATTTGTAAGAGCCCATCTACTTCTTTGTTTTTGGCTCGGGCTTGAGCTTCAGACCAGTTATCCAATTCAATCTTGTGATCTATTTTTCCAGCTTGAAATATCGCTTCAGCAAGCTCTACTGTTAAACCTGCCGGTTGACCATCAACCTGGAAGAGGAGCGGTGCGTAATCTTCATTGCCCAAAAATGTTTTTGGAGCTGCAATGGAGCCCGCTGAGAGAAAAGAAATTACTAAAACCAACAGGGGCCTGCCCCGTAAAAGCGTATAGGATCTGGCACGACGAGCACCAGCCAACACAGCAAAACCAAGAGCTTTAGCTGCGTGCTGGATAACCTTACAACAATTCTTCGTCATTCTAAAATAGCCCCGCTCTTCGCATATTGCGATGCGATATGAATTGCATAATTAAAATATATATGGATTTACCACCAATAATTCTTAAAAAACTGGCTGGCTACTAAAACCCAATCAAACTGGAAAATATTTCGCAATTAAGTCGCTTTTGCCATTCGTATCAAAAAGGCTTCCCATCGCAGGAGTAAATTCAGCACTCTGCTTAACCATGCCGTTTTTAATTTCAATCAATTGGTGGATTCTCTTACATTTACTTCAGTCGAATTTGGTTCAGTGCGTCGCACGGATTGCCGCTGTTCTTTGGTGACACTCTTCGGTGACTAAACCCCCCAGCGCCTACCCTCGTAATTCGGGGGACGAGACGACCCCAAATTCGATCAACTGAGATGGTTGGAACAATCCTGTTCAATAGAAACTAGTCAAAGTCCGTAGCAACACTATCAGAATAGAGCAGAATCCATGCCAGGCATGCCAATAAAAGGAATATTTTTATTCGATTTTTGACTATAAAATATAGGAATTATTCCTAGACATTATTCGAAGCCATGACCACAAATGCTGTAATTTAAAATGTAGAGAGAACGTGTTGAGGGGAAATCCACTCTGGTTGCTTTTCCTGTGCTGTTGTTAAGATCAGCATCCTACAGGTCAATATTGCATGGCTCGAGCACCCAACATAATCATCCTAGATGATGATCCATTGGCACACGACGTCATACAGCAGTAATCTTTATTATTGCGGGAAGTGACAGACATGAAAGCCGATTCGACAAACTCGCAATACCCAACTCGACGTTTATGAAAAACCAGCATACGCCATCTGTATCCCCAGGCTAAGTATGGGATCGCTGAGGGTTTTTCGCCTGAGATTGACTACTCGTTTTTAGAATCTATTTAGGTTTTGAGGAAAGTGATTCACGGCACCTAATCAAGACGGATCCAGCCGGTTGTAGCACGTGTCAAACTGAGACACTGCGGGATCTCGCCTGTTTAGAAATGCAGACCATCGCTTTCCCACGAGTAGCTTCGTGCACTTGCCCGGAGCAGTCATTCAACATCCCGGTATTTCGTGCACTTTAAGCGCGCTTCAGCGCACGAGTTACCGCCCCAATAATCTCATCCAGTGACGCCGT
>Ga0209955_1000683_pt1 | contig 11496 bp, 10 predicted proteins | sample SalPonA_A_H2O_MG_FD_185716 | JGI IMG/M metagenome (GOLD analysis project Ga0209955, IMG submission 185716) | Water microbial communities from South San Francisco under conditions of wetland restoration - Salt Pond MetaG R2A_A_H2O_MG (SPAdes)... | ecosystem: Environmental > Aquatic > Non-marine... | reverse complement strand
TTTATGATTAGGATTTAAAAACATACCCTTTGAAACTATATTTTGATAGCCCAAATATATTAAGTATAAGGCTCCTATTATTTTTATAGTATTAAATAATATAGGAGATTGAGATATAAGTAAACCTATACCAAATAATGTATAAACAATATGAACTCCAATACCAAGTCCAATTCCTAAACTAGTAAATATTGCATGTTTCTTTCCATAATTTACTGTCTGTTTTACTGTAATTGCAAAATCAGGACCTGGTGAAAGTAGAGCTAAAAACAAAGCACTACTTAAAAGTAAAAATTCATTTAAATATATTTGCATGATTTTTACAGGTGTTTATTAGGATTGTATTTTTTTGTAAGTTGAAGTAATATTGCTCCACTTATTACAATTATAGCTGTTAAATATAAAGCATTATTGTAGCTTCCAAATTTTTCAATTAAATATACACTATAAAGTGGACCTATAACTTGACCTATTCCATATGAAGTAGTTAATGCTCCCATTAAAACAACAGGATTATCCTTTGCCAAACTTCCACCTAAATTCATAAATAGAGCAACTAAACCAACAAATGTACCACCATAAAAAATCCCACTTAATAAATTTAAGTACATATTAGATGTAAATGTTGGAATTAATATACCAATACATTGTAAAATCATAGCAATTATTATGATATTTACACTTCCATATTTGTGGGCTAATCTCATCCAAATAATACACGACGGAATTCCCGCTAATCCTACTAATGTCCATGTAAAATTACCCATTCCTTCAAGTCCCGGAATAGCATTTATAATATCAGGTAAAAAAGTTCCCTGCACAACAAAACCAACACCTTCTGTAAAATATGCGATGATTAATATAATCACAAAAAGTGAAAAAATAGAAAAATCAAATTTGTGTTTAGTTGTTGCTGTTTCTACCTTTTCATCAAAACACAAAATATACCAAGAATAAATAGATAGTATAAACCCAATTACTGCTAATACAATCCAAGAATATTCCCAAGAATTATATTGGCTTATAATAAATCTACTAATTAAATCTGTAGTTAAAATAGAAAAACCAATACCACTAAAATGGATACCCATAGCTTTAGTTTTACTTTCCATTTTTAATTTTGACATTACAATTGCAGCCCCTACAATAAATGCCATAGCCCCGCCAAACCCTGCTAATATTCTACAAATAATCCATATAATTTCATTTTGTGTGAAACCTTGAATAAAAGTCGTAATAAATATGATTACAAGACCAATTCTAAATAGCTTTACTTTTTGATTTATATCTTTAATAAAGATTGATAGCATGGCACCACCTAGGTAACCAGCAAAATTTAAAGATGCTAGAATTCCTGCAAATGTAATTGTAAGAAAATTATCAAGCATAGAAGGAATTAAAGAGGTAAAGACAAATCTTGATATTCCTAGTCCTATAATTATTGAAAAAATTCCAGCTATTATAATTGCAAGATTGTCATTTCTATCAAAAAGTCTGTTCATAATGTTTCCGTTTTCAAATTAATTTTTTTGAGTATATTATCACTAAAAATTGAGAATTGTCAAATAATTTTTATTAAAATGTTTAATAAAGTAATAAATTAAAGAAAAAATCAGCAATTAAATTATAATTATGGACAAAAGTGCTATTACTTTATTAAAATAAGAAAAATTATATAAGGAGAATTAATGAAACAATTATTCAAAACATTGATATTAAGTATATTTTCAATTACTTTACTATTTAGCTTTTCAGCTAATGCTGCACAAGGTAAAGTTGTTGGTGGTCAAATGCATGATATTCCAAGCTGGTTTAAACAAAGTTTTTATGATATTGCTGAAGATGTAGAAGAAGCAAAAGAAGAGGGTAAACACTATATGTTGTTTATGGACTTAGAAGGTTGTCCATATTGTACAAGAATGTTAGATGAAAACTTCAAAAAAGATGGTGGAAATAAAGATTTTATTCAACAGTATTTTGATGTTGTTAATATAAATGTAAAAGGAAGTGTTGAGATTGCATGGGATGAAGACACTACTTATACTGAAAAAGAGTTAGCTGAAAAATTAAAAGTTCAGTATTCTCCAACGATTTTATTTTTCAATCATGATAAAGAAGTAGTTGTAAGAGTAAATGGATATAGAAAACCTGATAGATTTAAACAAATTTTAGAATATGTACACGGGAAACATTATGAGAAAATGAAATTAACTGAGTATATTAATAAAGTTAGTGATAAAAGTTTATATGCTTTAAGGGATAACCCTATGTTCTCTAATATTACAAATTTATCAAAAATTTCAACTCCATTAGCTGTAATATTTGAAGATGGTAGTTGTTCTTCATGTGATTTCTTCCATGATAATCTTATGAATAATAAAGATGTTGTAAATGAATTCAAAAAATATACAATTGTAAGAGTTGATGCAACTTCAGAAAAAGAAATTACAACTCCTGAAGGTGAAGTAACTACTCCAAAAAAATGGGTTGAAAAAATCAATTTAGATTATAGACCTGGAATTTTACTTTATGATGAAAAGAAATTAATTTCTACTATGGATGCACTTTTATATTCTTTCCACTTCAAAGAATTATTAAGATATGTAAGTGGTAAACATTATATTAAATACCCTGAGACATACTTAGATTATTTAAATGTAAGACAAGATGAACTTATTAATAAAGGTGTAGTAATTGATTTAAGTAAATAAATCAAATGATTAAAACATCACTTTATAGTGATGTTTTAGTTAGCTTGTGAAAGTTGAAGATTCATATTTAAATGAATAATATCAATTGCAGCAGGTGTTACCCCTGAAATTTCACTTGCATTAAATAGTGTTGGTGGTCTAAATTTCTCTAATTTTTCAACAGCTTCATTTGAAAGACCTGGAATTCCTCTATAATCAAAGTTTTCTGGTATTTTCATTTTAAGCATTTTTTTCATTTTCTCAATTTGTTTATCTTGCTTTTTAATGTATCTGTAATACTTAGCTTCAACTATAACTTGCTCTTTTAAATAGTTATCTAAATGAGCTAAAGATGGAACTAACTTATCAAATTTTGCAGGAGTAATAGTATTTCTTCCAACTATATCTATTAATAAAGCTCTATCTTTTATTTTATCTTCACCTAGCTCTTCAAGTAATTCTAGATTTTCTTTTTTTGATGTGAATACTTCATTTGCCATAAAATCAATAGCATCTGCTAATACTTTTCTTTTATTTTCAACTTTTTCAAAAGTTTCATCATCAATTAAACCAAATTCATGACCATATTTAGATAGTCTTAAATCTGCATTCTCTTCCCTTAAAAGTAATCTATATTCAGCTCTACTTGTAAACATTCTATATGGTTCATTAGTTCCTTTTGTAACTAAATCATCAATTAAAACACCAATATATCCTTGGTCTCTTCTTAGAATAAATGGCTCTTTTCCATCAATTGATAAACAAGCATTAATACCTGCCATTAGTCCTTGAGATGCTGCTTCTTCATAACCTGTAGTAGCATTAATTTGACCTGCAAGATATAAGTTATTTATAGTTTTAGTTTCTAAAGTATGTTTTAATTCTGTCGGATCAACATAATCATACTCAATTGCATATCCATATCTAATGATTTTTGCATTCTCTAAACCTTTAATTGAATGTATCATCTCTTTTTGAACATCAATAGGCAATGAAGTACTTAAACCATTTACATAGTATTCAGTTAATTTTGCTGTTTGTGGTTCTAAGAAAAGTTGATGTCTATTTCTTTCAGCAAATCTATTTACTTTATCTTCAATACTTGGACAATATCTTGGTCCTAAACCTTCAATTTGACCTGTAAATAAAGGTGCTCTATCAAAGTTTGAAGTAATAATTTCATGTGTAATTTCACTTGTATAAGTGATATAACAAGGATATTGAGTTGGACTAAACTCTTCTTTATTTGTTCTAAATGAAAATGGTGCAGGATTTACATCTCCACCGTGCATGTCCATATCTTCAAAGTTTATTGATTTTCCATCAAGTCTAGCGGGAGTTCCTGTTTTTAATCTACCTACATTTAAACCTAACTCTTTTAATTGAGTTGATAATGTAGTTGATGGTAATTCCCAAGCTCGACCAGCTTCATATTGTTTTTGACCAATATGAACAAGTCCTCTCATAAACGTACCTGTAGTGATAATTGTTTTTTTAGCTAAAAATTCTTCTTCAAGTTTTGTTTTAACACCAATTACATTGTTTTCATTTTCAAGAATTAGTTCTGTAACTTCATCTTGATACACTTCTAAATTTGGAGTATTATGACAAACTTTTCTCATGTAGTCTCTGTACTCATCCATATCTATTTGAGCACGACTTCCTTGAACAGCTGCACCTTTACTTGCATTTAATATTCTAAATTGAATACCCGTTGCATCTGTGCAAAGTCCCATTTCTCCACCAATAGCATCAAGTTCTCTTACTAAATGGCCTTTTGCAAGACCTCCAATAGCAGGATTACAAGATGCTGCACCTATTTGCTCTACAAGCATAGTAATAAGTAAAGTTTGTTTACCCATTCTAGCACTAGCTAATGCTGCTTCAATACCAGCATGACCAGCTCCAACTACTATAACATCATACATAGTTTATTTCCTTTCTTATGGAAATTTCTTAGATAAATGTTTTCTTCCACTTATCTAAAAAATTTGCCTTATTAAAACTAAAATTAGTTCTTATGAATTTTTAGATATTATATCTAAAATTTAGAAAAAGGTATTTTAAGTGTTTACAGGACTTATTCGAGAGATGGCAAAAGTTGTTAGTTTTGCAAATAATTTTCTTACGGTACAAGCTGAATATAAACCTAAAATAGGTGATTCAATAGCTATTAATGGTGCTTGTTTAACAGTTGTTAAAACTTCTGGAAATACTTTTACAGTTGAATTATCTTTAGAATCTCAAAAAATCTTAGCCATGGAAAACTATAAAGGCTATGTTCATATGGAACCAGCCATGATGATGGGTGAAAGATTTGAAGGTCATGTTGTACAAGGTCATGTTGATTGTTTAGGAACAATTAATGATATAAGAAACAATGGAAAATCTTATGATATTTTTGTATGTATTCCAAATGAATATATGAAATATGTAATTCCAAAGGGAAGTATAACTGTAGATGGAGTTTCTTTAACAATAAATGAAGTTTCTAAAACTAATTTTAGACTTACTGTTATTCCTCATACTTTTGAAAATACATTATTTAAAACATATAAAAAAGGTTCAAAGGTAAATATCGAAACAGATATGTTCGCAAGATATATAGAAAATCTTATGAATCACAAGAAAAGCAACGACTTAACATGGGATAAAGTAGATAGTATTATGGCTTGGCATTAGAAGTTTCTTCTGTATTTGTATAAATGAAATAGTACTTCTGTTTTAAGATATTAGCATATGGTTTTACATATGCTCTTTGCATAGTGGGAAACTTTTCAATTTCTACTACTTTTCCAACTTTTACACCTTCATAAAAAACATCATCCATACCTGATGTTATAACTTCATCACCTATATTTATTTCTTGCCAAATTGGAATATAGTTTAAAAAGATATATTTTTGTTTAGATTTTGAATAGTTCACAATTCCAGGTACTTTTGTATCTCCAATATATACAGCATAAGAGCACTTTTTGTTTCCATTTAAAAGACCAAAAGTTTGTTCACCATCTTTTATAGCAATACCAGCTGCAAAATTATCAGTTGTAATTAAAGCTGAAATATTTGAGTTTTCTTTTTTGTGATTTAAAATTACTTTAGTGTAGTCATTATAGTTTTCATAACTTACAACATTTACTAAAGATGCTTTATGCTCAGAGTTTTCTTTTAAATTATCACTTATATTTGATAATTCTTCTAGTTTTTGCTTTGATTGGTTGTGAAGAAGTTGATATTTTTTTAATTCATCATTTTGTGTTTTTAATTGTTCAATTGTATTTAATTGATTAAAATATTTATCAACTGTATAAGTTATATTTGCAACTTTTTGAAGATAATATATTTTAAAATCATTTAAAAAAGTTAATCTATTAGCAATGGCAACATCTAGTTTAAAGGCATATGATAAGCCAATTGCTATTAAGATTATAAAAAAAATAAATTTACGCATTAGTGATTAATTTTAGTAATTGATCCTCATCTAATACTTTGCTTGTACCATAAGCAACAGCTAATAATGGTTCATCGGCAACTTTTACAGGTAATTTAACAATCTCAGCGATATATTTATCTAAACCTCTAATTAAAGCTCCTCCACCTGTTAAGATAACACCATTATCAACAACATCTCCTGCTAAATCAGGTGGCATTTCTTCTAATACAGATTTTAAAGCACTAACTATTTCTTTTAATGGTTCTTTAATTGCAGTTCTTACACCTTCGCTACCTAACTCAATAGTTGATAAAAGACCTGAATTGTCTCTACCTTTTACTTTAATAGTTAATTCTTTATCTAATTTAATAGCTGTTCCAACTGCTAATTTTATTGTTTCAGCAGTTCTTTCACCAATGTATAAATTAAAGTTTTGTCTAACATAATCAATAATAGCTTTATCTAGTCTATCTCCTGCAACTTTGATAGATTTAGATAAAACTAATCCACCTAAAGATGTAACACCAATTTCAGTAGTACCACCACCAATATCAACAACTACATAACCAGATGGATCAGATACAGGAATTCCCGCTCCAATAGCTGCAGCCATAGGTTCTTCAACCAAGAATACCTCTCTAGCTCCTGCACTCATAGCAGATTCTTCAACAGCTTTTCTTTCAACTTGTGTAATACCAAAAGGAATAGAGATAATAATTCTAGGTCTTACAAAAGATTTTCTAGAGTGTGCTTTTTCAATGAAATATCTAATCATTCTTTCTGTCATCTCAAAATCAGCAATAACACCATCTTGCATAGGTCTAACAGCTTGAATATTTAAAGGAGTCTTACCAATCATTTGTTTTGCTTCTTGACCAACTGCTAAAATTCTATCTTTACCAAATTTGTCTTTTTGAACAGCAACTACTGAAGGTTCGTTAATTATAATTCCTTTACCTCTAACAGAAACAATAGTATTAGCCGTACCTAAATCTATTGCCATGTCATTTGAAAAAATACCGATTAATTTATTTAAAAACACATCTATCCTTTAAGCTATTTTTGGTTCTTTTTCTTTAGTTACAACATCTTTTGTGATAGTAACTGTTTTGTTTTTATAGTCTGGAATATCAAACATGATATCAAGCATAATTTCTTCTAAAATCGATCTAAGACCTCTTGCCCCTGTTTTTCTTTCAATAGCCATTCTAGCTAATTCTTTTAAGGCATCTTTTTCAAACTCTAATTTAACATCATCCATTTCAAATAGTTTGATGTATTGTTTTACTAAAGCATTTTTTGGTTCTGTTAAAATATGAACCATATCATCTTCTGTGATTTCATTTAAAGTTGCTAACATATGTAATCTACCAATTAATTCAGGAATTAATCCATATTTTACTAAATCATCTGTTTGAACAGCAGAGATAATTTTATCATGGTCATTTTTAGATTTTTTATCGTGGTTAAAACCTAAAACATTTGCACCTTGTTTCTTTTTAATAATGTCTTCTAAACCATCAAATGCTCCACCACAAACAAATAAAATATTTGTAGTATCAACTTGTAGTGCTTCTTGACCTGGATGTTTTCTTCCACCTTTTGGTGGAACATTTACAACAGCACCTTCAATAATTTTTAGTAGTGCTTGCTGAACACCTTCACCTGAAACATCTCTAGTAATAGATCTATTTTCACCCATTCTAGCAATTTTATCAATTTCATCAATAAAAATAATACCTCTTTGAGCTTTAGCTATATCACCATCTGCTGCTTGAACTAATCTAGTAACAACATTTTCAGCATCATCACCTACGTAACCAGCCTCTGTTAAAGATGTAGCATCTGCAATAGCTAAAGGTACATCTAAATATTTTGAGATAGTTTGAGCTAAAAGAGTTTTACCAGAACCTGTTGGTCCTATTAGTAATACATTCGATTTATTTAATTCTGTATCATCATCAATTTCATGTTTTCTAAAAATTCTTTTATAGTGATTGTAAACCGCTACACTAAGAACTTTTTTTGCTGTATCTTGTCCAACTACATATTCATCTAAGATAGCTTTCAACTCAGCAGGAGTTCTAAGCTCAATTTCTGCTGCAACTTCTTGAGTTGTTTTAGTTTCTTCTTGTTTGTTTGGATTTCCATTCATAATATCATGTGCAGCATTTACACAAGACTTACAAATGAAAGCGTTATCTCCAGCTATTACTGGGTTGTCATGAGTGTCTTTAGCACCACAAAAATCACAAGTTATTTTACTCATATATCACCTAATTATTTTCTGTTAAATGGAATTCCTCTTTTTGTTTCTAAAACAAAAAGAGCTAAATTCTTCACATTTTCATTTTCACTAGAATCATAAATTTTTCTAGCATTTTCACTTAATGGCTCGTTTGATTCAAATAAAGCTTTATAAGCTTGTTTGATTTCATCAATTTCTTTTCTGTTTTCAAGTCTTCTTCTTAATCCATTTAAATTAAGTCCTCTTAAAACAGCTCTGTTTCCTTCTGCTAAACAATATGGAGGAATATCTTGAGTAACAACAGAACCACCTGCAATCATTACTTGAGTTCCGATTTTACAAAATTGATGAATTGGCGTTAATCCACCAACTACTACATAATCATCAATTTCAACATGTCCTGCAAGTGTTGCACAGTTTGCAAAGATACAATGATCTCCTACAATTACATCATGGGCTACGTGAGTATATCCCATAAATAAATTGTTGCTTCCAATTTTAGTGATTCCACCACCACCTTGAGTTCCTGGGTTAAATAGTGTGTATTCTCTAATTTTATTGTTATCACCAATAATTAGTTCAACATCTTCCCCATCAAACTTTAAATCTTGTGGAATTGAACCAATTGTAGCGTGAGAAAAAATTTGATTATTTTTCCCAATTGTTGTTTTACCTTCAATAAGCGTGTGGCTACCAACTGTAGTTCCATCTCCAATTTTTACTTTTGAACCAATAATTGTATATGCTCCAATAGTAACATCTTGACCTAGAATTGCACCTTCTTCGATTATTGCAGTTGCGTGAATGTTATTCATAGCTAATGCCTATTTATCTACAACCATAGCTTTTAGTTCAGCTTCAGCAACAAGTTTGTCGTCAACATAAGCTTTACCATCAAGTACGATTAAAGTCCCTCTTAATTTTTTTACTTCGATTCTGTATTCTAATTTATCACCAGGTTTAACTGGAGTTCTGAATTTTGCACCATCAATACTCATAAAGTAGATAACTTTTTGCTTTAATTCTTCATTTGTTAAATCATTACTTTTTAAAGCTAAAACACCACCTGCTTGTGCCATACCTTCTAAAATTAAAACACCTGGATAGATAGGGTGTCCTGGGAAGTGACCCATAAAAGCAGGTTCACTAATTGAAATATTTTTATAACCAGTAATATTTTTACCTTTTTCCATATCCGTAATTCTATCAACTAATAAAAACGGGTATCTATGAGGTAAGATTTCTTGAATTTCATTTATGTCTAACATTAACATTTCCTATGTAGTTTTATAATGGATAATATTTTATCTAAATGAATATTAGTTTTGAATTATGCTTGCTACTTTTGAAGAACTGCCTTGTTTTAAATACTGTCTTAGTAGTTTTGAATTAGAAATAAACTTTGATTTATCGCAATTGATATAGTCATTATATAAATTTTCTACTGTTACATTTTCTTGTAAAAATTCTGAGTGAATAGTTGATTTACCCATTTTTTCAAAGAAAATATTTGCTAAGCCAACATGGTTTAGTTTTATAAACATTCTTCCAATTTTATAATCAATTTTTTTAGCGATATAACTTAGTGTAAAAGGTGTTCCAATTAAAGCAGCTTCTAAAGTAGCAGTTCCTGAGCAAATAAATCCATATTCAGCTTTTAGTAGTTCTTCGTGGGCATTGTTTGATATTGTAAAGTTTGAAATATCCCCATAAATTGATTTTATATACTCGTCATCAAATTTTGGTGGAATAATTAAAATATGCTCTTTATTTGGTATTTTTAAAGCTATTTCTTTAAATATAGGCATAAGATTTTTAATTTCAGTTTTTCTACTTCCTGGCATAAAAACAATTTTCCCTGAACTTGAAGGTTCATCTTTAAATTCACTTATTTCATCAAGTAAAGGATGACCTACGTATTGGATTTTTTCTTTGTCATTGTAAATTTCTTGCTCAAAAGGAATGATTGATAAAAGTTTCGTGCAATAAGCTTCAAGTTTTAAAACTCTTTTTTTCTTCCAAACCCAAGCTTGAGGTAAAATATAGTAAATAATCTCTTTATTAGGATATTTTTCTTTTAGTTTTTTTGCAAGTGGCAAGTTAAATCCACTTGAATCCATAAGTAAAACTTTATCGCAATCTTTGGCTAATTCTACTAATTCATCTCTTAGTTTAAAAAAGAATCTTATCTTTTTGATTGCATCAACAAAACCCATAATTGCAAGATTTGTTAAGTCATAAAGTGGTTTTCCTAGTTTTGAATCAAAAACTCCAAGAAATTCAACATCATCGTTTAAATGTTTTTTCAACTCTTTTAGATGAATATTTGATGAAGTTTCTAAAGCACTAACTAGAATTTTCATATAATGGCTTCTTTTACATCTTCATATGTTTCAGCGTGTAAGTTTATTTCATATTTTACATCAGCAATTTCATCTAAGACAATTAAAGCACTTAAATCAAATGGATTTTTGATTACTTTATTTCTAATTTCTTGTTCTAACTCAAACCTTAAAGGATTATACATAAGCTCTTTTACACAAGAGTATTTTGTATTGGCTAATTCATTGAATTTTTCAATAGACATTAGTTTTACTTCATCTCTATTTAAGTATGAAATTCCATCTTTTGTATATTCTACTCTTCCATTTGTTCTATTTCTATTTACAGTTGAATAGCACATGATATATGATGGAATAGTTTGTTTTGCTGCGTTTACTTTACCACTTAGAAGTCTATAATTTAAAAATCTTTGTTTTATGATTTTATACTCTTTTTCTTCTTCTTCAAGTTTTGTTCTGTTGTTGTAAAGTTCTAGTCTTTCTTCAATAGATTCAGGTAAAACTTGATTTGAAATAGGATTAAACATTTCATCCATAATTTTCTTTTGAGCAGCTCTTTGGGGTTCAAGTCCAAATAAACAACCACAATAGTTTTGTCTGTAAAGTTGATTTTCCTTTACTCTTTGTCCTTGTTTTTCTTGACCATTACCACTTCTATAATCTCTAAAAATGAACTCAACACCCGTTAAACTTTGTAAATTATGACCAATTTTATCAAGCTTTTCTTGTGATTTTTTTGGAGAAATTAAAAGTGTTGATGTAAATTTATCATGACCTAATTCT
>Ga0209955_1000681_pt1 | contig 11506 bp, 11 predicted proteins | sample SalPonA_A_H2O_MG_FD_185716 | JGI IMG/M metagenome (GOLD analysis project Ga0209955, IMG submission 185716) | Water microbial communities from South San Francisco under conditions of wetland restoration - Salt Pond MetaG R2A_A_H2O_MG (SPAdes)... | ecosystem: Environmental > Aquatic > Non-marine... | reverse complement strand
ATCCTCCAGATATTATAAATAAAGCAATTGAAATAAAAACTATATATTTTAGATTTTTATTAAAAAAAGATTTTTTATAAAACAATAATAAAAAAAGTATTGATACTATTATCACCCTATAAATTGAGTCTAACATCATCATTGATAAAAGCATAAAAGAAAGTAAGGTTAAATTATATTTATACTCTTTTGTTTTTAAAAATTCTATAAATGCTATTAATACAATAATAGAAAAAAATGCAAACTCTAAAGCATAACTTTGTGGATACCAATATCTATATAATATAATTTCAATAGCTGTAAAAACTATATATTTATTCTCTTTTGTTTGTATTGCTGAATACAAAGACCATATCATAAACATAGGGAAAACTATATTTAGAAAATCTGTATCAAAATATCCCGCCATTGTTCGATTATAGTAACTATTAGCAATACTTGCTATAAGTGCAGCCATAAATCCTACACTTAGATTATTTAGTTTTTTTCCTAAAAGTATTAAAGGGACAACAATAAAGGAAGAAAAGAATATAGGCATATATACAAATAAACTTTCCATTGAAATAGGAGTTATTTTATAAACTAAATAGGCTAAGTTAGCCATAGCTGAGTGAATAGGCGAACGTTCACTAATAAGATTTTCATCACCTATTATTAAATCTTTAGCGCCCTCAGCCCAATAAAAAGCATCATTAGTTGTAAGTATGTATTCGTTATTGAATTTGTAGTGTTCTATGTTGTTATTATCAACTATCCAGTAAAGTCTTGCTACAAAACTAAAAGTAAAAGCTAATAAAATTAATAAAAGTATTTTTATGTTTTCATTTTTAGTTAGCATGTTTGATTCTAGTGAAAAAATAGATGTTCAATTAAAATTTTGACACCAATTAAGATAAGAACAACTCCACCTAGTTTTTCTGCTTTATCTTCTAAATATGTTCCGCCTTTAGTTCCAATAAATACACCTATAAATGAAAAAATCAAAGTAATTATACCAATAATTATCATTGATAAAAATGGATTTACTTGCATTAATCCTAAAGTAAATCCAGCAGCCATAGCATCTATACTTGTTGCAATTGCTAACATTAATAATACTCTATTTGTAACTAGATTTATCTCTTCTTCAGTACCTTCTTGGAAACTTTCATAAAGCATTTTACTACCAATTAATGTTAATAAAATAAAAGCAATCCAATGATCAATTGTTTGAATATAAGTGTCTAAGCCTAAACTTGCAAGATAACCAAATAATGGCATTAGTCCTTGAAATAGACCAAAAAAAAGTGCTACTTTAAGAGCAAAGACAAAATCAAACTTTTTTGCTTTTACTCCAAGTCCAATTGAAACAGCAAAAGCATCCATAGCTAAGGCAAAAGATAAGATTAAAACTTCAATCATTACAAAACTCTAATCTGCTAACTTATCTAGTATGTATCTTTCTAAGTCTTTTTTTGTAATTTCATCTTTTAAAGATTGTTCAAAAATTTCTTCAATTTTTGATGAGTATTCATCATATGGGAAAAAAGGAAAATGTATAGACCAAGATTTTTTAATAACATCCTTTGAAATTGTTGCTATTAGCCAATCTTTAAAGTAATTAAATCCTATAAATATAGCTGCAGTTATAACAACTGCACCTATAATTGAAATATGTGAGTCTATTTTTGCCAACTCTTTATGAGTTAAAAAAGAAAGGGGCACTAAAATTCCAAGTACTATTGATGTATAAAGTATGTATGCCTTAGTAAGACTTAGTTTAAAACCTAATCTTGAAGCATCAACATCCATTCTTTCATTAAATTGTCTATTAGCTACTAATAGGTCTTTTAATAAAACTGGTTGTTTAGATGTAATAAATACATAACTTAATATTTTTTGCTTAAGTGTCTTTTCTTTTGGCATCTTTTTCCCCTTTTAAATTAATGTCTATATATTAAAATAATTTGCCTTATGATGAGGCACAACTATTGCACATGTTGTTTGTTCAGGATGCATTTGATACGTTTCGCTAAGTTCTATTCCAAACTCTTCAGGTTTTAATAAATCAAAGAAATCTCTATTCATAGCTAAATCAGGACAAGCAGCGTACCCAGGAGAGTATCTACAACCAACATATTGTTTCATTTGAACATCTTGTAAAGTATGCCCTTCTTTTGGAACAATATCTAAATCAAGTCTAATTTGCTTATGTAAAACCTCAGCTAAAGCTTCAGCTAATTCAACCCCAAGTCCATGAACTTGATAATACTCATTGAATTTACCCTCATCATATAAACTTCTCTCATAATCACTTATTTTAAGCCCTGCACTTGCTAATGTAAACCCAACAACATCAAGTCTATCATTTGCAAAGAAATCAGCAACACTTCTAAATGGCTTTCTTTTTTGTCTTGGGAATTCTAATACTTTAATAGCCTCTTCTAAAGGTGGAACATTTTTAGCTTCCTCTTCACTATTAAATAAATATTTTTTATCAAATACATATAGTTTTCCATCATGTGAAACACAAGGATAATATGCATAAATCGCAATTGGATCAAATACATCTTTTTCGATTAATTCTTCTTTTAATCTTTCATAAGTAGGTTCAACTACTTCTCTTTCATATTTTAAGAACTCTTCGCTTGATTGTTTTCCTCTTTTATATCCCCATCTTTGTCTAAATAAAACCCTATGGTTTATCCACTTAAATACTAAGTCTTTATCAATCTTATTACCACTTAAAGCAACTCTATCCCAAATAGGGGGGAAAGTAAATTCAGTTTTTTCAGGCATTTGGATTTCTTCATAAGGAGGAATTTCAACTACCTCTTTTTCAACACTATCACTTGTATCTTTTATTTGAATTAAATCAGCAGCTAAAGCTGTATTGTTTTCATCACCTGCTTCAATTCTTTGCATTGCAATAACACCATCAAATGCATCTCTACAATAAAAAATTGGACCTTCATAAATAGTTCTGCAATAATCATCAACAAATGATTTAGTTAAGGCAGCTCCACCAAGTAAAATAGGAACTTTAATTCCTTGTCTTGTTAATTCTTCAAGGTTTTCTTTCATTACAGCAGTTGATTTTACAAGTAGTCCACTCATACCTAAAGCACTTGCTTTAGTCTCTTCAAATTTCTCAATAAATGTTGATAAATCAGCTTTAATACCAATATTTTCTACTTTAAATCCATTATTACTTAAAATAATATCAACTAAGTTTTTCCCAACATCATGTACGTCACCTTTAACTGTACCTAATACTAATGTTGTATCTGTTTCTTTTTCTTGTTTTGGTAAATATGGATTTAAAGCATCAACCGTTGCTTTCATAGTTTCAGCACTTTGAAGTACAAATGGTAATTGCATTTGCCCACTACCAAATAACTCACCAATTACTTTCATTCCATCAATAAGCCATTCATTTACAATAATATCAGGTTCAACTTCGTGTCTTAATTCCTCAACTAAAGGAAGCATTCTATCTTTATCACCATCTAATAAAAGTTTTTTTACTTTATCAATTGCAGGTAATTTTTGATACTCTTCATCACTCTCTTCTTCTTGGTCTTCAAGATTTGAGAAATGATCAATAAATGCAAATAATGGATCACCATTTTCTTGATTATTGAAAATTAAATCTTCACAAGCTTTTTTATCTTCATCTGAGATTTTATTTAAAGGTAAAATATGTTTTACATTTACAATAGCTGATGTCAATCCAGCTTTTACACATAAGTCTAAATAAATTGAATTTAAATAAACCCTTGCTTTTGTATCAAGTCCAAATGAGATATTTGATAAACCTAATGTAGTCCCAACTTCAGGGTGTCTAATTTGGAACTCTCTAATAGCTTCAAGTGTTTCAACACCAGCTGTTCTATATTCATCATCTCCTGAACCAATAGTAAATGTAAGCATATCAAATACTAAATCATCAGGTTTAAAGCCGTGTCTATTTACACATAAATCATAAATTCTTTCTGCAATTCTTAATTTATCTTCTTTTGTTTTAGCCATACCAACTTCATCAATTACAAGACAAACTAAAGCAGCTCCAAATTTTTTAGCTAGTTTACAAACAGCATCAAACTTTTCTTCACCATCTTCAAGGTTTACAGAGTTTATTATACATCTTCCACCTATTTGTTTTAAAGCAGCTTCAAGTGCTAAAATCTGAGTTGAATCAGGCATTAAGGGTAAAGATACCTTTTGAGAATATAGTTCAACAACTTTATCCATATCTCCCGTTTCATCACGTCCTGCAAATCCAACACTTACATCAATAACATGAGCCCCTGCTCTTACTTGTTGCTGACCAACTGAAAGTGTTCCTTCATAATCATTTGCTTTAAGTAACTCTCTAAAGGCTTTTGAACCAGTGGCATTACTTCTTTCACCAATTAAAAGTGGTGCTGGGTCTTGTTTTAAAGGAACTGTATTAAACAGACTTGCTAATGAAGCTTTTAAAAATCCACAAGATGGTTTTGGTTCAATATCTTTTACTTCGTTGTAAAGTGCTTCAATATGCTCAGGAGTTGTTCCACAACAACCACCTAACATTGATACTCCATTAATATCTAAGAAACCTTTTTGAAGTTTAGTAAACTCTTCAGGCCCCATTGGATAATAAGTTTGCCCACCTCTATTTTGAGGAAGTCCTGCATTTGCGTGAACTGAAATTGGAAACTTTGATACTTCACTTAAAGTTTTTACATGCTTATGAACTTGTTTTGGTCCAGTTCCACAGTTAAACCCTAAAGATAAAATATTAAAAGGCTCCATAATAGCAGCAATTGTTAAAGCATCAGTTCCTATAAGCATAGTTCCTGACATTTCAATTGTCACTGAAACCATAATAGGAATATGAGGCGCCGCATCATTTAATGCATGTAATGCTGCTTTAATTTGAAGTGGATCCTGACAAGTTTCAAGTAAGAAAATGTCAGCTCCACCGTCCCTTAAACCTTCAGCCATAATCTTATAACCATCATACATTTCATCATATTTAATATGACCTAAAGATGGTAGCTTTGTTCCAGGTCCAACAGATGCTAAACAAAATCTTGGTTTATCTGGTGTGCTATATTTTTCACAAACATCTTTTACTAATTTTGCTCCAAGTTTTGATAATTCATATGAAGTTTCACCTATTTGATATTCATCTAAAACCCATGGCATAGAACCAAATGTATTTGTACTTAATAAATCAGCACCAGCTTTTGCATAGTTTTCATGTATTGTTGTTAAGATTTGAGGTGCAGTTAAATTTAATAATTCATTACATCCTTCTAAATCAGCACCTTCGTAAGTCCACTCTTCTTGAGTAATAGTTGCATTTTGAAGCTGTGTACCCATAGCTCCATCAATAATTAATACTTTTTTTCCAATTAAATCTTCAATTTTCTTTGACATAATCTCTCTGTTTATAGTTTATTATTATTAGATATTCTATTTAAAATGTAGTTAAAATCTAGTTAATGAATAAGCAGCTATTGTTTATTAACAACAACTCTTATTACACTTGCTTCACCTTGATGACCAATTCCCTCATCTAAATGAACAATTTCTTTTGTAATATCTTTTTTACAAGATGTAAATACATTTTCAAAATCGCTCAAATCATATAATAAATCTAAGGCTTTTGGTCCACCACTTTTGTAATTTAATTGCTCTTTAGAAAAAAATTCAGCAATAAAATATCCACCTTTATTTAGATTGTTTTCAATTTTATTAAACAATGAATTTCTATCTTCTTCAAACATATGTAAATACGTAGCAATAATCACATCATACTTTTTTTCATCATTCCAATTATTTAAATCCATATTTATACAATGAACATTTAAACACTCATCATTTGCTCTATATTTTAGCTTATCAAGTCCTATATCACTTGCATCAATTGCAGTAACTTCAAAACCTTCTTTTGCTAAAAAAATAGCATTTCTTCCTTCACCTTCACCTAAACATAAAACTTCTTTTTTATTCTTCATTAGTTCAAGTTTTGATTTTATAAAAGCATTTGGATCAAGTCCATATAAATAATCAACCTTTCCAAACTTATCATTCCAAAAATGTTTTTGTTCCATATAACTTCCCGTAATATTTATTTTCTTTATAATTTTAATGGATTATAACATATGTCCCATTCTCTCTTTTTTAACTTTTAGATATTCAAAATTATATTCACAAGCATTTGATATAACAGGTACTCTATTTACAATTTCTACATTTTCTAAAGAGTCTAATTTTAAGGGGTTATTTGTCATTAGATTTATCTTTTTTATTTTAAAATATTCTAAGATTTTATTAACTATTTTATAGTCTCTTAAATCTTCACTAAATCCTAATAGTTGATTTGCTTTAATAGTATCATGTCCTAAGTCCTGTAAAGAGTAAGCATTTACTTTATTAAATAAACCTATACCTCTTCCTTCCTGTCGAAGATATATTATCATTCCATTATTTTCAGATATATTTTTCATAGCAAAATCTAATTGTTCTCCACAATCACATTTTATACTTTTAAAAACATCACCTGTCATACATTCTGAATGTATTCTTACATTTGGTATATCTGATAATTCATCTGTAAATATTACTAAATGCTCTAGTTCATTTTCTTTAAAAGATTGAATAAAAAAGTTTCCATATTTCGTTGGTAATTTTGCTTTATTTGAAATTTCCATTTTTTTTCTTTCAATATATTTTATTTATAGTATAAAGTATTAGGAATATAAATGGTAGTGTAAAAATTTCATTTAATAATTCCTTTATGCAATCAAGTTGCGTATATTTTGACGGAATTATATATTTATTAGTTTAATTGCAACTTAGTTGCTATCTTGAACAATCTGTAAATGCTCTATCAAAAAGTGTGATATAAAACTTATCTTCTAACTTAGTGATATAAAAAATAATGTAAGGAGTTAAAACAACTTTATAGGATGTTTTTTCAACAATTTTTGCTTTGTAAAAATCCTCTTTTTTATAAAAATCCACATTAGTTTTATTAAAATCAGTCATATGTTCAGTTAAATAGTTTTGAACATCAGCATTTATAAATAAACCACTATCATTCCATCCATAAAACTTGTCATCTTCATAGCTACAATCAAATTTTGGATTAGCAATTTTTATAGCTCTAAAATTTATATCATCTTCCCTTTCATAAATAACATGATTTAATTCTTCTAAACCCTCATAAACAAAATTATTGATTGTTTTTTTGTGTACTATTGCTTGATTTCCATCAATTTTAAATACATCATAGTAACCAAAAGTTGGATGTATGTATTTATTTAATAGATTTAAGTCTTTATTTTCTAAAGCAAAAACAATTTCATAAATTTCTGTAATTAATAAATCAGTTATCTCTTCCCTAACAAGTTTTCTCTCTTCTTTTATTTGTTCAGGTTCTGTTTTTACACTACATGCAGTGAAAATAAACATTAAAGTAAAAGGGATTAGAATAGTTTTTATAAAAATTGACATTACGTGCCTTATATTAGTTGTGTAATTTGTAGAGTATTTTACTACTATTTAATAAAGAGAAGTTAAATTTTTTACTTTTAATGAACAGTTAGATAAAATATCTACTAAATTTTATTATTAGGACTAATTAAAATGACTGAAGCAAAATATATTTGGATGGACGGAGAATATGTAAATTGGCATGATGCTAAAGTTCACGTACTATCTCACACTCTTCATTACGGTAATGGTGCTATTGAAGGTACTAAAGCTTATAAAACTGTAGATGGAAGATGTGCAATTTTCAAATTAGAAGAACATACAAAAAGATTAATAAACTCTTCAAAAATGACACTTATTAATGTACCATTTACTTTAGAAGAGTTAAATAAAGCACAGGTTGAATTATTACAAAAAAATGAATTATTCGACGGTGCATACATCAGACCACTTGTTTATTTAGGTTATGGTGTAATGGGTCTTTATCATAAAGATGCTCCAGTTAAAGTTTCAGTTTCAGCTTGGGAATGGGGTGCATACTTAGGTGAAGAAGGTATGAAAAAAGGTGTTAGAGTAAAGATTTCATCTATGACAAGAACGCCAAATACTTCAGGAATGGGTAAAGCAAAAGCTGTTGCAAATTACTTAAATTCTCAAATGGCTAAGTTTGAAGCAGTTGAAGCTGGTTATGATGAAGCATTATTAAGAGATGACCAAGGTTATATCGCTGAAGCTAGTGGAGCTTGTTTCTTTATCGTTAGAGATGGAGTAATTATTACACCACCAAATGATAATTCATTAGAATCAATTACTCAAGCAACTGTAATTGATTTAGCAAAAGACCTAGGTTATGAAGTAGTAAGAAGAAGAATTACTAGAGAAGAAATTTACATAGCTGATGAAGCATTCTTTACAGGTACTGCAGTTGAAGTAACTCCAATTAGAGAAGTTGACTGTAGAATTGTTGGTAAAGGTGAAAGAGGTCCTGTTACAGAAGAGCTACAAAAAGCTTATTTTGATGCTGTAATGGGTAAAAATGAAAAATATAAAAAATATTTAACATACGTTAACTAAAATTAATAAAGGAATATAATAAATGCCTATTGATAACGACTATTTTAAAAAAAGACAACAAAATAGCGGTGGCGGAAATAACAACAATGGTGGTGGTGGAAACTACCAACCACCATTTGAGCCACCAGAATTTTTCAAAAACTTTGGGAAAAAAGCTGGAGCACTATATGTGATCATAGCTATAGTTATTGCTCTTTTTGTTTTTAAACCATTTGTGATTATTGAATCAGGACAAGTTGGTATTAAAGTTACTACTGGTAAATATTCAGAAACTCCTTTAAACCCTGGATTCCATTTCTATCTTCCAGTGTTCCAAAAAGTAATTATTGTTGATACAAAAGTTAGACTTATCAACTATAAAACTTTAGAAGAAATGAGCGGTTTTGACTCTGGAATTAGAATTAATCCAGCAATCAATATTCTTGATGCTAGAGGTTTGCCTGTTTCTATTGAATTAACAGTTCAATATAGACTTACAGCAGCTGGTGCTCCTACTACTATTGCAACATGGGGACTATCATGGGAAGATAAAATTGTTAACCCTGTAGTTAGAAATGTTGTAAGAAATGTAGTTGGTGGATTTAATGCTGAAAGCTTACCAACAAAGAGAAATGAAATCGCTACTATGATTGAAAATGGAATTAGAACTCAAATTGAAGCTTTAGAAGGTAGACCTGTTTCTGTTGAATCAGTTCAATTAAGAGAAATCGTTTTGCCAGAAAAGATTAAAGATCAAATTGAGAGAGTTCAAATTGCAAATCAAGAAGCTGAAAGAGTAAGATATGAAGTTGAAAGAGCTAAGCAAGAAGCTGAGAAAAAAGCTGCATTAGCGCAAGGGGAAGCGGATAAAAACAGAATTGAAGCTCAAGGTAGAGCAGATGCTGTAACTATTGAAGCTAAAGCTCAAGCAGCTGCTAATAAAGAGATTGCTTTATCTTTAACTCCAACATTACTTCAAATGCAACAAATCCAAGTGCAAGGTAAATTTAATGATGCACTTAGAGAAAACAAAGATGCAAAAATATTCTTAACTCCTGGTGGATCAACTCCAAATATTTGGGTTGATACTAAAGACAAGTCAAGAGATACTGCTATTCATAGCAAGTAATTTTAAAATAGAGTAGATTTTCTACTCTATTTTTTTATATATGAAAAAATTAAACTTTCTTTTATTTACCCTAATTACAATTGTTGCGATTATTTTATTTTTTTATTTTAACCAAGAAAAAGAGATAAAAAAGACTCAAAAGTTAAATGAAAAAAATAAAGTAATTCAAGAAAAAAAAGTTATCAAAAAAGAAGAAGTTAAAAAAAATCCAGAAACAATTCAAGAATTAGATTTGACATTGCGTGAAAAAAAGATAATTGATGAAAATAGTTTTAAAAAAAATGAAAATTATGAAGCACCAATTCCTTTAAATAGTGATATTAAATTAGAAAATAAAAAAGATATTGACATAAATATTGATATGGATGTAAATAAAGAAACTAAATCTGTAGATGGCGTTGAATTAAATATACAAAAGAAATTTTAAAACTAAACAAGGTAAAAAATGGAATCATTAAATAAAATTGACTGGGAAAAAGTAGACGGATTAGTTCCTGTTATCACTCAAGATGCAACAAGTAATGAAGTACTAATGTTAGCATATGTAAATAAAGAAGCTTTACAACTAACTTTAGAAACAAAGTTTGCACACTACTTTTCAAGAACAAAACAAAGACTTTGGAAAAAAGGTGAAAGTTCAGAGCATACTCAAGAAATAGTTGATGTTTTAATTGATTGTGATAATGATACTTTAATTTTTAAAGTTAATCAAAAGGGTGTAGCTTGTCACACAGGTAGAAAATCTTGTTTCTTTACTAAGCTTGAAACTAATGAAGAGACTCATAAAATTGAAGTTGATACAAGTGCTGCTTATGGAGTAATTGATAACTTATATCACACAATTATTGAAAAGAAGAATGATGATCCTAAAAAATCATACACAGCAAAACTACTTCAAGGTAAGCAAAATTCTATGCTTAAAAAAATCATTGAAGAAGCAGGTGAGTTTACATTTGCAGTTAAAGATAATGACCATGAAGAAATAGTTTATGAAGGTGCTGATTTAATGTATCACTGTTTAGTTGCCCTTGCTTCAAAAAATATCTCACCAGATCAAATCAAACAAGAACTAGCTAGAAGATTTGGTATGAGTGGAATTGAAGAAAAAAACTCAAGACCTCAAGATTAAGAAGTAGTTTTACTTCTTATTCCCGTACGCTATTTCATTACCATTTTCATCAATAAGTGGATATTTTTTCTCATTTTTATCCATTTTACTTAAAATTGCTTCTTCTAAATCAATATCATATTTCATACAAATTCTAAGTAAATAAATAGCAACATCAGCTATCTCTTCTTTTAAGTGCTCTTTTTTATCGCCACTTAAATTTGAAGCTTGCTCTAAAGTTAACCATTGAAATATTTCAACTAACTCAGCTGTTTCAACACTAAGAGCCATAGCTAAATTTTTTGGGTTGTGGTGTTGATTCCAATTTCTATCATCTGAAAACTTTTGTATTCTTTGTTTTATTAAATCTATATTCAAAACTATTCCCTTTTACAAAAAGATTCACTATTATATCAGTAGATGTTTTTAAATTTTTTAAATAAGGATTTTTATATGGCAAAACTAGGATTTATTGGTTTAGGAATTATGGGTGTACCTATGGCTGGACATTTAATAAAAGCTGGAAATGAAGTTTACTTACATACTAGAAGTGAAATATCAAAAGAGCTTTTAGATATGGGTGGCGTAGCTTGTAAAAATGCCTGTGAAGTTGGTAAAAATGCAGATATTATATTTATCATGGTTCCAAATACAAACCATGTGAGTGATGTCTTATTTGGAGAAAATGGACTAGAAAAAGGTTTATCAAAAGGTAAATATATAGTTGATATGAGTACTATATCTCCAAT
>Ga0209955_1000680_pt1 | contig 11513 bp, 17 predicted proteins | sample SalPonA_A_H2O_MG_FD_185716 | JGI IMG/M metagenome (GOLD analysis project Ga0209955, IMG submission 185716) | Water microbial communities from South San Francisco under conditions of wetland restoration - Salt Pond MetaG R2A_A_H2O_MG (SPAdes)... | ecosystem: Environmental > Aquatic > Non-marine... | reverse complement strand
CTAATGGTAACATTGATGATATTTCTACCGATGATACATTTCGTGAAAATGAAAATCAGCTGTTAGAAACCAATAAGCGAGGTGACCTACCAAAGGCATCAACTGGTATCTCTAAGGAAACTATTAAACAGGTTGTGGTACCATATAAAGATGCAATCAATATTCGCAATGAGTTTATTGAGCCATTGAAAGATGCAGAATACTATGTTGACTACTATTCAGATGCAATAAAACAGTTTAATGAGTTTATGGATGAATCCAAGAAAACTGTTAACACTATGGCAAAAGAGTTTGAAATGCGTAAAGCAGCATTCCAACACGCTCGTGCAACCACTGCCAAATCTGGTGCCTTGGATGTAACAAAACTACATTCTTACAAATTCAATGATGATTTGTTCCTACGCACAACAACCCTGGCTGATGCTAAAAATCACGGTCTGGTTGCTTTGATTGACTTCAGTGGTTCAATGCAAGATGTTCTGCGTAACGTGGTTGACCAGGCTATTGTATTGGGTATGTTCTGTCGCTCTGTTGGTATCCCATTTGAGATCTACTCATTTACTACAACTGGTTATACTACATTCAGAGAGCGTGTTACACAGAAAAATGGTGAGATCGAATGTGATGCACTCCACATTGTACAACAGCTATCATCAACTATGTCAAAAGCAGAATTCTTTGCAGCAGCCGAGAGTCTCTACATTGCATATACTCGCGACCGTTGGTCAATGCCATTTTTGTCACCAATTGATGGACTAGGTGGTACACCACTTAATGAAACTTTAATCATAATGAATGAAATCATTAAGGAATTCAAACGTAAAAATGCTATTCAGAAAGTAAATCTGGTTACCATTACTGATGGAGATGGTGGTTGGGTGAATGTTGTTGGTAGTAACTCCTGGGGTTACAATGATGTTTATGTTCGTATGAATAATAAAAATGTAAAGATTCCATCAGCAAGCCGTGATGCTGGAACTACCGAAATTCTAAAATCAATCAGTGATTCCGGTGTCAATATCGTGGGTTACTTTATTATTTCAAACCTTCGTGAGGTTCGTAATAAGTTCTGGCACATAGAAAAGTATGATAACATGCGAAAAGAACTTCGTGAAAACAAAGTTGCTCAGGTTTCCAAAAATGGTTATGATTCTTACTTTATTCTTGATGGACGTCAGGATGCTGTGAACGACGAGTTCGAAGTTAAGGACAATGCAAGCAAGGGTGACATTGTACGTGCATTCAAAAAGTTCTCTAAGTCCAAAAAGGCCAACCGTGCCCTTGCTGTTGGATTTGCCAAGGCTGTAGCGTAATAAAAAGTTATATGTGTATAACAAATCAATATAAAAATAATAAAGATATTTGTTTACACCTACTCGAATGCGTTATATAATGGTTACATCAAATGACAAATTGAGGATTACATTATGACAAACTTTGACCGTATCTCTGCTGAACTGGCCAACCGTTTCGAAGGTCAGACAGAGTTCAAACCTCGCCAGGTCTTTGATATTTGTAAGGACCTGGGCCTCAAAAAGATTGATGGCGATAAATACCTCAAGCAATTTAACGCTGTTCGTTGGGGTGTTTACGATATGACTGCCGCGGTTGTTCCATTCCGTGGTGAGGAAAAAGTTATGGAGGAGAAGAAACCATTGGCTTCTGCAGTACAATCAATTGTGAACGAAGATGTTTTCGTTCCCTCCAAGGACTCATGCTATGTTGCATGGGGTAACTCTAAAGATGTTGAAATGATCGTAGGATCAAAACAATTTTATCCGACTTACATCTCAGGGTTGAGCGGTAACGGTAAAACCACGATGGTAGAACAGGCATGTGCCAAGCTGAATCGTGAATACGTTCGAGTTCAAATTACCCCTGAAACTGATGAGGACGACCTGTTGGGTGGCTTCCGTCTCATTAATGGTGAGACTGTATTTGCCAAAGGTCCTGTTGTGAAAGCAATGGAAGCTGGTGCTCTGCTTCTAATTGATGAGATCGACCGTGGTTCCAACAAGATCATGGCCCTACAGGGCGTCCTCGAAGGTAAGCCGGTAATGATTAAGAAAACAGGTGAGGTCATTGTACCTGCCCCTGGTTTCAACGTGGTCGCTACTGCGAACACAAAAGGTCGTGGCTCTGAAGACGGCAAGTTTATTGCTGCAACCATCATCGATGAGGCATTTCTGGAACGATTCACTATTACCATGGAACAGCCTTATCCAACTCTTGCAACTGAACGTAAGATTATCAATAAACACCTTGAAAAGTTTGGTGTGGATGATAACGAATTTGCTGAGTTGTTGTCCGTTTGGTCCGAAACCATTCGTAAGACTTATGATGATGGTGGTGTGGATGAAGTTGTTTCCACACGCCGTCTATGCCACATTGCACAGACATTCAGTATCTTTGGTGATCGTAAGAAAGCCATTCAGCTCTGTGTAAATCGTTTTGATGAAGATACTAAGGAAGCATTCCTTGACCTATATGAAAAGGTTGATGGTTCACTCGGGTCTTCCACTGATGAAACTGTAAATCGTGAGGCAGCAATTGATGACGCTCTTGCTGATGTGTTTAACTAATGGAGTACTGCATGAACCCAAACGATCAATTTAAGAAAGAGTTAACTTCGGTTCTCATTGAAATTGAAGAGCTACTAATAGCTAAAAATAAAGCGTACGGTGATTCTGCATTGGATCCTGTACGCATCTTCTCCAAGTCGGACATTATTGAGCAACTTAATGTCCGTATTGATGATAAACTTAGTCGCTTAAAAAGAGGTAGTGACGCTGGTGAGGATGTTATACTGGATCTGTTAGGTTATTTGCTTATATATAGAATCCAACAAAAACGAAATAAACCGTATGATTTGTAAAATAGTTGTTTACATTGACAACAACATTTGATATAATAGACAGGTAGATTAAACAAAGGTGAATTACATTATGAAACTATCAACCGACACGCTCAATGTTCTTAAGAACTTCTCAACAATTAACTCCAACATTGTCATCAATGAAGGCAGTGTGGTCAAGACTATGGCAGAGGCCAAAAATGTCATGGCCAGTGCCGATATTGCTGAGTCGTTCGAAGGTTCATTTGGCATCTATGACCTCGGTGAATTTCTATCAGTACATGGCATGTTCGATGATCCTGAACTCGAATTTGCTGACGATATGAATAGTGTTACAATCAAAGAAGGTCGTTCGGCAGTTAAATATTTCTTCTCGGATCCGTCTATCTTGACTACTCCGTCTAAGGATATTAAAATGCCATCAACCGATGTTTGTTTTTCACTATCAGCAGAAGAACTCGCGTCTATTCGTAGAGCGGCTACTGCACTGGGTTGCTCTGAATTTGTCGTAACAGAGAATGATGGGGAACTCATTGGTTCGGTTACAGATACTAAGAATTCTACTTCTAACACATTTACAATTGAGCTATCAAAAGATGGTGATTTGGGTGTTGAAGGGTTTTCATATGTATTCAGTATTCCAAACCTAAAACTAATCGGCGGTGATTATACCGTTGAAATTTCAAATAAGCTTATTTCACAATTTCGTAATGAGTCAGGCGTAAAATACTTCGTCGCTCTAGAGAAGTCATCCAAAGTAGGAGAATAATATGACTGAACAAACTACTGCTGCAGCAACTGAAACTGAAACTTCACCTGTTCAACTTAACCTAAATGATCTTGGCGCTGCCATTCAGGTTATTGATATTTGTTCTAAACGTGGGGCATTTGAGGGTGCTGAATTGGCTGATGTTGGTGCTCTTCGGAATCGTCTTGTACAATTTGTGCAGGCAAATGCAAAACCTGAAGACATACAGGAAACAGCCGAAGCAACTGAAGAAGGTACAGGGGCTGAATAAGCCCCTCTTTAAACTTAGGATCATATAATGAATTTTGACGCTTTAAAAGACCAAGCACGTAAATCCAAAACTAATCTTGAAATTGGAGTTATCCTAGAAATGTTGACTAATCCTAAAGATAAAGAAAAACTAACTAACGCCATTAAAGAAATGTCAAACTCAATGACTCGTATTGATGCCGAAAAGGATCTGCAAAAGGACATCATTGAAAAGGCAGCTGATGATACTGGTGTTGATAAGAAATACATTAAGAAACTATCCGCAATCTACCATAAGCAGACATTTACCCAGGTTCAGACTGAACGTGAGGAACTTGAAGATCTTTATGAATCTTTGTTTGGGTAGGGGTTTACATCCCTACTCGCTTTTGATATAATGTTTATTCTTATTTGTTATGGAGACTTATATGTCTGATTTTTTGTGGGTAGAAAAATATCGTCCAAAAACTATTGCCGAGTGTATTCTTCCTGAATCACTTAAATCAGTTTTTGGCAAAATTGTTGCTGGTGGTGAACTTCCAAACATGATGTTCACCGGTACTGCTGGTGTCGGTAAAACCACGGTTGCTAAGGCTCTGTGTAATGAGTTGGGCCTTGATTACATTATCATCAACGGTTCAAAGGATGGTAATATTGATACTCTGCGTGGTACGATCCAACAGTTTGCGTCGACTGTGTCACTCCAAGGTGGTTATAAGGTTGTTATCCTTGACGAGGCTGATTATCTAAATCCACAGTCGACGCAACCAGCCCTCCGTAACTTTATCGAGGAATTTAGTTCCAATTGTCGGTTTATACTGACTTGTAACTTTAAGAATCGAATCATTGAACCATTGCATTCTCGTTGTTCGGTTTACGAATTTGCCATTCCTGCTGGTCAAAAACCAAAGATTGCTGCCACATTCTTTAAACGTTTGGTGGGTATTCTAGGTGAAGAGGGAATTGAATTTGAACCAAAAGCTTTGGCCGCTTTGGTTGAAAAACACTTCCCGGATTGGAGGCGAGTACTCAATGAATGTCAACGTTATAGCATTACTGGTAAGATCGATGCCGGTGCGCTTATTGACCTATCCGAGGATAATGTCAACGTTCTTATAAAATCGCTTAAAGATAAGAACTTTAAGGCTATGCGTAAATGGGTCGTGGATAATATTGATGTTGAACCTCAGCAGATCTTCCGTATGATCTATGATGCAATGTCTGAAAAAGCAGAACCACAATCAATACCACAGATTGTTCTTATCCTCGCAGATTACCAATATAAGAATGCATTCGTTGCTGACCATGAGCTCAATGTTGTTGCTTGTATGACTGAATTGATGGGGTCCACAGAATGGAAGTAAAGAAAATAGGAATTACCGCATCAACATTTGACTTGTTTCATGCTGGCCATGTGCTGATGTTGGAGGAAGCTAAACAGCAGTGTGATTACCTTATCTGTGCATTACAGATGGACCCATCAATTGATCGTCCTAATAAAAATAAACCTGCTCAAACGGTAGTAGAAAGATATATACAATTGCAAGGTTGCAAATATGTTGATGAGATTATACCTTATTCAACTGAACAGGACCTTGAAGATATACTTTCGGCACTTGATATTGATGTTAGAATTCTTGGTGTAGAATATAAAGGTAAACCCTTTACTGGTCAGGATGTATGTAAAGCTCGAGGTATTAAACTCTACTTTAATAGTCGTGACCACCGATTCTCATCTTCCGAACTACGTCGCCATGTGGCAGAACTTGAAAATAGTAAGGAATCAAAATGATTTGCTCAATATATGATTATGAAACTCTGGGCCACGATCCCCAGACTCTGCCGGTACTTTCAATCGCTGTAATGCAATTTGATATGTCTCGCTTCACAACAAATCCATATTCATTTGATGAACTTATTGGAATGTGTTCAGAGTACAAATTTGATGTTAAGCAACAAGTGGAGGAACTCGGACGAAAGATTGATATGGACACACTTAATTGGTGGAAAGATCAGGATGCATCTATCCGTGACAAATATCTTAAACCCACCGATTCAGATATTCATGTCTCATCTTTATATGACATTTTAGATGCATCATGTGCAAAAACTGAAATGATTTTTACTCGTGGTAATACGTTTGATCCAGTTGTAACTTCATCCATCCTATCTGCCTTGGGTATGGAAGAACCTTACAAATACTGGCAAATTCGTGATACTCGATCTTATCTTGATGGTATGACATTTGGATCTGGTATACCAAATAAGTTTATACCTGAAGGTCTCGAAGATAAATTTAAAGCTCATGATGCAACCCATGACGTTGCTATGGATGTTATGCGAATGCAAACTGTTGCACAGGTGATTTCACAATGAGTAAACTATCACCGTTTGACTATTTAAATGCCATCAATACAACCAAGATTGATATTATGGTAGATGCCGAGGCAGAAAAACAATATTCTGGATTTATGGTGAACCGTGGCTTATCGTACTTCCAGGATACCATCTTTGCGGCAAATGAAATGAATAGATACCACCAGATTGACAACCGATGTCAGTTTGACTTTTATATAAATATAGTTCGTAAAAGGAAAAGATTCTCTAAATGGTTTAAACCAGAGCAATCTGATCCTATTGAGGTGGTCAAAGAATACTATGGTTACAGTAATGAAAAAGCACGCCAAGCTTTGACGCTCCTATCCGATGAACAAATTGAAAAGTTAAAGCATAAGGTGTATAAAGGTGGAAGAAAATAAACCAGTAGAATGGACTCCAGCTATGATGCTTGAAGTCCGAATTAATGAACCAGATGATTTCCTTAAGGTTCGCGAAACTCTTACTCGTATTGGTGTAGCATCTCGTAAAGATAATAAGCTATTTCAATCATGTCATATCCTACACAAACAAGGTCGGTACTTCATTGTACACTTCAAAGAGTTGTTTATGTTGGATGGTAAACCATCTAACCTACTAGAGAATGATATTCAGCGTCGTAATACAATCGCTACTCTATTGTCGGACTGGGGTTTAATTGATGTTATTGATACTGAACAAGCCAAGAACATCGCACCACTTCGACAGATTAAGGTAATCTCTTTTAAAGATAAACATAAATGGGAATTATGTCCCAAGTATAACATTGGAAATGCTAAATAATGAAACCTACTCAAGATAATGTATTTGTAACAGAAGTTGAAGCAGAAAAGACTACCAAATCTGGTATCATCCTAACTGGTTCAACTGAAACTGGTGTGAAACCTGCTCTTGTACTTGCCGTTGGACCGGAAGTAACTGAATTTGAAGCAGGTAGTAAAGTGTATCTTCGCTGGGGTGAGGGTTTACCTGTTACCCACGATGGTACTAAAGGCGTAATCATTTCACAGAAAAATATAGTTGCAGTAATCTAATGAACGAACTTAAGTATGAAGATGGATGGCGATTGGTTGCAATTAATGCATTTGCCAGATCATACACCAATATTCATACAGGTGAAAGTTTACACGTTTTAATGTAAGCGTGTATAAATAGAACGGATGCGAAATAATTCGGTCCGTTCAAATTCTTGCTAAATATAGGAGAACTAATATGACTCTACAGCACCCTTCATTCGTTGGTTTTGACCGACTCTTTGATCAGATTGATCGTCTAAATTCTACAAGCAAATCGTATCAGCAATACCCTCCACATAATATCATTATGTTGGGTCAGGGTGGCATTCTGCTAGAACTATCAGTTGCTGGTTACACAATGGATGACATTGAAGTAATACAAGAGAAAGACACACTTACAATTCAGACAGTTGAGGATTATAAGTCTGGCGATGATGAATTGAAGTTTGCTCACAAAGGTATTTCTTCTAAGAGATTCCGTAAAGCATTCACCGTTGCCGATAACGTTGAAATTCTAGGTGCTGATCTAGAAAATGGTATTCTGTCAATTCGGATGCAGGAAATTATTCCTGAGGAAGAGAAGCCTAAGATTATAAAAATTAATCATAATGGTGAAAAATCCGAACCGAAACTTCTGACGGAATAACGTAAAAATGGTGTACCTTAGTTATAGATAATGATATAATATCACTTGAATTAACCCAACTAAGGTACACCAACATGTTAAATAAACTAAAAAGAAGTTTGAAAAGAGCTTATGTTCGTTCTGTCCGTGCACGCCAAGAACGTGCTGCTGCTGAACTTGCACATTATCTTAAAACACATAACTCTGATTTTAGGACGTTTTCTACAGCTGATTTGCAACACGCAATCATGAGTAAAAGACCACTAAATCTCAATGAAATTAGTAAGTAATATATAATACTACACACAACACAAGGAAACTACTATGTCAAATAAAAATCCCTTTGAAATCCGTACAGAAGTTCTAGCCATGGCTAAAGATTACATGGATAAGCAATTTGAGCTTAACCGTGAATTTGTTCAAGCTACCATGGATGCTGGTTTGTCTACATTTGAAGCAATGCCTAAAATGTACACATCTGAAGAACTAATGGAAAAAGCTAAAGAGTTCTACTCTTTCGTTTCCAAAAAAGACTAATTAGTACAGCACCCTCGAAAGGGGGTGCCTCTTTATTATAGGTGAACAATATTATGCTACTACCTGATGTAACATTTTACATGCGTGAACGTGATGAATCCATTGGCGGTGACAATCCGTTTAAATGGGTTTATAAAACTACCAAAGATCTATTTGCCGGTAAGAAAGTAGTAATCTTTGGCCTACCTGGGGCTTTTACTCCAACTTGTTCCAACTCTCAACTCCCTAACTACGAAAAGATGTATGACGATTTCCTCGAGAAAGGTATTGATGAAATCTGGTGTACTTCTGTAAATGATGCATTTGTAATGTACCAATGGGGCAAATCACAAGGTCTTAAGAACATTAAACTATTACCTGATGGTAATGGCGAGTTCGCCGGCCGGATGGGTATGCTAGTTGATAAAGAAAATCTAGGCTTTGGTGCAAGATCATGGCGATACGCTATGGTTGTAAATGATATGACAATTAAAGATCTTTGGGAAGAACCAAATAAAATGGATAATTGCCCAACCGATCCTTATGGAATGTCTTCTCCAGAATTTGTAATAACTAAACTTTAAGGAAATATTATGTCTGATTTGAAAGTAATACGTCTCACCACAGGTGAAGAACTTTTGTGTGAAATTGCAACAATTGATAACTCATTTTACCGTTTAACCAATATTGCGATTCTATACCCAACTGATACAGGATCACTAGGTCTTGCTCCATTTATGGGTTATGCCGACCTCAGCGAGGGTTTGGATTTGGATCCTAAGGATGTAATGTTTGTTGCACCACCAATTGCTGACCTAGCTGCTCAGCACGATAAAATGTTCCCTAAATCGCAGATTATCACACCGGATCAAAAAATTATAATTTAATGTTTACTTCCACATCTCAGTTTGATATAATATATGCATGATGATAAAAGAGGTGATTGATGGAATTTTACACAAATTGTATTCGATACGGTAACAATCTACTATACCGTGGCTACAAAAATGGCAAACGAGTTCAGGACCGGATTAAGTTCGGTCCTACTCTCTTTGTTCCAGATGAGAATGGACCTAACAAAGCACTAGATGGGATGACTGTATCACCATTTAAGTTTGCTGATATGCGTGATGCTAAGGACTTCATTCAGCAATACGGTGATGTTCCAAACTTCAAGATCTACGGCAATACCAACTACGTCGTTCAGTATTTGCAGGAAAAGTTTCCTGGTCAGATTGAATTTGATCCAGATACTGTAAACGTTGGCTTCTATGACATCGAGGTTATGAAAACCGAAGATGGTTATTCAGATCCTGCCGATGCAAACAACCCAATCAATGCCATTTGTTACCGAAATAACCAAGAAAACAAGTACTACCTTTGGTATCTCAAAGAATGGGATATAGCCAAAACTGAACTTGAACTTGATGGCATGACCGTTGACTACTTCTATTGTGAAACCGAGGCAAATCTGCTCTCGGCATTTATTGGTTGGTGGTCATCTCCTGTTAACACTCCTGACATCATTACTGGTTGGAACTGCCGATTCTTCGATACTCCGTACATTGTAAATCGTATCAGTAAAGTACTAGGTGAGGACTTCGCTCAGAAGCTTTCGCCGTGGGGTAAAGTGAATCAGCGTACAATCAAGATCAATGGACGTGAACAGCAGTGCTATGAAATCCTCGGCATCACTGAACTGGACTATCTTGAACTCTACAAGAAGTTTACATACACTGCCCAGGAATCATATAAACTTGATCATATTGCTCATGTAGAACTCGGTGAAAAGAAACTATCATATGAGGAATACAAAGACCTTCAAGATCTATATGAACAGGATCCTCAAAAGTTTGGTGACTATAACATCAAGGACGTTGGCATTGTTTATCGCTTGGATGACAAAATGGGTCTCATCAATCTTGCTATGACTCTGGCATATCGTGGTGGTGTAAACTACTCTGATACGTTAGGTACTACAGCAATATGGGATGCTATCATCTACCGTGACCTACATGACAAAGGTATTATTGTTCAGCCGAACGAAGACAAAATGAAATCGGACTTCGCCGGTGGATATGTTAAGGATGTAATGGTCGGTATGCACGATTGGATTGTTTCATTCGACTTAAACTCACTATATCCGCATATCATTATGCAGTGCAATATGTCACCTGAAACTATTGTCAATGAAATTGTACCAGGTGTGAATGTTGATAATTGTCTAAATCAGACGAACCCTAACAATCCAAATCCTGAACTTTATGCGATGGCAGCAAATGGTACTCTGTATCGTAAGGATAAACAAGGTATTATCCCAGCGTTAATCGAAACCATTTATGCCGAACGTAAAGCAACCAAAAAGCGTATGCTCCAGGCAGAACAAGAATTGGTTGATATAGACAAATCAGATAAGGTCGGTGTGTACAAGTTGGAGAAACAGGTGTCAACCTTGAATAACCAACAAATGGCAGCAAAGATCTTGATGAACTCACTTTACGGTGCGATGGGTAACCGATACTTCCGTCACTTTGACCTACGTATGGCCGAGGGCATTACATTAACCGGTCAGTTGGCAATTCGATGGGCCGAAAATGCGTTCAATGGCTTTATGAATAAGGTTTGTCAAACATCCGATGTTGACTATGTTGTGGCAATTGATACCGATTCGAACTATGTGAATTTTGGACCTTTGGTTGAAAAACTACGTCTTACTGATAAACCGGTTAAACAAATTGTTGATATGATTGATCGTATGGTCAAGGATCAATTCGAACCTATGATTGCTCGTGAATATGACCGATTGGCTGAACACATGAATTCATACCAAAACAAAATGGTTATGGAACGTGAGGTCATTGCTGATAAAGGTGTATGGACGGCCAAGAAACGTTACATTCTAAATGTTCACAACAGCGAGGGTGTTGAATATAAGGAACCAAAACTAAAGATAATGGGCATCGAGGCAATTAAGTCAAGTACACCTGAGGTGTGCCGTATTGCAATGAAAGAGATGTTTAAAGTTATCATGACTGGTTCTGAAACAAATACCCAAAAAGCTATTGAACAATTCAAGAATCACTTCTTTACTTTGCCACCAGAAAATGTATCATTCCCACGTGGTGTGTC
>Ga0209955_1000674_pt1 | contig 11584 bp, 12 predicted proteins | sample SalPonA_A_H2O_MG_FD_185716 | JGI IMG/M metagenome (GOLD analysis project Ga0209955, IMG submission 185716) | Water microbial communities from South San Francisco under conditions of wetland restoration - Salt Pond MetaG R2A_A_H2O_MG (SPAdes)... | ecosystem: Environmental > Aquatic > Non-marine... | reverse complement strand
ATTTTGGTAACGTAGCGGATAGTTTGCCTGTGATAGAAAAATCCTTATCGGATGCGGCTAAACAGTGTGACATGATCATTACCACGGGCGGTGTGTCGGTAGGTGAAGAAGATCACATTAAAGCGGCGGTTGACTCTCAGGGTGAGTTGTCGATGTGGCGTATTGGCATTAAGCCCGGTAAGCCTGTTGCCTTTGGTCATGTCAATCAAACCCCATTTCTGGGATTGCCGGGCAACCCAAGTTCTTCTTTCGTGACCGCTATTTTAGTTGCGCGCCCGCTTTTGAATAAGCTGGCGGGAGGGGAGAGAGAGCCCCCAGTGATGCTCTCTGTTGAAGCAGATTTTGAAGTGACTCAAAAAGGCTCGCGGGAAGAATATTTACGTGTAAAGTTGATCCAAGTCGAAGGTCAATGGCGTGCAGTGGCGTATGCTAATCAAAGTTCAGGGGCGTTAAAAGCCGCTAGTTGGGGCAATGCTCTGGCCCGAATTCCGATTGGGAAAACATTACAGCGCGGCGATCAAGTTGAAGTGCTGTTGTACGAAGGGATTTGTTAGCGGGCGTGGCAGTCCCACAGCCCGCAGAGAGGAGAGTGCTATGTCTAGTCATGCCAGTCGAATTGAATGGTCCCGCGGTTCAAGCCCTTTTAGCGATGATTCTTACACGCGTGGTCACCGTTGGATTCTCGATGGGGGCATAGAAGTGCCTGCGTCTTCCGCGCCGGGTATTCCCAATGCAGTTGAGCGTGCTATTGACCCAGAAGAAGGGGTGCTTTCTTCGCTTGCCAGCTGCCATATGCTGTTTTTTTTGGCATTGGCTATGCGCAAAAATTTTGTCGTTGATCGTTACACCGATGAACCCTCTGGGGTTATCGACCGCAATGACGCCGGAAAAAAGGCCTTTGTTGAAATTATCATGCGTCCTGCGGCAGAGTTCTCTGGTGAGGTGCTTCCGACGGCGGAAGAAATTGACCAGCTGCATGCGCGAGCCCATAGCTTATGTTTTGTGGCCAATTCATTGAATGCCCGCATTCTAATCGAGCCGGTGTATACGGCGGAATAAAATGTTCTCGCTCCTACCTTTCTAGGCTTGAAATTTCATAAATTGCGCACATAAATAGCCTCCCGCAGCGCTTTTGCGTTATAATCGCGCGTTTTTCAATTCACGCTGTTTGGGCCCAATTATTTCTTTGTTGTTAGGCGCAGGAGAGAAAGCATATGCCGATTTACGAATATCAATGTCAGGCTTGTGGTCATGACCTCGAAGCTATTCAAAAAATAAGCGACGAGGCTTTGGTAGAATGTCCAAAGTGTGGCAAGTCAACGTTGAAAAAAATGATTTCAGCAGCCGGTTTCCGCCTCAAAGGTGGTGGCTGGTATGAGACGGATTTTAAAACCGGCTCTAAAAAGAATATCGCTGGCGGCGGGTCATCGTCGTCGGGTGATGCATAATCCCGATAGGAACAAAACATGAGAAGTATTTACTGCGGTGCTGTTACGAGCGCTAATATTGACCAAGAAATTACACTTTGCGGTTGGGTAGACCGTCGTCGTGATCACGGTGGCGTCATCTTTCTCGACTTGCGCGACCGTGACGGGATTGTACAGGTGGTATTTGACCCCGATAGTGCCGAAGATTTCGAGCGCGCGGATAAGGTTCGCAGTGAATACGTGTTAAAGGTGGTAGGTAAAGTTCGTGCACGTTCGGCGGCTACGGTAAACCCCAATATGGCCACCGGTGAAGTTGAGGTTTATGGTACGTCATTAGAAATTTTAAATACCGCAGAAACACCGCCTTTCCAACTAGACGGTCATATCAGCGTGGGTGAAGACGTTCGCTTGCACTACCGCTATATCGATTTGCGTCGTCAGGAAATGCAACATAACCTTCGTTTCCGTTCTAAAGTGACTACTGCAATTCGCAACTTTATGGACAGCGAAGGTTTTGTCGATATCGAAACCCCCATTTTAACGCGAGCTACTCCAGAGGGCGCACGTGATTACTTAGTCCCTTCGCGTACTCATGACGGTAAGTTCTTTGCGTTGCCCCAGTCACCACAGTTGTTTAAACAGTTACTGATGGTGTCTGGCTTTGATCGTTACTACCAGATCGCCAAATGCTTCCGCGATGAAGACCTGCGTGCTGATCGCCAGCCCGAATTTACTCAAATTGATATTGAGACCTCGTTCCTCGATGAACAAGATATCATGTCAATTACAGAGCGCATGATTCGCAACTTGTTCAACGACATGATGTCTGTTGATCTCGGCGAGTTCCCCCGCATGCCATACAGTGAAGCAATTGCTAAATACGGCTCTGATAAGCCCGACTTGAGAATTCCGTTGGTATTGGAAGACATCAAAGATTTGATGACCGATGTTGATTTTAAGGTATTTTCAGCGCCAGCCAACGACCCGAAAGGGCGAGTCACGGCGTTAAAAGTTCCCGGTGGTAATGATCTACTGAGCCGCAAGCAAATTGATGACTATACCAAGTACGTCTCAATTTATGGGGCTAGGGGTCTCGCTTATATCAAAGTTAATGATAAATCTGATCTCGAAAATGGCCTTCAGTCTCCCATTGTTAAGTTCTTGCCTAACGATGTTAGAGCAGCCATTTTAGAGCGTGTTGACGCCGAGAATGGCGACTTAATTTTCTTTGGGGCTGATAGTCATAAAGTCGTGACCGAGGCGCTGGGTGCATTGCGCTGCAAATTGGGCGCAGACCTGAATTTGTTCACGGCTGAGTGGGCACCGCTGTGGGTTGTCGATTTCCCAATGTTTGAAGAAGATGGCGAGGGCGGTTTGACGCCATTGCACCATCCATTCACCGCACCTTCTTGCAGCCCGGAAGATTTGTTGGCGAACCCAGCCGAAGCCCTTTCTAGAGCTTACGATATGGTGCTCAATGGTACAGAGCTAGGTGGTGGTTCGATTCGTATCCACAATCAAGATATGCAGCAAGCGGTCTTTAACATTCTTGGTATTAGCGAAGAAGAGCAGCGCGAGAAGTTTGGTTTCTTGTTGGATGCTCTAAAATACGGTGCACCTCCGCACGGTGGTTTGGCATTTGGTTTGGATCGTTTGATCATGTTGATGACTGACAGCCATTCAATTCGCGATGTTATTGCCTTCCCTAAAACTCAGACAGCCGCCTGTGTTATGACAGATGCTCCTGGAACTGTTGGGTCTCAGCAGTTGCGCGAATTGCACATTCGTTTACGTGAGAAGCCCCAGGCGTAATCGCTTAGGTTTACCGTATGGCAGGTCATAGTAAGTGGGCTAATATTCGACACCGCAAAGCGGCTCAGGACGCTAAGCGGGGTAAGATTTTCACCAAAATGATCCGCGAGATTGTGGTCGCCGCTAAAAGCGGTGGCCCCAATGTTGAAGACAATCCAGCACTGCGCGCTATTGTTGATAAGGCTCTCACTGCCAACATGAAGCGCGATACTATCGACAAAGCTATTGCTCGTGGTGCAGGCAACAACGACGCCGATAACTATGACGCCATTACCTACGAGGGCTATGCTCCCGGCGGTGTGGCGGTGTTAGTTGAGTGTCTCACTGATAATCGCAATCGTACTGTTTCGGAGGTTCGTCATGCTTTTAGTAAGCGTGGCGGTAATCTTGGTACCGATGGTTCGGTGGCTTATCTATTTAATAGGGTAGGCCAGCTGTTTTTTATTGATACCGATCCCGAAAGTCTGATGGAGGCGGCACTAGAAGCCGGCGCTGACGACGTTATAGAACATGAAGATTCTATTGAAGTTAGAACCGCTTTTACTGATTTCATGGCAGTTAAAGAGGGCTTGGTGGCTGCTGGTTTCCAGCCTGAGCACGCTGATGTTACCCAGCTGCCGGCAACACTAGTTTCTTTAGACGATGCTGCGCAAGACAAGGTAATCGCGCTCATTGATATGCTCGATGATCTGGATGATGTGCAAAATGTTTACACCAACGCTGATCTATAAAGCCATTTAGTTATATTGTTTTAAGCAGGCATGCAATTTTTCGTACGCGAGTGGTTTTGTCAGCACGTCACTAAAACCCATCCCTAGGTAGCGTTTAATATCTTCATCCATGGCGTTAGCGGTAAACGCAACGACGGGGGTGCTGCCGCCTTGTCGCCGGTATTCGCTTAGAAATTCAATCCCGCCCATGACTGGCATATTGATATCCATCAGAATGACATCGAATTGTTGTTTACGAACTTCATTTATAGCTTCAACCCCATTTTCAGCAAGTCTATAGCTCATACCTAGTTTTTTCAGGAGTGCTGAGGTGACTTGTAAGGTGTTACTTTCGTCGTCAACACAAAGAATATGCATGGGGGCAAGCGGAGGAAGTTCTTTGTTTTTCGAGGAAGATGCCTGAGTAACATCTGCTGGCAGTGTAATCATTACCGTTGTTCCGACATCCACGGTACTTTTTACGCTGATGTTGCCATTCATTAGCTGGCAAAGTTCTTTACAAATTGACATGCCAAGCCCGGTACCTCTAAATGAGGTTGTTTTGGTGTCGTTGCCTTGTGAAAAGCGATTAAATAAAACTGCTTGTAGTTCTTTTGACATGCCTATTCCGGTATCCACAAAGCTGATGTCTAACTGATTAGCCGCATAGGAAACTTGAATAGTTAAGCCGCCTTGATTGGTGAATTTAATGGCGTTGTTGATGATGTTATTAGCAAGCTGTTCAAAACGAATAGGATCGAGTAATAGCCAGCTAGGAACGCTTTCTTCAATATCAAGATTGATATAGAGCGATTTTTCATGTGCTTGATGACTGTTGAGGTGAATCACCTGTTGCAGTAATGATTTAATTTGAGTCGGCTGGGGAGTGAACTTAACTTTACCCTGGTTTAGTTTGTCGTAATCTAGAATGTCGTTAATGAGCATTGATAGCGAGCGTGAGGACTGAAGGCCGACGTCGACTAAAGCTTTTACATCATCGGGTAAATTTTCATCCTCTAGAATTTGAAAGATACCTAGCACGCCATTTAAAGGTGTCCTTAACTCGTGGGACATATTGGACAAGAAGTCGTTTTGCATCTGTGCTAAGCGTGTTTGTTCGCTGACTCGGCGTCGGCTCTTTAGTACAAGCAGTGAAGCAATAATGACCACAAAAATTAGTGCCAAGCTGACGGCGATAAGCGCAGTATTATCGGGTTTGCTCGCCGGTAGAATGGCCATTGTCTGTCGATATTGCTGGTTTAAGAAACCTTGTGAAACTTTTTTGAGGCCTCGATCAATAATATCAATAGCCGTAGCGAAACGAGGGTGGCTGCTGATGACAAAGCGATAAGGTATTCCAGAATTGGCAATCACCGTTATACCCATGTCTGGTTTTGTCGCAATCAAGAATCCCGCTTGCTCGCGAATCATGGCTATGGCGTCTATTTCACGTTTTTGCAGCTTATCCAAAAGAATAGGGAGTGTTGCTATCACCGAGTTTTCAAAGGCAATATCAAAACTATCTAAAAGCACTCGGCCAACGGAGCCAACTTTGAGATCTTTAATGAGATCGGAGCTTGTGTAATAGGTATCTTTGATGTTGCTCAGTAAGACAATCTCGGTTTTCAGTATCGCATTTTTTGCTGACGCAAGGCCAAGTTGTTTGGCAAATGCCTCGGCAACAATAAATGCGTGGCATTCATTGCTAGTCATGGCAGAGACGTAGTTATTGAATTCGACGTTTTTGTATTCAAATGTTAGCTCTAAATGTGATTCGATTTCCTTCATAATATTGGCCACATAGCTGTTGCCAAGCTGTCCGCTGGGAGTTTTAGCAATCATTGGAGGGGCGTCAAAAGGAAAACAGATCACTGGATTCGGGTGCTGGGTGATGAAATTACGTTCACTGGCGTTGAGAGGAATAAAGTTACTTGATGTTAAGTTTTCTGCAGCCCGTTGAGCGATTTGTGTTAGTTGCTCTCGATTAGCTAAAAAGTGTTTGTTAATAATTGAAAATAGTTCTTTGTCTTGTTTGTTAACGGCTAACGATAGTCTGCTTGGGGTTATTAGATCGTTAGGTATTTGATGGATGTTGATTTTTTCTACCAGGTTTAGCCTAAAGGTGTCATTGAGTTCCTGACGTAGGCTCGATATATCTGACCAGTCGGCGATGACCCCTTCGTATTTTTTGCTGATGAGTTCGTAGAGTAAGGTTTCAATCGTGGGGACACTAAAAACTTTAGCCCCGAGTGCTTTTAGCTCGTCTGTAAAATAAGCATTGGTGATCGAGGCTATCTCTTTGCCCGCAAAGCTATTTTCATTACAGCAGTCGATTTCTCTCATGGTGAGATAAAACAGAGGGCGGTCAAAATAGCTATCTGTAAATAATAATTTTTCTCGTCGGCTTGGAATGTCCGTAATTCGGCTTATCACAGACATTCCATATTCATGGATGTGGTTGTAGGCTTCGTTCCAACTATCGTAGCGAGCTTTAAAGGTCAGCCCCGAGTCACGATTCAATATGTCTATAAAGCTGTCAACTAAGGCGGCATCAGGCTCGTATCTTCGACTGTAAACAGAAAAGAAGGGAATAATTTGTTGACGATGCTGCTGAATGAACCGCTGCTCGTCTTCGGTGTATACGACGTCTGCGCGACCTAACAATGGCAAGACAGAACAGCAAATGAGTAAAAGTTGGACAAACGTTCGCAAGGTAATCTTCCATGAGTATGACAGAATAACCTTAAATTTAGCTTATCTATGGACATTTTCCCAATGTAAAAAATAAGCTTAAGATAATTAGAATATTGTGCTGTATAAATTAACAGTTGTCGTGGACTTTTGTAACGTGCAGCGGCAGAATGGATTTTTCATTGGATGTAGGTAGACATGGCAATAGTCTTGGGGATTGACCCCGGTTCTCGGATTACAGGCTTTGGTGTGATTAATCACTATGCAGGTAAAACTGAATACATCGCCAGTGGTTGTATCCGTATTCCCGACATTGATCTGGCCGATAGGCTGAAACTTATTTTTGATAATGTGGGGGAGGTGATTGAGCGTTACTGCCCACAAGAATTTGCTATTGAGCAAGTTTTTATGGCCAAAAATGCGGCCTCTGCCCTGAAGTTGGGTCAAGCTCGCGGGGCTGCTATTGTTGCTGCGGTGAATAAAGATTTGCCCGTGGCTGAATATTCTGCGCGTCAAATTAAACAGGCGGTCGTCGGTACAGGTGCCGCCAACAAAGAGCAGGTGCAGCATATGATAAAGACATTGTTAAAGTTGCCAGACGCACCACAAGCTGATGCAGCGGATGCGCTAGCGGCAGCACTTTGTCATGTGAATACCCAGGCTAGCCTTATTAAATTGGCCGGTGCGAAATCTGTTCGCCGTGGTCGCATTCGTTAGGAGTCAACAGTGATAGGACGTCTTAAAGGCATCGTGATCGAGAAACAAGCCCCAGAGTTGTTGCTCGATGTTAATGGTGTTGGCTATGAAGTGTTAGCCCCCATGTCGACATTTTACCGCTTGCCAGGGCAAGGGGATCCGGTCGTGCTTTATACCCATTTTGTTGTGCGTGAAGACGCTCAGCAATTGTATGGTTTTTATGATAAAAATGAGCGCAGCCTTTTTCGGGCCCTGATTAAAGTCAATGGTGTGGGTCCAAAGCTTGCGTTGACGATTCTTTCGGGGGTAGAGGCTGAAGAGTTTGTCGCCAGTGTGCATCGTGGTGATAGCGATGCTCTTGTTCGCCTTCCTGGTGTGGGTAAAAAAACGGCAGAACGATTAATTATCGAAATGAAAGATCGCCTAAAAGATTGGCAAGTGGGCGATGCCACGGTCGATATTTCTGCATTGTCGGCTGCTCCTTCTGCCAATCAATTAATTGCTGACGCAGAAAGTGCATTGGTAGCGCTTGGCTATAAACCCACAGAAGCAGCAAAAGCCATTGCCAAGCTCTCTGGAGATTATGACAATAGCGAAGCAATGATCCGCGCAGCATTAAAAGCCATGGTGAATAAATGATTGAAACCGATCGATTGATTTCCCCTGTCGAGAATCGCAGTGAAGATGCTATTGATAGGGCAATCCGCCCCAAGTTACTGGACGATTACACTGGCCAGCCAGTGGTTAAAGAACAGATGTCGATATTTATGCAAGCGGCCAAGCTGCGTAATGAGGCGCTGGACCACACGCTGATATTTGGTCCTCCGGGGTTAGGAAAAACCACCTTGGCGAACATTATTGCTAACGAGATGGGGGTTCAATTGAAAACCACCTCCGGGCCAGTATTGGAAAAAGCGGGTGACTTAGCGGCGTTGATGACAAATTTGGAGGAGGGTGATGTCCTCTTTATCGATGAAATTCATCGTCTGAGTCCTTATGTCGAAGAAATTCTCTATCCAGCGATGGAAGACTACCAACTCGATATTATGATTGGTGAGGGGCCTGCTGCTCGATCTATCAAGCTGGATCTGCCGCCCTTTACGTTGGTAGGTGCAACAACCAGAGCAGGATTGTTAACCTCGCCGCTGCGGGATCGTTTCGGTATTGTACAGCGCTTGGAATATTACAACGTCGCTGACTTGTCGAATATTGTGGAGCGCTCTGCACGTATTTTGGGCTTGCAGATTGATGAGTCAGGCGCGGTTGAAATCGCGCGTCGCTCCAGAGGTACGCCGCGTATCGCCAACCGCTTGCTGCGACGTGTACGTGATTATGCTGAAGTGAAAGGTGACGGCGTCGTAACCAGTAATATTGCCGATTTAGCACTTAATATGCTCAACGTCGATGCCAGTGGTTTTGATCATATGGATCGACGATTGCTCTTGGCGATGCTGGAAAAATTTGATGGTGGTCCAGTGGGTATTGAAAGCCTTGCTGCTGCAATTAGTGAGGAGCGTGACACCATCGAAGATGTTTTAGAGCCCTACCTGATTCAGCAAGGGTTTGTCATGCGTACCCCCCGAGGTCGTGTAGCTACAATTCGCGCCTATGAGCATTTTGGTATCGTGCCGAGCGGTACGAGTAATGTCGCACAAAAGAATTTGGATTTATGAGTGAATTTTATTGGCCTTTACGCGTCTATATCGAAGATACAGACGCTGGCGGCATTGTTTATTACGTCAATTATTTAAAGTTTATGGAGCGCGCCAGAACAGAATGTTTACGTGCTTTAGGCTATGACAAGCAAGCTATTTTTAATCAAGACAGAATGTTTGTGGTGGCTTCGGCTAACGTCAATTATTATATGCCTGCGCAACTAGATGACGAGCTCATCGTTCGCACTGCAGCGGTTAAAATTGCTCGTAGCTACATCGTCATGCAACAAGATGTGTTCCGCGGCGACATCAAATTGTGCGGAGGTGAAATTAAAGTCGCCTGCGTTGATAGAAATATGAGACCTGCGCCAATGCCAAGCGAAATGCGTGAAGCTTTGATGAATCAGTAAGGAAGAATTTGTGAACGACGAAATGTCTCTTTGGACGCTCATTAGCAGCGCCAGCCTACTTGTCCAATTGGTGATGGCCTGTTTGGTACTCGCCTCAATGCTGTCGTGGTGGATGATTGTGCAGCGCACAATGTACTACAGTTCGGCAAAGCAAGCTTACTCGCAGTTTGAGCGTCAATTTTGGTCGGGTGTCGATTTGGCTCAACTCTTCAGGAAAAGCGTCGCTAAGCCAAGTGTGGCCGGTGTAGAGGCAATTTTTGTGGCTGGATTTAAAGAGTTTTCGCGCTTGCGTCAGCAGTCGGCCGCCGATCCTGAGGCAATTATGCAGGGTGCCGAGCGAGCGATGCGAGTTGCGATCGCACGAGAGGAAGACAAGCTCGAACGCTTTTTGCCGTTTTTAGCAACAGTGGGTTCTACAAGCCCCTACATCGGATTGTTTGGTACTGTGTGGGGTATCATGAATGCCTTTAGAGGTTTGGCTAATGTACAGCAAGCCACACTCGCTACGGTGGCGCCAGGCATTGCCGAAGCGCTCATAGCGACGGCTATGGGTTTGTTTGCTGCGATTCCAGCAGTTATCGCCTATAACCGGTTTTCTTCTCGTATGGATCATATGATCGGTAATTACGACACTTTTGCCGATGAATTTTCGAGTATTTTGCATCGTCAGGCGCACGCCAAAGCTCGCGTCAGCGCGGAGTAGATCGTATGGCAAGACGTCAGCGACGCAAGCTCAATGCCGAGATTAATGTGGTGCCCTACATCGATGTGATGTTGGTGCTTTTGGTGATTTTTATGGTCACTGCACCGCTGTTAATGCAAGGTGTTGAGGTAGACCTGCCTGAAGCTAGCGCAAAACCCGTTGTTTCCGCTGATCAGGAGCCCTTAATTGTTTCTATTAAGCAAGACGGAAGTCTTTATCTAAACTTGGGCGGCGATCAGCAGGCAATAGAAGAACAGGCTCTGTACGAAAAAGTTGCCATTATTATGCGCCGAAACCTTGAAAAGCCCGTCGTCGTCTGGGGTGACAAAAGAGTACCTTATGGCCGCGTCGTTTCAGTAATGGCGGGGTTACAGGGGGCGGGTGTTCCCAATGTAGGTTTGGCGACAGAGGCTCCTTGATGTTGTGGTTGCGGGTTTATGGCTGGCCCTTGCTGTTTACATTGCTCATTCACCTAGGTGTTGGCTGGTTGTTATTGGTCGGTTGGCAAGGTGAGCCGACGTTTTCGCAGCCGGTAAGTAAACCGTCCCTGATAAAAGCGACGGTGGTTGAGCTTCCCAAACCAAAAACTGCCGTCGTGAAAAAGAAAAAGCCCACGGCAAAGGTTAAAAAGCCCAAAGCGAAACCTAAATCAACACCAAAAGCGACTTCGCCCAAGGTAAAGTCGCCGCCAGCTAAGTCGATAGCGAAGAGTGACGCCAAATCCAAAACACCGCCTAAAAAAGAGCCAACTGTTAAGCCGCTAGCAGTGCCAACAGCTCAGCCCGATACTGCTCTAGATTTAGACCTGAGTGAGGAATTAGCCGCCGAAGACGCCCTCAGAGAAGCTGAAACCGAGCAAGAGCTCGTAAATAGTTATATAGCTAAAATTATGGCCATGGTGGAAAGTGTTTGGAGCAGGCCACCTAGCGCTCGAAATGGAATGCAAGCGATATTGGTGGTGAACTTGATTCCCACCGGCGAGGTCGTTAATGTATCCGTTGCTGAATCAAGCGGGAATGCAGCATTTGATACTAGCGCGGTGAACGCTGTCTATAAAGTTGAGCGTTTTGATGACCTGCGGGGTATGAAACCCGCTATGTTTGAGGCCAGTTTTCGTCGCTTCAGGCTAATTTTTAAACCGGAGGATTTGCGTCTGTGAGAACTTTGCTGATTTGTGTTGTTTTTCTGCTATCGAATTTAGCAAGAGCAGAGCTCACTATTGAAATCACTCAGGGGCAGGACAATCCAGTAGCCATCGCTATTGTGCCTTTTTCCAATAGTGCGGCCGAGTTAACTGAAGATATTCACGGCATTGTCAATGCTGATTTATACCGCAGCGGCCGTTTTGCTCCGCTTCCGCCATACGATATGTTGAGTCAACCTCACACCGCTGCCGAGGTGTTTTTCAATGAGTGGCGGGCGGTGAATGTTGAGTATGTACTGATTGGGCGTATTGCCAATGACGGGTTTGGGCGCATTC
>Ga0209955_1000672_pt1 | contig 11586 bp, 13 predicted proteins | sample SalPonA_A_H2O_MG_FD_185716 | JGI IMG/M metagenome (GOLD analysis project Ga0209955, IMG submission 185716) | Water microbial communities from South San Francisco under conditions of wetland restoration - Salt Pond MetaG R2A_A_H2O_MG (SPAdes)... | ecosystem: Environmental > Aquatic > Non-marine... | reverse complement strand
ACAGCAGGCAGTTACTTAAATCAGCTAGTGTGAAACCAGACAACAGGTTGAGACCCTAGATGCTGATTTGCTACCGAGCAGCGGTTTTATGAAGTGGATATTTAAAGGTTGGTGCAGATGGGGAGAGAGCATACCAACATGTAAATCGCTTCATGAGATTCAATGACTTATTAAATATCAATAGATTACAGTGCATCCTCCTTGATTTTTAGCTAACATACTAGCTAACAATTTAGCTAACGAGATACGGTAGCGTGGCAAATATTAGGCGCAAGAACGGCTCCAAGCGTTGGACGGCAACGATACGTGTTCCTCAAGATATTCGTTCTCTCAATCCAAGTTTCATCCAAAAAAAGGATGGCAAGCCAAAGTCTCTATTGGAGAAAGCACTTGGTACGCAAGATGAGAGACTTGCACTAAAACTAGCATATGATTTTGAACGGGAGATGGATGCAAAGTTTGAAGCAGCAAGGCAGTACAACCAACACAACGATACATCAGCTAAGCTATCGTCTGAGAACGACATTTTAGAGTATACCGTCAAAGCACTGCATGACATCTCAAAGCAGCAAGAAGAGAACCCTGTAGCCATTCAAGAGTGGTTAAGAGCCAAATTAGTTAGTCAACTAAAGCAAACCACTTTTTCTCCTGCTGATCCACGCGTTGCCAGGATGTTTGAGAGAGTTTCTAAAGGATGGTCAGAAGAGCTCAGCGACAGCATCATTGACCTCGTGGGCGCAACGACCAAGAGTGACATTTCTTTTGAGACGTTAGCTGACATTGAACGATATAAAGCCAAAGCCAAAGACAACAGAGTTTCGGTAGGTGTTATTTTTGAGCGCTACATACGGAAAAGGGTAGCTGACGGTCCTATTAAAGCCTCAACAATCAAGAGAGCGAGGAACACCTTTAAAGATCTTTGCCAGTGGTTACCGTTTGGCGAGGAAACAGCAGCAGAATCTATTTCTGTGGCAAAAGCAAGAGAGTGGGTAGCTGACTATCAACTTAGATTACAACAACAAGATAAATCCCTAACCACTGTGACAAACAACATTGACTCAATAACGCCAGCTTTTAACAAAGCCGTAGACGATGAGCTAATTACCCGCAATCCTTTCCGTAAATACAGCGAAGCACTCTACAAAACCAAGAGAGGAATACGAGCTAACCAGTCTAACAAGGCTTGGGTGAATGACGAATTAAGCGAATCTGCTCTTACCAATCTCATCATTGCGGCAGAGCAAAAGTTTAATATATCGTCAAAAGCACCATCACACAAAATCATGCTCCCATTGATTGGATTAGCTCTTTATACGGGGGCTCGTATTGAGGAACTATGCCGCCTAACGGTCAACGACATTAAAACCAGAAGGCATTTGGGTATACGCTATATAGATTTAGATGAAGCTAAGTCAGAAGCAGGTGTGAGAGAGATACCACTTCTTCCAATCGCTGAGAAGATAGTTGACTATCTCGTTTCCAGAAGTAAATCATCCACAGACTACCTGTTCGCTAACCTGCCCGTTAGAGACGATAGGCGCAGCCACAGCCCATCCAATGAGTTCAGTAGATTCAAAAAAGGGCTGGGTTACACTCGCAAAAATGAATATACATTCCACTCTTTTAGATCAACCGTCATAACACTCCTTGATAGAGCTGATGTGCCTGATGGTTACATTTCAATGATGGTTGGTCATGTTGAGGGGCGCAACACGCTAGCAAAGAAGACATACTCTGCAGGGAAGGAATTGAAAGCACTCAAAGAGCAGGTATCGTGTATCTCTTACGATAAGCGAATAGAAGAAATCCTGCTTAATAGCCTCAAATGAGAGAAGAATGGACGGCTTTAGCACCTGTACAGCTATCCAGCCATTACAGCTAATTTGCCTTCAGGATTTGCTGGTAATGCACTCAGCATAGGCTAAATCAGACCCACTTTCATATAACCAAAATGCATATATACTATTGACATTTGCACATATTTATGATATAATATTCTATATAGATTCAATGCCAAGATGCCTTTAGTTACGTCCGTAGCAAACAGCATCTAATCAAAGCAAACCTCCAGCAAGAATCTATAACTGAAGCGGCTTAAATGCCGTTTTTTATTTCTATCATTTAACACTCTAAAGCCCCATTAGCGCCTACATAGACCTGCATAGAACTATGCAATTACCTGTGTCTGCTCTTTGGGGCTTTGTCGTTTAGGAGAATACCCAATGACAGCACTTACACGAGTTCCATACGATGCATCTAGCTTTGAGGTTGGAGCTATCTCACATATTAAAGACCACCTACAGCTCGCCTTTGGAAAGGCTAAGCGGGTTACTAACGCCGATGCCATTACCTATGCAGTTCTAATTGCTTTAGAGACCATTGACGAAGCACCAACATACCTTGATGCAATGCCGTATGGATATGCAGCAGAGCAAACTAGGCTCGCTAGATTTCTTATAAGTCATCCAAGCAACGATGACTTCAATCCAGATGCTGAGCTTGATGAAGTTCAACTAGAGTTGTTTGAGAAACTAAAAGGCTAAGGAGGCAATATGAGCTCAAGACAAACACTCAAGGATCACTCACTACTGCTCTTCGTTGTGAAGGGCTACCTGTATCGTGCTTTGCCGATAGAAGGCTATCACGGCTATTTTGCTACGACCTGTGGCAGGATCATTAGCTGTGTCAGCGGCTACAACGGACGTAAGGCTAGGATAGATAAGAGTTCACCACGCATACTGAAGCCCCAAAACAAGGGCGGTGGCTACAAGAAGGTAATTCTGACAACCCGTGATGGCACTCAACATCAAGAGATTGTTCATCGCATCATCGCTAGAACCTTCTTGAAACACGGAGGCTATGATCGCAATGACAAAGAGAGATGGCACGTTAACCACATCAACGGCAACCCTTCAGACAATAGACTCTGCAACCTTGAGTATGTAACTCCTAAAGAGAACTCAGAGTGGAGCATACTCATGAAGACGTGCGCTAAAGAGGCTGCATAGACGCTGTAGAGCTGGTACTTAGATAACATCTACTTGATGCCTAAGTACACTGAGCTCTAGTTAATGGATATTAAGAGATAACTCTATGGATATTGAATACACAGGGCTATTCAGTAACTCTGAAGCCTGTCCTGTCCTTATATGTACTACCCTAGCTGAACAAGAGCTACGGTATGCAATCAATGATCGTAAGCTGCCTAAAGACGAAAAGAAACGTCATACATTCATCACTAAAGTGGCTCTGCATCACCATGATAGAGGCATCCTAGACAAGCTGATAGCTGAGCATATGCCAAAGGCTGCTGGAGGCCGCACAGGACGGCATAGAGAGGAGTTCCAGTGGCATCTTGAACAGTTTCTTCTCAATCTAGGTAGAGTTCTACTTTGCCATCAGTGGCTACTTGTGCCTGAACATAGGAAGCACTACACGAAGGGTAAAACATGGCTGGGTAATCAAGGATTCCAATACCAAGCCTGTAAGACACTGATGCACTATTTTAGAGAGCTGGGGCTGCTTACCTACAAGGAAGGTAAGGCGTACGAGACAGGAAGCATGGCTAGTCGTGTATTTCCATCCAAAGAGCTTGCTGGCGATCTTGCGGTACTCTCGCTGCATACTCAGCAAGAGTTCAGTGGCAACTATGTTGAGTTCACTGACAAAGAGAGCTCGTACAAAGAACTTGGAAAGCTCTCTGACGACCATCCAGATACAGCTGCAATGAATGAGATCAACGAGTTCTTAGACGCCCATACATGGCCTCTAAAAGCCCCTCTAAGGCTCAAATACACCTCAACCCCATTCGAGGGCGGACGCATCTACACAGCCTTCCAGAGCCTTCCTAGCCGCAAATACAAGGTGCGTCAGAATATGCTCTTAGATGGTGAGCCAGTCTGTGAAGTGGATTTTAGCGCCAATCACCTTAGGCTCGCATTAGCTGTGCTGGTCAATAAAGACGCTGGAGACGATCCATATACTTCTATCGCTGAGCTTGCAGGAAAGAACACAACACGTGAACACGTTAAGAAGTTCATCACAGTAGCTATGGGTGCAAAGAACAGAGGTGAGGCAATTGGTGGGGCATTAGAGCTGGGGCTCAGCCCTAAGCGCTTTCCTCACATTGAATCAGCCACAGTAGAGCTGTTCCCAGACGTTCCACTCTACGAGAGCTTTGGTGTGAAGGCGCAATCTTTGGAGGGGCAAATTCTTTTGAAGGCCATGCAATACGGTATTCAGAGTAATGTGCCGATGCTGCCCTTGCACGATGCCGTCATAGTGAAAGCTAATGATGCAGCGATCGCCAAGAAAACTTTGTACAGAGCATGGTGCGAAATAGCTGGCGGAATAGACGTTGAGCCTAGACTGGCCACAAAGTAATCATATAGGCTTTATCAATGAACTTCATAAAACCGTTTAACAAACTGCGAAAGCTGCACACTGTATCAGTATTGATCTTTGGATCCCTTATAACGGGCTGTGCAACTCAGTCAGCGCAATACAACATTCCAATGATGTCAGATTACGATCTATGCGCATCTTACCAACGCTATTCGTTCATAAACGTGAACCAACAACTTCGCACACGAGAGATAGCTAAACGTGGCTTAGATTGTGAGTCTGATCTTTACAATGGCGCTGGCGAAGCACTCCTGCAACGACAAACGGAAGAGAGAGAAGCGGCTCAAGCAGAGCAACGAAGAGAGAAATCGCAAGCTTCGCAACCAGTCTTATCAGGTGAGAACTTAGAGTTATACAACAAAATATTTTCCAATCAGCAATCCAAAGCGACAAACGGTTTCAAAATTGCTGCTAGCCCTTCGTGTAATCAAGGTCTGAGAACGGTCTATAAATACAGGTTGGTTGATCGCTGGGAGGTCGGCACTGATCTGATCGTATACCTTTCCAGAGATGTTGTGTCTCCTGACATTGTGATGGCAGCAGTTTCAAGTAGTGCAAACGCTGATATCGTTGTGAGTGGAGAGACTGACAACGCTGATATGGTGGTCTGTAAGTCAAACTCCCTGATTGCTAAGAAGGTTCTGATTACACAGGATCAGCAATATGCGTATCAAGCAGACGTGAAGGTCAAGCTGGTCAGCTCAATACCATACGACAAGTCTAACTTTTACCTTATATATGTTGATGAAAGCGACAGTAACCCATTCACCGCACCTGAGTCGGTCGGTATTGCTCCTGCGATTTGGGAGTTAAACCGCCGCTAACGAGATTCCAGCAAGGCTGCTGTTCTCTGAAAGGTAATCAGGCTTTAGCTAACTTATCCCTAAGCACCTTCACAGTCTTTGGAGCGTCTATAGATACCTTGTTAGCAGCGCCATTTGCTCGTCTGATGACTATCTTGATGTCATCGCCGATGTGGAGAGTTTCGTTGTCTTTGATAGTGAGTGTCGGCATATCCTTTGCCTCGTGTTTGATATTTGTAGGGCTGGTTAGAGCGTCAGCCTATTTAGCTTAGACCACAAACCAAAATCTGCAGCTTAATTATTCAACTTGCGAATAATCTGACTATCCACCAACACTTTCAGCTCGGTTGATTTGTCATATACGGCAAGCACCTCTGCGCTTAAGAAGCGTAAGCAGTCGTCAAGCATAGTGAGCTGAACGCCGCCGTCGGGGTACTTACACTCAGCTACCATCTTAGAGGAAATTTGTGCATATTCCGCGTCATCGTGACCGACCATTCCGTTTCAACGTGACCGCCATTTCCGGCGCATCGTGACCGCTCATTACGCTTTATCGTGACCGATTTTGGGCATTTTCCCGGAATCACTGGTCACGATCCCGGAATGACCGGTCACGTTCGCCCGTAATCACTACTAACTCGCTGGAATTCTTAAACTTTTTACGGCATACCACCCTCCATTTTTGAGGAGAAAGGTATGCCGGTGGAGAGGATTTCTATGCGACAAATCACAGAGGTGCTACGCCTCAAATATGAAGCAGGTCTTAGCCACGAGCGAATAGCTCTCGCTTGTGGTATTTCGAAAGGGGCTGTCAGTAAATATGTCAGCCTGGCCAAGGTTCAGGGTGTGGCGTGGCCATTACCTGCTGAGGTTGATCAAGCGCGGCTGGAGGCGTTGTTGTTCCCCGCGACGACACCGCCCACACGGTTCTGCGAACCGGACTACTTCCAGGTACATCAGGAGCTAAAAATGAAGGGGGTCACCCTTCAGCTACTCTGGGCTGAATATGTAGAGCGCTTTGGTGATAAGGCTTACCGCTACAGTCAGTTTTGCCACCACTACCGGGTATGGCGAGGCAAACAACGACGCAGCATGCGTCAGGTCCATCGCGCAGGGGAGAAGGTATTTATCGATTACTGTGGGCCAACCGTACCCATTGTAGATCGCTCAACCGGTGAGATGCGCTCTGCCCAGATCTTCGTCGCTGTACTTGGCGCTTCCAGTTACACCTATGCAGAGGCAACGTGGAGCCAGCGTCTACCGGACTGGATCGCCTCTCATCAGCGCATGTTCCGCTTCTTCGGTGGTGTGCCTGAGCTTCTTGTTCCAGATAACCTGAAGTCCGCAGTCATTAAAGCGGACCGCTATACACCAAAAATCAATGAGACCTATGCAGAACTGGCCACCCACTACCAGACGGCTATTCTGCCTGCTCGTCCTTACAAGCCCAAAGACAAAGCAAAGGCTGAAGCCGCTGTTCTGCTGGTTGAGCGCTGGATCCTAGCTCGACTTAGACACCAGACCTTCTTCTCACTATCTGAGCTCAATGCTGCAGTCGCTGAACTTCTCCCATTGCTCAATCAGCGTCCGTTCCAAGGACGAACTGACAGTCGACAAAGCTTATATGAGTCTATAGATCATCCAGCGCTCAAGCCGCTTCCAGAAGTGCCCTACACCTACGCAGAGTGGTGCAAAGCACGTCCAGGCATCGACTATCACATCGAAGTCGATAAACGCCTTTACAGCGTGCCGCACGCGTTGGTCGGGGTGGTGCTAGATGTCCGCGTAACTGATACAGCTGTTGAAGTCATGCATAAGGGACAACGAGTCGCCTTACACACTAGGCAGTACAAAGGGCGGTTCAGCACACTCAGTGAGCATATGCCTAAATCACACCAGGCGCACCGACAGTGGTCTCCGGGGCGCTTCCTTAACTGGGCAAGAGCCATTGGCCCCGCCACGTTCGACGTGGTTGAGGGCCAGTTGAAAGATCGGCCGCATCCTGAACATGGATATCGCGCCTGTCTTGGACTACTCAACCTCAGCCGGCGCTATGGACATGAGCGACTTGAAAAAGCCTGTACCAGAGCGTTAGTGATCAACTCCGCGAGTTACCAAAGCATCGGCTCCATCCTTAAACAGGGACTCGATCAACTCACCCTGCCGGGCATCGACGAAACCGCTCAACAGACCGAACTTCCCTCGCATTACAACGTACGTGGCGCGCAGTACTACAACTGACTCAGGAGCACATTATGCTGACTTACAACACTCTCGATCTTTTACGGCAACTCAAATTAACCGGCATGTGTGATGCACTTGAACAGCAGCGTACACAACCAGACACACATGATCTCGCGTTCGAAGAGCGGCTAGCTCTGTTGGTGGATCGGGAGATCTTACACCGAGAGAATCGGCGCTTGAGCCGCTTGCTGAAAGCCGCTCGCCTACGCGTACCGGCCTGCGTTGAGGATATCGACTACCGGCATCCACGCGGACTAGAACGATCCAAAATGGCGGCGTTAGCGAGCTGTGACTGGATCCAGCAATCCCTCAACCTGTGCATTACTGGCCCGACAGGCTCTGGCAAAACTTGGTTAGCTTGCGCCTTGGGTAATCAGGCCTGTAGGCAAGGGCTCTCCGTGCGCTATCTGCGTGTACCTCGCCTGTTCGAGCAGATACGCATCGCTCAAGGCGACGGCAGTTACGCACGACTGATGGATCAACTGCTAAAGACCCACCTACTGATCCTTGATGACTGGGGAATGCAGAAGGTCACCGCACAGCAAAGGCAGGACTTGATGGAAGTCATCGAAGACCGCCATGGCCGTGGTTCTACGCTCATTGCAAGTCAGCTACCGACGGAGCACTGGCACGACTACATCGGCTCCGCGACGCTAGCAGATGCCATTTTAGACCGACTATTACATGGTGCGCATCGGCTTAATCTGAGGGGTGAATCGCTTCGCAAAGCGAATGCTAAAAACATCACGGAAGTTGACCCATCGTGACCGGTCAGGGTACAAAAACAGCACCAGTGGGAAGATAGTGAGCAAAACGGTCACGATCAGCGGAATGAGCGGTCACGATCGCCGGAATACGCAATTTGACCTCCGCCCTTTAAACAACTGAGTTCTGGTTCAAATGATGGCTCTCCTGCCGTTAAGCAACCCACAGGCTGTTCTGATCTCAACTGATCCATTTCAGACTCTAGCTCAGCTCTGCGTAGCCCTGTAGCAGCCGCTAGCTCCTTTTGCTTTGCAACCCTTCTGTTCTCTGCGAACTCATCCAGAGAGGAGTCTGCAGCGTTGTAGACCGCTTTCCCTGCAGCAATTGCCGCTGAGATGATTAACCCCTCTTCTAGCCCTGCCGATGACAATGGTGAGGGGCGGGTATCCCATTCACCACACCCTGCAAGGAAAGCTGCCATAACTACACTTATCAAAACCTGCTTTACTTTCACGCTCTCAGTACCTCTGTTTACTTGGAATTACACCCCTAACACCACCTCTAGGGTCTGCAACGTCACCATCCCTTCTTGGTATCAGGTGGATATGACAATGGAACACTGTTTGCCCTGCTGACTGACCAGCGTTAACGCCCACGTTGAAGCCTGTGATGGTCTTATCAGTCCGCTGCAGCTCTTCTTTACGTTGCCCAAGCAGCTGGTGAATAGCATTAAGTTCAGGCTGATAGAGGTCAAAGTAATCCGCAACATGGCGTTTAGGGATGACTAATGTATGCCCGTCAGTGACTGGATAGGCATCTAAGAACGCCAAAGCCAACTCATTCTCTGCTATAGCTCTGGCTGGCGCTTCGTTGCAAAAGACACAGGCGCTATCACGCTCAGCATATGCCTTCTCAATATCCCTTAAGTCTTCGCTGTCTCTGTTGCCTTTGTTCTGGTTACAGAGGGCGCATAGGGCTTGCAGGTTGAGCTCTTCATCCGAGCCGCCTTTGCTCTTGGGCAAAATATGATCCACATCTAAAGCTCTGTCGCCTGCAGAGACACCACATAGCTCACAACGATGCTTAGCCCTCTTGAGAACATTGAAGCGTGTAGAGCCTGAGATTGGCGAGCGTCTGAAGTTACGATGCTTGAACCTATTACGGGCTAACTCCTGATCCAACTTGGAAGCACAGAGGTCTATAAGCTCATCAACCTCGCCTTGTGACAGCTCATTAAATCCAGCAAGTCTGTAACCCCTGATACTTCGCCCTTCTTTGATCTTTTCAGTTATGCCGTGATTCTTAGTTAGCACTTCACCAACCATTGCCTTAACTCGCTCCTGATAATACTCAACTTGGGAGTCATCGTAGGCTAATAAGTGTCGTGCAATATCCTCTAAGCTAGCTTCTCCTGAGCTCTGCAACAGCTTTGCCAGCATCGCAGGTTGGTAGATGTGCGAAGTCTGCATAGTGTTGGTGATGAAATGCTTAAGGGCTTCGTAGGTCTGTGACATTGGCTAGCTCGTTAAGGGTGTGTAGTTCAAATATACCTAACGAGACTCAAATATCAGCTTTTTTTCAAATTTCGTTTTAAGTATTTGGGCAGGTAGAACTATTACTACGAAGGCTTAAAAGGGGGGGGCGGGGGCATAGAAAAAAGCCCACTGCTGATTTAGCTCAACTTACGCTACTCAGCCTCAACGATTCGCTTGATAGTTAGGCGGCTAACTCCAAACTCTTGACTCAACGAGTTCTTAGAAGCGCCAGCCTGAAACTTAGCTTTTACAGCCTGACGAGCAGCATCATCCAATTTGTGAGGTCTGCCACCAAGCTTGCCAGAGGCCTGTCTACCTGCCTGTGTTCGCTCAACGATAAAAGTACGCTCCATCTCAGCAAAGACTCCAAGCAACTGCAGCATTGCATTGCTAAAGGCATCATCCTTTGACGTATCAACTGGTTGCTCTAGAGCCCTTAAAGATGCGCCTTTAGCTCTCAGCGTTTCTATGGTCTGCAGAACCTGTCTCAGAGAACGCCCAAGCCTGTCTAGCTTGGTAACCACAACCGTATCACCATCACGCACATAATCAGTCAGTTGCGCTAGTGCGTCTTCATTGGTCTTTGAAGCTCCACCATGCTTGCCGCTGAATATCTTAGAACAACCTGCATCCTTCAACGCTAGCATCTGTTGCTCCAAGCTCTGGTCTTGTGTTGATACTCTTGCGTAGCCGATTAATGTGCTCATATCAATGCCTGCTCATATCTTAAGAGTTACGAGCATATAACATTTTAATGCTCAAAACTAATAAAAAATGCGTTTATTTCATGCTCTATTATATTTCTTTAGTTATGAGCAGTATTTAGACAATAGATACCACGATAATACTGTCTTCTAAATTGGAACTACGGGTTAAATATGAAACCTAAAGATGGGTACGGATTTATCTACGTACTGAGTAACCCCTCATTTAAAGATGCAATCTACAAGGTCGGATTAACGACCAACCCGATTAAACAACGCATCGGAGAACTTTCCAGTGCAACAGGGTTACCAACAAAGTTTAAGGTTGAACAGCTCTATGAGATTCCTGCTAAAGACCTAAGACAAGTTGAGCAGGAGTCACATAGAAGGCTGAAGCACCAGCAAAGTCATGTTGGAAAAGAGTTCTTTTCATGCTCTCTACAGGATATCAAGAGAGTAATAGAGGATGTGATACTTGAATACTCTATAGCCTCTAATGAACCTTTACACGATGCACGTGAACGACAAGAGCAACGCACAATCAGAAAGAGCTTATATGACGGGCAACAGGCAAAAATAGATGCCTACAACGAGCGTTACTTCAAGGTGGCTGGAATCCATGAGCAATGGACCAAGCAGTGGGTCGACAAATGGGATATTGTTGGTTTTCTTGGGCTAGCCTTTGGTGTCATATATTTCTTCGGACGATATAAGAGCCCCCTCTACGCTATTACCCAAGAAGATGTAATGATAGCGGGCTTCTGTATTGTCGGTTTCTTCATCATTAGAAGCCTGCTAACAGAGCATTTCAGGAAAGGCGCAGAGAAACGCTGGCCTCATGACTCCTTCCCAACAAGGCGACATCTCGTTCGGTGTCCAAAGTGCCAAAAACCATCTGCTATTAGCGAACCCTACCCTCTCCGCAAGACTATCAGGATAACCTGTCCTTCGTGTGGTAAAAGGTGGATAGAGTATCCCTGAATCAAACCCGACCTAGCTAACAAATTAGCTAACGGATTTGCTAACACGAAGGTTTGCTAGCGTATCTAAGTCTTTGTTTAATAAAGAATTGCAAGAGGTTGGTGCAGATGGGGAGACTCGAACTCCCACGCCCGTGAAGGCACTAGCACCTGAAGCTAGCGTGTCTACCAATTCCACCACATCTGCGTGTTGTCATTTTTGAAGGGCTGA
>Ga0209955_1000666_pt1 | contig 11673 bp, 10 predicted proteins | sample SalPonA_A_H2O_MG_FD_185716 | JGI IMG/M metagenome (GOLD analysis project Ga0209955, IMG submission 185716) | Water microbial communities from South San Francisco under conditions of wetland restoration - Salt Pond MetaG R2A_A_H2O_MG (SPAdes)... | ecosystem: Environmental > Aquatic > Non-marine... | reverse complement strand
ACAGGACTCACACTCTACTACCACGGCTTACATGCAGAGATGAAAGACAACCGAACCGAGTACTTCTACAAGACTAGGTACAAGGGTGTCAGCCGTATCTATGGAGGTAAGGTAGTGGAGAACGTGTGTCAGTCTATAGCTCGCTGTGTTATAGGTTGGCAGATGCTACGCATTGCGAAAAGGTATAAAGTAGCAATGACAGTACATGACTCTGTTGTGTGTTGCGTACCAGAAGATCAGGTTGCAGACGCGCAAGCCTACGTAGAGGAGTGTATGCGTAGCCTACCCGATTGGGCAGACGGGCTACCTATCGACTGTGAATCAGGTGTGGGTAAATCATACGGGGATTGTGACTAATGAAACAGCATATGAATTGCCCTAAGTGCGGCGTGGAACTACACCACTTCGACCCTAAACTCATGGTACTTGCTGAAGTACTAAAGATGTTTCCTGTTAGTGAGTCAACGTGGTGGGCAGGTATCAGTAGGGGTATCTACCCAAAACCATTACGCCTAAGCCCTAGACGTGTAGCTTGGCGTGTCGAAGATATACATGCACTAATAGACAATTTGGGGACTGTGACTGATGACACCTGAGCAAGAAGAACGAGTTATACAAGCTATAGAAGATATAGCGGATGCTCTACAGGAGTTGTTAGAGATAGCTAAAGGAGAGGAAAACAGTGAGTCGTAAATGGTCATTCAGTCGATTGAAGTCGTTCGAGCAATGCCCCCGTCAGTTCTACTACGAGAAGGTAGCACGTAAGTACGTACAGAAAGAGACTGAAGCCATGCGGTACGGCACTGCCGTACATGAAGCGGCTGAGTTCTATGTGCGGGATGGTACACCCATCCCCGCTAAGTACGGCTACATGAAGCCGATACTAGATAGCCTCATTGCTATCAAGGGAGAGAAGTTGTGTGAGTATGAACTTGCAGTAACTTCCAACCTTGAGCCGTGCAAGATGGAGGACGAGGAGGCTTGGTTCAGGGGCATAGCCGACCTAATTATCCTCGACAAAAGCAAGGGTGTGGCTAAGGTGCTAGACTACAAGACAGGTAAGTCAGCCCGTTACGCAGACACAGGACAGCTAGAGCTAATGGCGCTCGCAGTATTTAAGCACTTCCCTGAAGTGGATACTGTACAGGCTGGCTTGCTTTTTGTTGTGTGTGATAAGTTCATACGTGAGACGTATACCAGAGATCAGGAAGCTGAGCTTTGGGAGAAGTGGCTGAAAAAGTATAGTCGCATGGAGAAGGCATACGAGACAGACGTATGGAACCCTAACCCTAGTGGCTTATGTAAACGGCACTGTCCAGTGACAGAATGCCCTAACAATGGGAATCACTAGTATGCCCTACAAGAATCCGAAGAAAGACCGTGACTACAAGAAAGAGTATCAGCTTCAAAAAGAGCGGGGCGAGAATCCAGCCCGTGCTGAGCGCCAACGTGCAAGACGTAAGATGGACAAAGAAAGTCCAGATCGAAACGGTAACGGCAAGGCCGACAAGCGTGAAGGAAAAGACGTTGCCCACAAGAAAGCACTATCTAAGGGTGGCTCTAACAAAGATGGTGTAACTGTACAGTCCCGCAAGAAGAATCGTGCGGCTGGCGGTGCCATGAGTAAGCCCCCTAAAAAGGGTGCAAAGAAAAAGAAATAGCGTATACTGAAATTCAGCCACCCCTCCGTCAGGGTTGTTTGCTGGTCTACCCCACCAGTGGTTGAAACGGGGTAAACATACATATTAAAGCAGAGTGAACGTACACACGTTTCGCTCTATTTTTGCGTTGCTGTAAGGAGAGATACAGTGCAGATAATAGACAACAAGGCACTACTGTTACGCCTCAAGAACCCCAAGCAGGTTACGACAGTGATACCCAAGAGCAAGGAGCTAGCTAACAATCAGGTGCTAGTGAACTGGGGTATAGAAGAGGTACAGGTACTACGCAATCTAAATATAAAAGCCCCCTCGCCAATCACTATGAAGTACGACTGGCCCGGACTGCACAAACCATTCGACCATCAGAAATCTACCGCAGCTTTTCTATCTCTAAACAAACGAGCGTTCTGTTTTAACGAGCAAGGCACAGGCAAAACTGCATCAGCTATTTGGGCGGCTGACTATCTTATGAAGCGTAATAAGATAAAGCGCGTTCTCATAGTATGCCCCCTATCTATCATGGATATGGCATGGAAGAACGACCTGTTCACCTTTGCCATGCACCGCAAGGTAGCCGTGGCATACCACTCTAAAGCCGAGCGCCGCAAAGAAATTATTAACTCAGATGCTGAGTTCGTCATCATCAACTATGACGGCATGAATATTGTGTACGATGAGATAGCTAACGGTGGCTTCGACCTAATCATCGTTGATGAAGCTACGCACTATAAAAATACACAGACGAAACGATGGAAGCTACTGTACTCGTTGGTGAAGCCTAACACTTGGCTATGGATGATGACGGGTACACCAGCCGCACAGTCACCACTAGATGCGTTTGGCTTAGCTAAGCTTATCAACCCGACAGCAGTACCTAGATACATGAGTGCGTTCCGCGACCAAGTAATGCTCAAGGTATCTAACTTCCGCTGGATACCAAAGGAAGGTGCAACTGACATGGTGTATAACGCGCTACAGCCAGCGATACGTTACACCAAAGAGGAGTGCATGGACTTGCCAGAGCTTACATACGTTAAGCGTAATGTTGAGCTTACGCCACAACAGAACAAGTACTACAAACAGCTCAAGAAGAATGCCTTGATCGAGGCAGGTGGCGAGGAGATAACAGCCGCCAATGCCGCCATAGTTATGAACAAGCTACTGCAAATATCTTGTGGTGCTGTCTACTCAGACGATGGTAACACCGTGCAGTTCGACATAAAGAACCGCTACGCTGTGTTGAAGGAAGCGATAGACGAGTCCAGTCAGAAGGTGCTTGTGTTCGTACCGTTCCGTAACACCATAACGTTACTACGTGACAGACTTGTACAGGACGGTATCACTACGGATGTGATACACGGTGACGTAGCAGCTAGCAAACGTACCGATATATTTGAGCGATTCCAAAAGACCAACGACCCTCGTGTGCTGATTATCCAACCGCAGTCAGCCGCGCATGGTGTAACGCTTACTGCCGCCAACACCATCGTATGGTGGGGACCGACTTCATCACTAGAAACATATGCACAGGCTAACGCACGTGTACATCGTAGTGGTCAGCGCCACCCGTCAACGGTAGTTCAATTGGTCGGAAGTGACGTTGAGAAACATATTTACCGCCTATTGGACAATAGGATAGATGTTCACTCAAAAATGATTGATTTGTACTCAGAAGTAGTTGAATAATGCTTTTTAGTACGATATTGTACGTAAACCAACACAATGAGGAATACCAGCATGACCGAATCAGTTAACGGTGTGTCGTTAAACGACCTAACCTCCACCTATCTGAAACTCAAAGGCAAACGTGCAGAACTAAAATCCAAGTTCGATGCACAAGATGCCGATCTTCGTGAGAAGCAAGACGTTATCAAGCGTGCTCTGCTCGACTACTGCAAAGAGACAGGCGTTGAGAGTGTGCGTACTGAGAGTGGTTTGTTCTATCGTTCTGTAAAAACTAAGTACTGGACGAGCGACTGGGACTCTATGTACAAGTTTGTAGTAGAGCACGATGTTCCCAACTTCTTCTCTAAGAGTCTGAACCAGACAAACGTCAAACAGTTCCTAGAAGATAATCCTGACCTGATGCCAAAAGGCTTGAACATAGATCAAGAGTACTCGGTGTCGGTGCGTAAGAAGTGAGAACGTTATGGACCAAGAATTTGAACCATATGTACCCACGGAAGATGTTGCAAAACTATTCAACGTCAACCAAAAGACTATCCGTGCATGGGTACGTCAGGGGTTCATCACCCCACAGTCGTACGTCAAGCTTGGGCACACGCTTAGGTTTCGACTATCACGAGTGTTAAAAGATGTGGAGCGTCTGCACGAAGGGCAGACTTCACTAAACGAAGAAAAACCCGAAAAACCCGAACAACCAAAACCAGCGCCTAAAGAAGTAGAACTACCAGACTACGACCTAGACGCACTTGTTGATGATGAACTCTAAGGAGAGTACCAATGTCTGAACTATCTATGTTTTCAAAAGAACTCGCTAACAGCGACCTGTTCAAAAAGATGCTTGCTGTAAACAGCAACCTGAGCAACGGTGGCGGTAGCGGTCTAACAACTCGCCGTATCTCACTCAAAGGCGGCAAGTTCCGTCAGATGGTAAACGGTGAGCAGATCAGTGTGTCTAAAGATAACGAGATGAACGTAGTGATCGTAGATGCTGCACCTATCTCACGTACTTACTACGAAGGTGTATACGACCCAAGCAACCCTGCACCACCTGCTTGTTGGTCAAACGATACTAACACCAAGCGCCCAGCCGAAGCTGTACCTGCCGAAACACGTCAGGCTAGTAGCTGTAATAACTGCCCTAAAGACATTAAGGGTAGCGGTCAGGGTAACTCACGTGCATGTCGTTTTGGTCAGCGTCTGGCTATCGCTATCGAGGGTGATCTGGACAAGGTGTACCAGCTACAGCTACCAGCTACATCCATCTTTGGTGACGCTAAGGGTGACAAATACCCTATGGGGGCGTATGCTCGATTACTGAGCGCTAACAACGCACCAGCTTCTGCCGTTGTCACTACCATGTACTTCGACGAAGAAGCCGAGGTGCCAAAGTTGTACTTCAAGCCTGCACGCCCTCTCAACGAGGAGGAGCTACAGCAGATTCTTAAGCTACAAGAATCGGAAGAAACTAAGCGCGCTATAGAGTTTACGGTTGCACAGACTGACAAGCTGATTGCATCAGATGCGCCAGCTAAGAAGGAAGCAGCGCCGAGCCTATTCAAGGAAGAAGTGGCAGAACCTGTGGTAGTAGAAAAGAAAGCTAAGGTTGCAGAAGCATCCTCACTTGCAGACATTATCAAAGATGTAGCGGCTGAGTGGGATGACGAATAAATAAGAACATAGCGGGGCGGCTACCAACTGCCCCGCTTTTAAAGGAAACCAGCGAATGGATACGATCCAGTTCTTGCAAGCGGTATTGTCCGCTAACGGTAAATACTACTGCGTCACCGTAAAGCACGTTGAAAACAAACCCATCAAAGAAGCCCTAACCCAAACCGCTGTACACTCCATAGAAGACTTAGCCGCTAAAGCACACGAAGCGGATAGAAAGGGTCTAGATGCATACTTCGCTCTCGCTACATTCGGTGAAGAGAACAACCGTAAAGCTGTAAACGTAGTAGAGCTAAAGGCACTCTTCCTCGATATAGACTGTGGTCCTGCAAAGGATTACCCCGATCAAGTTTCTGCATTCCGTGCGCTAGTTAAGTTCTGCAAGCACTACAGCTTACCTAAGCCGATAGTAGTGAACAGTGGCAACGGTCTACACATATACTGGCCCCTGACTAGGGGTGTGACACTAGCAGAGTGGAAGCCTGTAGCTATGCGCCTCAAAGAAGCATGTAGCTCGTTCGGGCTTATATGTGACGAGAAGGTAACAGCAGATGCTGCACGTGTACTACGTGTTGTAGGTACACATAACCACAAGCGCGAAGCACTGCTTGTGGAACGCATGGGCTTTGAAGAAGTAGAACTAACCGACCTGTCCATGTTTAACGCCAAGCTCGGCGGACTAAACCTGACACCAGTTCCCTCGTTCCCGTCACTACCTACGGCTAAAGACCCACTACTAGCGCACTACACCAAGAACTTTGTTAGTAGCTTTAAGAAGATATTCACCAGCGGTGAGTGTGCACAGGTACTCAACCGTGTAGCTACACGCGCTGAAGCCTCGTACGATGAGTGGACAGAGATGCTTGCCCTTGCACAGCAGTGTGAGGACAGAGAGAAAGCGATAAAGATAGTATCTGCTGGACACCCTGACTTTGATTACGACTTCGCCCTACAGAAAGCAGCTACATTCGACGGACCTACGCTCTGCTCTACGTTTGAGAAAACCACGCCGGGTTTCTGTGCTGGTTGTAAGCATCAGGGCAAGATCAAGTCACCCATCATAATCGGCAAAGAGATCGCTACGGCTGACGAACCAGAAGTGAAAGTCGTAGAAGGTGAGCACTTACCTGCACCGACAGAAGTCACAATACCTAAGTACCCAAGGGGCTATGCTCGTGGACAGAATGGTGGTGTGTACATTGTCACTGAGGACGAAGACGGCGGCAAAGATATGCAACTGCTGTATGAGCATGACTTGTACCTACACGCAGTGGTTATCGCCAAGTCTGGCGACCAAGCTATCATACGTTCCCACCTACCACATGAAGGTATGCGTGAGTTCAGCATCCCACTAGAGCACCTTACTAGTAAGGAAGAGCTACGCAAGCACCTATCTCGTAAGCAGATAATGATCGGTGACTTGAACAAGGCGGTGTACTACTTCATGTCGTGGGTGAAACAGAAACAGATGGAGCTAAAAGCAGTAGTAGCTAACGAACAGTTTGGTTGGGATGAGGATGTAGAGACATTCGTATGGGGTGACTGGGTGTACCGCCCACATGAAGAGCCACAGCCTAACCTACCTGCACAATCTACAGCAGCGTTCATGCCTTATTCTCGACCTAAAGGTTCGCGTGAGCGTTGGCAACAGATTATAGACTTCTACAACCGTCCGGGTATGGAGGCGTACCAAGCGATGATGTGTATGTCGCTAGCTGCCCCGTTGATGCGCTTCACAGGCTTTAACTTAGGTGCAGTCCACTTCCGTACTACCGACTCAGGTCGTGGTAAGACAACCACTGCATACGCGGCTATGTCCTTCTGGGGTAGGCCGAAAGAGATTTCTATGGATGCAAGGGATACGCACAACTCCCACATGCACCAGATGGAGATACTAAAGAACATACCGTTTGTAATAGACGAGCTTACCAACAAGACAGGTAAGTTCCTGTCAGACATGCTGTACGCGGCATCTAGTGGTAGACAGCGTAGCCGTATGCGTCAGAACGGTAACGAGCTACGTACGCGTGGTGAGCCTTGGCACTCGGTACTAATCACTACTGCAAACGACAGCGTGCTAGATGTAATCAGTGCGTACAAAGCGCAACCGGACGCGGAAGCACAGCGACTACTTGAGGTACGAGTACCCGATGCTAAGGGTCTGGATAAAGCAGAGACGGACTCCTTGTACAACGACATACAAGAGAACTACGGTTTTGCTGGTCCTGAGTTCATACAGTACATAGTTGATAGCCCAGACGAAGCACGTGAAGTCGTGCGTATCATGCAGAGACGTTTCGATAAAGCTGCACAGTTGCAGTCTAAGAACCGCTTCTGGTCTGCTGTAGTCGCTACTAACCTAGCGGCGGCGCTGATCGCTAATAAGATGGGCCTGCTAAAGTACGATGTAAACAAGCTAATGGCTTGGTGGCTAACTGAGATCGAAGAGATCAAGGTACGCGTAGAAGACTTCGCTACAGGTGAAGATACTAGCGGTATCATCAGCCGATTCTGGTATGACAACCTGTCACATATCGTAGTGCTCGATGGGCATGAGGATAACCGTGGCGGTCCTAACAATGGCAACGGACTAGATCAGCTAGTCGTACCGTACATATCGCCCAAAGCTAACTTGGTCGGACGTTACGAGCGTAACACCAACACTGTATTTATCAGTGTGTCAGCTATACGTGAGTGGTGTATGCGTGACTCTAATCGCATCAGCTACAGTGACCTACGTAGTAAGGTAGCGAACGAGCTAGGTGGTAAGGTTAACCGCCGTAAGAAGTCCCTAGCTAAGGGTACTATGTACGGTGGCGGTCAGGTCAACGTGTGGGAGATACCCGCAGATAGACTAGACATGGAGTTCCCAGATGCAAAGAGTAGCGCGGATCGGGCAGATAGCGCCTGATGGGGTGCCACTGGACGTTCCGCTATCTCAGTTAAAAGTATCTGAATCCTTCTTTCTGCCTTGCCTAAACACCGACAAGGCTAAGAAAGATGTAGCTAAGCTAGCCAAAGACTATGGATTCAAGGTTTCTGTTCGGGTTCGTTCCGAAAGAAACCTATATGGAATCCGTGTTTGGCGTATACGCTAGAGCATATCCCAAACTGTCAGTGTTCTACTGAACTCCTCATCACTCTGGGCTATCTGTGCAGCTAGTCTAGGGTTGATAGTTACACCGCCACGCATAAGTGCAGAAGTCTTAGCGTGAGAGCGTAGCGAGCGTTTGATACTGTCGAGAGTAATCTTAGCTTCTGGGTGCTTAGCATTGTACTCGTTGATATCGTTTAGGATATCAATGTACGCGTCTACGTCACCTATGCGTGTCGCTATGTACAGCTTCTTACGAAGATCAGTACTCTGCTTAGATAGTGCTTTCTGTACACGTGCGTTACGTGTGTTGATCGCACTCTGTAGCTGGTAGCGGCTAGGTGCGAAACCTGCCAACTGTCCAACCAACTCCATAGCATCGAAGTCTTCAACGATAGGGTCTTTACGTGCAGTCAGTGCACCCTCATCTGCGTAGCGCAGTGTCTTAAGCGGGTTACGCATAGCTGCTGGTAGCATTTGCTCGAAGCCTGTCTGTACCTGACCATCGAGTATCTTACGTGCACCACGCTCCATACCAAACGCTAGGCTTAGTACTGGACCACCTATCTGCTCAAGCGCACTCTGCAAGAACATCTTGTCGTCGTTCATGTACGGGTCACGGAAGATTAGGTCGGACAGACCCATACGAGAACCTGCACTCCAACCAGTCAAGGCGTTGATACCACCGTTAAACGCAAGCTCACCTGTAGCTTTACGCACCATAGTATCCCAATCGTCCTCGTCCTCGTCCTGCAAGAACAGATCGTATAGCGTCCCAAGAACACCGAACATCGGCAGACCGTGGACACCTGCAAGTGCCGCAGAACCAGCGGTAATGTAGCCAAGCTGTTTAGCCGCTAGAGCCTTATCCTTACCGTACACTGCGTTCTTAGCCAACTTGCTCAGCATGTAGATCATGGTAACGCCGTAGCGTTTGAACAAGAAAGCTACACGACCAACATCGTTGTGCGCGATACGTGGTGCAGATGCAGCGTTAGCCGAGCCGTTGGTCAACTCGACTACATCTATGGCTTGCTGTGCGGCAGCTTCTAGCTCAGCCTGAGTTACTTGACGTTTCTCTTTAGCCGCCTTCTCACGAATGCTATCCACTTCGAGCTTGTATGCCATAGCAAGACCAACCTGACGGTTGAACCGCTCTGCGTGGTGGAACATCCAACCAGAGATAGCATTGATCTTGTTGCCCATACCCTCAGTGTTGTCTAGGTCCAAGATATCGTATGCAATCGAACGGTTAAGCTGACCTTCTCTACTAGCGATATCGACTAGCACCTGCATATCTTCTGCAAGTTGTGCTGTCTCTTTGTCTCCAGCTTTCCTAGCCTTCTCTGCCATAGCTTTGTAGTCATGGTTATCTAGGCCCGGAAACGCCTTGGTAGTGTACTTCTTCGTAGAGCCATCAGCTTGTGGTACTTCAATCACACGGTCACGACCACTGCCAGCGAACAATCGGCTAGCTGTACCTAGCGCACTGAAGCTGTTCTTGATGCCGTAGGTAGCGCCTAGGTACGGTGCAGTAACCATCGGGAGCTGCGACATATTGATGATAGCCGCCGAAGCGTTAAGGCCAAGAGTCATGTGGAAGCCGCCAGCGGTAAGCGCCTTAGATATACGACCTACGTTTGGTGAGCGTGCATACTGTGCAGACTTACGTAGTGAGTATATGAAGTCATCAGCGCCTTCGACGTTTCTAATATCGTCTGGTGCGGTGCGCCCTGTTAGGCCAGTAAGCTCGCGCTGTACTTCAGCTAGCTTAGAACCATACTCCATCTGTGTAAGCTGACGTGCAAGTCCTGCTGTCTTTCTACCAAACACGTCGATCATGTCAGTGTGGAAACCCGGAGTACCTTTACGTTTAACAAACGAGCGCATGAAAGACTGCTCAGGCATAGCCTTGAGGAACAATTCAGCAACTTCACGCTTCATTTCAGGTGAGGCGTTGTTGGTATCCAGTGCCTGCTTCACGTTCAAGAAGAACTCAGTAGGTGGCACCTTCTCCATGCTGTTGATCTGTGCACGCATATACTCGCTGATAGACGCACCATCTACTTCGGCTTCGGTCTTGAGCTGCTTGATAGCTTCAGCACGCTCGGCTTTAGTTTCGTAAGCTTCTACGTACTCTTTGCCAGCCTTGTCCTTGAAGTAAATCCAGAAGTCGCCTTTACGTTCCAGCGGGAAGTACGGCTCGATACGAGATACCTTGTCTATAGCTGCACGCAACTGCTTAGCTAGGCGCTCGTTAGTTACACCGTCCTCGTCTGTAGCAACAGCGTCGATGTGTCCAGAGATCAGCTTCTCGATCTGTTTGCCGTATTGGCTGTAGGTGTCACGCATCGTTACGTACACCTTGTCACCGCCTACAGTCTTAAGCTCCTGCAATGCACCCTGCATGGCACGCCATGCGTCCATCTTCTCTCTGTCTGGCGCGTAGGTATCTTTACCCAGCTTGATACGGTACTTGTTCTGCGCTTGGGCTAGAGTCAGCGTTGGGTCTACCTCTGCCAAAGTAGATTCGGCTATCAGCGTATTCAGCAATCTGCCGTGGGTCTTGCCGTGCTTAGCCTTCCAGTTACCAACCTGCTTAACAACTACCTCATTCTGAGCGTTGCGGTTGTTCAGTGCACCACTCTGCTCACGCGTCAAACGATCAAGCTTCTGTGCTACAGGCGCAAGGCTAGGCCACTTCTTAGCCATGTCAGCTACAGCGTTAAGCGGCTGTACGTACAGCATAGCCTTACGTGCAAGTGTAGGTAGCTTGTCGATCATGTTGCGGATGAAGATACCGCGAGACGGTGTGTACTCGCGTAGTATGTTGCCACTGATCTCTTTAGCTAGGTTCTTAGCTATCTCATCAGGATCGCGCTTAGATCGTGCAGAGCCTTCTGGCAGTACGCTAGCTTCTTTAAAGTGGCGTGGGGCAGGTGCCATGATCGCTTCAATCATTGCATCCAATTCGACCTTAACGGGATCGAAAATCTCTTTTGTAGGTAGGCCGAGCAAACGGCGAACCACATTAGCAGCGCCCAGCCAAAAACGGTCTGCGGCAGTTACCTTGCCAAACTTGTCGAGTGATACCTTAGCCAGCTTGTTCTGGAATACAGGGTTAGAGTACGCCTCTGCAACGAACTCTAGGAACTGTGCAGTGTTGTACTGCTCATCAGAATCGAAGTCTTTACGGTTAAGACCATCTGCACCGTACTCACCTTCCAGTACTGTATCGTTACGCACCTGATCGAACAGGGTACGTAGCTTCTTAGCAGCAGGTGTACGCATCATAGCGATCTCTTTGACCGTAGCCGCGTGCACCATTTCGTGTAGTAGGGTCAGGCCGTTGAGCGAGTCGCTGGCGATGAAGATAGTGTTAGTGTAGTCACCCGTATTCTGAGGTGAATTAGTGGCTACATAATAACCAGCTACAGCGTTACCGTTGGAATCGACTGCATTCGGTACGTACTTACCTATGTTGTCTACTACGCGTACTTTAGTAGCGCCTACGTTCTGTGCCAGCTTCTTAGCCGCGTTGCGGATGAAACGATTAGCACCACG
>Ga0209955_1000664_pt1 | contig 11676 bp, 10 predicted proteins | sample SalPonA_A_H2O_MG_FD_185716 | JGI IMG/M metagenome (GOLD analysis project Ga0209955, IMG submission 185716) | Water microbial communities from South San Francisco under conditions of wetland restoration - Salt Pond MetaG R2A_A_H2O_MG (SPAdes)... | ecosystem: Environmental > Aquatic > Non-marine... | reverse complement strand
GTTTAGACTTAACATTTTGCAAGACATAAAAAGTGTCCTTATTTAAATGAAATGTATTTTTCCATCTTATTACTTATTCACTTTTAACCCAAGTACTTATTTTATCTAAAAATTCTAAAACCAATGATGATTAAATTTATTGCTTTAAGTAGTGGCTAATATTCTTGCTTGATTAAAGGAGGTTGTCCGTAGTGAGCTGATGAAGAACCGACTGCTTACGGCGAAAGAAGTCTCACTAAGAATAGGAAAATCTGTAGGCTGGATCTACAAGTACGTAAAACTTTCCTTATCCCCCTCACCTATCAAAATTAATAGCAGAAATGTTCTTTGGAAGGGAGAAGAGATTGAAGTTTGGTTAGATGATATGCACCAAGATTGAGGTGTATGTTATAATATAATCATGAATAAAATTGTATTTTCTAGCCAAGATTTAAATACAGTATAGCAACTATGAGCGTTGAACAAATTGCTGGTTATTTTGGTATATCAAAAACTACATACTATGAAGTGGCTAGGCGTCAACCTGAACTACTTGAACGCTACCAAAGTGGTAAGTCCAACCGTATTGCAGAGTACTCTCAGATAGTCCATGAGCACATCATTAATGGCGATAAAGACTTGCTGAAATTCTATCTCCGAACACAAGCAGGGTGGACGGATAAAAAAGATGAGGCAACTACAACAGAGCTACCCCCTATAAATATTCAAATAGCTAATGTATCTCCAGAAAAATGAGCAGGTTGCACATTGAAAAGAATTATTAAAGGCATTAGCTGATGTCTTTAATTATATTAGCTCAAACTTGAACTAACACATCGAAATTGGAGGGCACGATCAGAGCGTACAAATCGACATATTTTGTTGCCTTTATCAACGACTCCAAAGGGCAAATTGCCGCCATTGAGTTTTTACTGAAAATGAACGCAATGCCCTCGATAACCGGCCATATTGGATTCTTAAACTTTTATTCTTAGAAGCGGCCATTTGATACCTTTTAGCCGATTAACATCACAATCGGAACTTTTATCATTGAATAAAACTGTGATGTACAACAACAAATGTGAAAACCATGAAACGTGATCCTATCGAAATTATTCCTTATAACGCCGTGTGGCAAGAACAGTTTTTGCAAGCTAAGAAAGATATATCTCAAGCATTAGGCGATTCATGTTTAACTATTGAACACATAGGTTCAACAGCGGTTTCGGGGTTAGCAGCTAAAGACCGGATAGATATTTAAATCGGTGTTCAGGATATTTCAGTTGAGTTTTGCGAGGCAATAAACCTTTTGTTGCGCGCACATGGTTTCCAACAAGCTAGTATAAGAGTAGATCACCTTCCCCCAAATGAGTTCGATGAACAAGAGTGGACTCAATTGTACCTAGCAGGCGTGCATCCTCACTGGCAATTTAAAGCTAATATTCATATGAGAAAAGTAGGTGCTAAGAATTACAATTACGCGCTTTTATTTAGAGACTATTTGCGAAACAACGGTGAAGCTGCCATCGCATACAGCAAATTAAAACAGATACTAGCGAAACATACGCATCATGACAGAGACGCTTATTGTTAGATCAAAGATCCTGTTTGTGACTTAATCATTATAAACGCAACCGAATGGATAGCGTCTATTAAATAGCTCGCGCTCAATTTATTTGAGAACTTAAGGATTAATTAATTTGTTCTATGGCTTAACTTTTGTTATCTTCCAGCTGTTGAAGAATATTATGGTGCTGATATCAAAAACATAGTTTCATTGTTACTACTAGTGTGTATCTTTGCGCAATCCCCGTTGGTTGCGGCATTAAGTGTGCATGATGCTCATCACAATGAAACCAGCTCAATGCATTATTATTTTCATGAAGTTGGACAGTCACACGAACATAATGAAGATAACACCGAGCAGTTTGAAGTAAGCTATTCAAAACAAGCACTAGAGCATAGCAATACTCATCACGACGGCGGTATTGTTGGTATTTTTAGCTTTTTAACAAGCGACATTGCTAATGTATTGCCAGATGCAAGCTTTGACATTGTCGTCACTCGCTTACCTTCCCCCTTTATAAAATATACAACGCCACCACCCAAAATCTAAATCCATACCCGTAAAACATGCCCGTATTGTTGGGCGTTTTTGTTGTTTCAGTATTGGATTGAATTTCTCATGTTATATCGTATAAATGTGGCCAAAGAATCAGCCACACAGTGTGTAAAAGTGTTTCTTTCAGCGGCGTTAGTAATGTGCGCTCTGGTGTCTTCGTCTTTAGTTTTCGCATCCCCAGGAGCCCATGGACCTAATGGTGAACATTTGGATATGGAGCAAGGTAGTCAACAAGCCCTGCGACCTAAGTTTGAGGCGTTTACTGAATCTTTCGAGTTGTTAGGAGAGCTATTTCCTGAGCAACTCATTGTCTATTTGCATGATTTTGAGACCAACGTTCCCGTGGTGGATGCATCGCTTGAACTGGAAAGTGGCGCGTTATCAGTGTCGGCACGCTTTGATAAAGCACTTAATCACTATGTCATCAACAATCCGGATTTTATTGAGCAACTTAATACATCTGGTGAGCATGAAGTCGTTATTACTGTGTTTACAGAAGATAGCGGAGACTTGCTAGTCGCAAATTTAACAATAGTCGATACTCTCTCGAACCAAACGCATCTTCATAAAGAAGAAAGTCAGCACGACCATGACACAGACCTCCACGATGGCGAACATCATCACTTTCCGTGGTGGGCGATAGGCTTATCAATTGTGGTCTTTATTGTTGGCTATGTATTTGGCCGTAAAAACAAAGGAGCAGCATCATGAGACTACTCCTAGCTATATTGTTTGGGTGCAGCGCACTTTATGTTTTAGCATCTCCGGGCGCACACGGACCTAACGGTGAGCATATTACCGATAACAACAAGTCGTCCGCCAGCGGCCTTGGTCGGCAAGCAGATGGCTCTGTCTTGATGCCCATGCCAACGCAAGCTTTATTAGGTATTAGCACTCAATTTGTGACTCAACAAAATGTTCAAACTAGTGTAACGCTCGCAGGCGTTGTGCATGCTCACCCTGAAGGTCAAGCGCTGATTCAACCTAGCAGTGATGGGCGTTTTGAAGTACCTGAATCGGGTGTGCTTGCTACTGGCGAGAAAGTCAGCGCAGGGCAAATTCTTGGCTATGTACGTTATCAAGATACAGCTTTTGAACTCGCCAACCAAACCAGCCAACTGTTAGCAGTCAGAAATAACATTATGCAAGCTAAGCGTGATGTGAAACGTTTGCGCGATTTAGGCGAAATGGCATCTAAGCAAACCTTAGAGCAACTGGAAACAGAGTTAAATACCCTAGTTGAGCGAGAAGCAGCCCTACAACAAGGGCTTGAAAAACCTGAGCCTTTGTTATCGCCCATTTCGGGGATAGTAATAAATCATGAAGCAAGACAAGGCCGCTGGGTGGAAACCGGAACGACTTTGTTTGAAGTGATATCGTCTAACTTACGCCATATTGAGGCTTTAACTAACGACACCTCAATATTATCGCAATTGAGCACCGCCCGTATTGATGCGATACCAGAAGCCAAACTCGAATATCAAGGTTATGCACCGCAGCTAAATAATGGAATGGTCACTATTCATTTCGAAGTAGATGTAGGCGCAGAGCCTTCTTCGTCATTGTTAATCGACCAAGCGGTAACAGTCTACGCTCCTCTCAAGCAAAATTTAGAAGGGATTGTATTACCTGCCCAAGCGCTGGCGACAAACACTGCCAATTTGCCGATTGTGTGGATAAAAGTGTCGGCAGAGCGTTTTTTACCACAGATTGTGCAATATCATCAGCTATCGCCAAATGAAGTATTAGTCACTGCCGGTTTAGGGGCTGATAATCGTGTTGTGGTTGGCGGTACCTCACTGCTTAATCAAGTGAGGTAGGAAAAAGCATGTTTAATTTATTAGTGCATGCCAGTCTTCGTAATCGCTTGTTAGTGTTGGCACTGGCGATGGTGACTTTAGTGTATGGTTTCTGGCAAGGAACGCAGTTGCCGATTGATGTCTTTCCTGACTTAAACAAACCGGTGGTCACAGTCTTAACTGAAGCAGGCGGCATGGCACCTGAAGAAGTCGAGCAATTGGTCTCATTTCCGCTTGAAAATCTACTTAATGGCGTAACGGGCGTGACGCGTGTGCGTTCGACCTCAGGCATTGGTTTATCGATTTTGTATGTGGAATTTGATTGGGACACCGATGTATACCGCAATCGACAACTTGTCTCGGAGCGACTTGATCAAGTCAGCGCACAATTGCCGAATAACATTACGCCTGTCATGGGACCTGTGTCGTCTATTATGGGCGAAATCATGCTGATTGCATTACCCATAGATGCTAATAATGCTACCGACCCAATGCTTGCACGTGAATATGCTGATTTTGTGCTGCGTCCGCGATTACTAGCTATCCCGGGGATATCTCAAGCCATTCCAATAGGAGGTGACGTCAGGCAAGTACGAGTAGAGCCTAAACTTGATGTTATGCGCACGATGGGCATTAGCCTTGAGCAAATGCGTGTTGCGCTTGACAACTTTTCGGCCAATCAGGGCGGCGGCTTTGTAGATGTCAACAATCGTGAGTTCTTAATACGTCACAAAGGCCGAACGCTAGAGCTCGACGATTTGCGTAATTTGGCAGTAGCATGGCAAAACAATACGTCAGTGCGATTATCCAAAATTGCAAATGTGCGATACGTGGCTGCCGTCAAACGCGGTGATGGTGGTTTTAACGGTAAGCCTGCGGTCATTATTAACGTGCAAAAGCAACCTGGTGCTGACACCGTTGTCCTGACTCGTGATATCGAACAGGCATTGTCTGAGCTCGAAACAGGTTTACCAAAAGGCGTAGCCGCGCCTCAGATATTGTTTCGTCAAGCAGACTTTATTAAAGCCTCTGTCGACAACGTAACCCAAGCACTGCGTGATGGCGCGATACTAGTTGTTATCGTGTTATTTGTCTTTTTGTTATCTGCGCGTACCACACTAATATCTTTACTAGCGATTCCGCTGTCACTGGCTGCTACCATCCTGATATTTAAATGGATGGGACAAACAATCAATGTAATGACTCTGGGAGGCTTGGCCATCGCCATTGGTGAATTGGTTGATGACTCGGTGGTTGATGTCGAAAACATTCTGCGCAGACTAAAACAAAATGCGAAGCAAGAAAAACCACGACCTATTTTTGATGTCGTGTGGCGAGCGAGTGTCGAAGTGCGCTCTGGCATTGTTTATGCCACAGCTATTGTTGTACTAGTGTTTGTTCCACTATTTGCCCTACCGGGTATTGAAGGGCGTTTGTTTGCACCTTTAGGTGAAGCTTACATTATTGCGGTTCTAGCATCTTTGCTGGTTTCTATGACGGTAACGCCAGTATTATGCTACTTCTTGTTACCTCACATGAAGCAACTGAACAAAGGCGACAGCTTTTTAGTCAAGACATTGAAAAAGTGGCAAAGCACTTGGTTAATTTGGGCATTGCCAAAACGTCGCCCCATTTTAATCATCAGTGCCTTGATTTCAATCGTAAGCGCATCTTCAGTCGCCTTTTTTCCTCGGGCATTTTTACCCGCGTTTAATGAAGGGTCGCTGGTTTTGGGGATGATTTTTCAGCCCAGTACGTCATTAGCTGAATCCAATAGGATGGGTCACTTAGCGGAGTCTTTATTGCTTTCAGTGGATGAAGTCAGCGCGGTTGGACGTCGCACCGGCAGGGCGCAACTAGATGAACATGCCGAGGGCGTGCACTCATCTGAGATTGATGTGGATTTGGTAGAATCAACTCGCTCAAGAGATGCGGTGTTAGCTGAAATACGCGATAAACTCAGTGTATTGCCCGCTCAGGTAGCCATTGGACAACCCATTTCTCATCGCTTAGACCACTTGTTATCGGGTGTGAGGGCACAGTTAGCGATAAAGGTATTTGGTGATAACTTAGATGAGCTTCGTATTAACGCTGAAAACATCAGGCAAAAGCTGGAGGGTATCGAAGGGCTTGTGGATATTAACGTTGAAAAACAGGTGCTTATTCCACAGATAGCCGTACAGCTTAAGCCTGATAAGCTTTTGCAATATGGTTTAAGCCCCGGCGCGGCTATCAAACGTTTAGCAATGCTAACCGACGGTGAGCATGTGGTTGATATTATCGATGGCGTGAAACGCTACGCACTTGTTCTGCGGTTAGCACAGAATGAAAGAAATCCGAAGTCGCTTGAGGGTGCGCTTATCGATACGCCTGCTGGCGCTATTCCCATTTCTAACATTGCAGATATCACTATCAGCGACGGTCCAAACCAAGTCTTACGTGAAAATGGTCGTCGACGCCTAGTTGTTTATGCAAACAGCACAGGAATTGACGTTAAACAGCTACTGTCCGTGGTCAGAGAGGAGTTAAACGAAGTAGACTTAGGCTCAGACAGTTTTATCAGTATTGAAGGTCAATTTTTGGCTCAAGAACAAGCCATGCGTTTACTGGTATTGTTATCAGCTATGTCCTTTGTACTCATCTTTTTGGTCTTGTACATGCGATATCGCTCTTGGGTATTTGCTGGCATCATCATGAGCAGCTTGCCCATGGCATTACTCGGTGCAGTGGCAGCCATGTGGATAAGCCATACCCCGCTTTCGGTCGCATCGGTGGTTGGGTTTATAACGCTTACGGGTATTGCCTCTCGTAATGGCATACTCAAAGTAAGTCATTATCTTAACCTGATTAAATTCGAAGGCGAGCAGTTTAACACCCAGCTCATTATTCGGGGCGCACAAGAGCGACTTGCGCCCGTTATGATGACCTCAATGGTGACGGCTTTTGCACTAATTCCCTTGTTAATGGCAGCGGATGCACCGGGTAAAGAAATCTTACACCCCGTTGCTGTGGTCATCTTTGCAGGCTTATTAAGCTCAACACTGCTTGATACCTTATTGACTCCTTTGCTATACCGGCAGTTTGGTAAAAAAGCGACCCAAAAATGGCAGCAATACGAATCTGAAGAGCTTGTTTAAAGGGGTTTACACGTGGCAAAACCCAATCAAAAAACAGTTAATACCGCCACACAACGAATATGTAAAATACAATCAATAGAGAATGGAGAAACACATGAAAGTTATCACTAGCCTTACCTCGCCAATACTGTTTGTCGGTGCCCTTTTTATATCCGTCGCCTTTGCGCATGGCTCATTAGAGCCTAAACATGGTGGTGTGGTAAAGGAAGCACACGATATGGTCTTTGAATTGGTAAGAGAAGACGATTCGATTAGCTTGTATGTCAGAGACCACGGAGAAGATTACGCCACATCTGAATTAGTCGCGACAGTAATGGTGTTAACCGGTAAAGAAAAAAGCGAAGCCTCTTTTATCCCATCGGGTGGCAATAAAATGGTTGCTGATATTGCTATTGCTGATGGCGCAAAGGTATTGGTAAAAGTGGTAGAGGATGATCATCATCCAGTGACTATTCGCTATAGTTTTTAACAATCGAAAGGTTTTCTTGAATACAAAGATAATATGCTTTCTTGCCTAGGGTGTTAATGTCACACTTAGCCGCAAGGCTATAGTTTACCCACAAGGCAAGCTATATGATGTGACTGGCCGGTTTTATTATTGGGAGCGATTTTTGAGAGGCCCAAATGGCTGCTTTTGGCACTAAACGCTCATTTGATATCGTCATGCTCGTCTGACCGCAATTGCCGTTCAGGAGGCTGTCCTATCTCACTATTAATCCCAAGAACATCAAATCTTTCAGATGTCCTTACGCCATCTTTCGTAAAATAAATAACGTAATTCTCCTTTTGAAAAACATCTGTATTTTCGAAGAATATTAAAGGTCCACTAGGTAAACAAGTAATTTTTAAATGAGGACTTCCACGCTTAAACTCTGTGTTTTCATGATGTTTTAAATATGATTTGTACTCAACATTCGAATAGCTTTGAACTTTCCATCTTTGTTTTTTTCATTCTTTAATCTCAGCATCATACCTATTATACTGAATAAGCTTCTCTCTTCGTTCTAAACGTTTAGCTTCTTCATTTGCATCAGCTATGTGTTTTATTCTTTTTACCTCTGCAACATCATAAACAAGTTTGTCATTTCGACTAACTTTAATTAGTTCAGGAAACTCAGGGGCATTGGTATAAACACATAAAAATCGAGTGTCGCCAAGTTCAAAAGACAAATTAATGAATTTATATTTTGGGTTTATACCTTGAACAATATTCCAATCCATTTGAATAGACTTGTCTGTATTTTGTAAAACTTTCAATAGTTGGATTTACAGAATCTAAGCAGTAATTTATATTTTCAAATATACGAATTTTTTGAAATCCTGACGGTTTAAAAGACTCCTCAACAGCCTCAGACGTATTGATCAATTTGTCTGGTTCAACATTTACTGGGCTAGAAATCAATGTACTGGTATTAGTTTTTTCTTTTGATATAAAAAGTCAGATAAAAAATAACCAAGAAATGCACCAGAGATTAAACATAAGAGATATTTCATTTCGGCAAAGTCCTTATTTCTATTTAAGGTTACATTAACAATACTAATATCATCATTCAATGGCTAAACTAACTAGTAAGCTTTAATCACTAAGAATATGAATTAAATTAAATTCATATATCTAAAGCATTTAAGATACGTAGGATGATATTTAGACACAAAAAAACCGCATTACTCTGCGGTTTAGTTGATTATCTGGCGGAGAGAGGGGGATTCGAACCCTCGTTAGGTTTAACCCTAAACACACTTTCCAGGCGTGCGCCTTCAGCTGTTATTACATCTAGGGTTGTGGTTCTACCAATACAGTTTAAAGCTACACTGTGTAATGAGGATAATAACAAAGTCTACTCATAAATCTACTCATTACTGCCATTATTAGTTACATGGTGGAACCTAGTATCAGTGAGTAACCCATACCTTCATTAGAACTTATACCCTAACCACATATGTATAGGGAAAAGTGTAAACCATAACCACCTAGGTATAATGACAACAGCCTAATCGCCAAGAAGGTGCGTTTGCATTTTCAATTTATAATTGTTCATAGCGAAGGCCCTGCAAGAGAGATGGGGTTAACGTTAAATGAGCCACTCAAATCATTTATTCTTTTTTACTATATCTAATCTATTTTAATTACTATTTGGAATATATAGAGTTCGCTATTATTCATCCTCTAAAATTCAAAAGTGTAGTGTCTATTTACAATGAAAAAGCAGTTAATATCAACTTTAGCGTTAACATTCTCCTTAGGATCATCTAGTGCATTGGCAACCAATGGTTATTTTACCCATGGCTATGGCATTGCTCATAAAGGTATGGCTGGTGCTGGTTTAGCTCTATCTGAAGAACTAATGTCGGGGGCAAACAATCCAGCAAATCTTTTAGTTGATAGTACTCAATTTTCGTTAGGCTTGGAACTTTTTTCACCTGATCGTAAATACACGGCTTCATCAGTAGCTAATTTTTTTCCTGATGCATTTTATCTTGAAGCTAAAACACAAAAAAGTGATAACACGTTGTTTGCCATTCCTGAATTTGCAATTGGCCATCAGCTTAATGAAAAGATAAATATTGGTGTTTTAGTTTACGGCAATGGCGGCATGAATACTCAATATAATGCAGGCACTGCTCCTGACGGCACATTTTACGCAGGCACTACTGGCGTAGATTTAAAACAATTATTTATTAGTCCTACAGTAAGTTATCAGTTTAATGAACAAACTCGCGTTGGTGTATCGCCAATTTACGTATTGCAACAGTTTGAAGCGCAAGGTCTGAGTAGTTTTGCTCCCTTTTCGCAATCGCCGCAAAATTTGTCTGATAATGGAACAGATACAAGTACTGGTGTAGGTATTCAATTAGGTATAAACCAAACGATCAACTCATCACTCAGCTGGGGAGCTAGTTACCGCTCTGCAGTTTCAATGCAAGAGTTCGACAGTTACCGTGGTTTATTTGCAGAGCAAGGTGGCTTTGACTTGCCTAGCTCAATTCAAATTGGTACTGCTTTTAAAATTACGCCAGACAATGAAATTGTATTTGATTGGCAAAAAATAAATTACGATGATGTAAGAAGCATTACAAATCCAATAGACAACTTAATGTCAGCACCTCTAGGCACTGACGGCGGTGCTGGGTTTGGTTGGGACGACATGACTATTTATAAACTTGGCTATCAATGGCAACGAACGGAACAACAAAAAATCCGTTTTGGTATTTCTTACACCGAGCAACCTATTCCATCATCTGAAGTATTATTTAATATTCTAGCTCCAGGCGTGCAAGAGTGGCATTTTACAGCAGGCCTTAGTCATTCATTTAGTAGCAAAGTACAATTAAACGTGATGGCTTTTTACTCGCCAGCAAAAGAGGTGACTGGTGTTAATTTTTTAGCCCCAAACCAAACGTTATCAATTGAAATGGAACAATCTGGCCTTGGTATTTCTTTTGTGTGGGGTATTTAAGATAGCGTAACAGAATTATTGGGTTTATTTGTCACCATATTTGTCTACTGCTCTAAACAGGCTATATACCGAATGCAGGTATATCAAGGGCTGCAGAGCCTATGTAGACTAAATATGGCGGAGAGAGAGGGATTCGAACCCTCGTTAGGTTTAACCCTAAACACACTTTCCAGGCGTGCGCCTTCAGCCACTCAGCCACCTCTCCAAAACTTTTGGTTAACTACTATGAGTTAACGCTAGGGCGCGTATATTAGGGAATGCGCGCACTTTTGACAAGTCTTTTTATCAATAAAAATTGATAACATAAGAACTTAAGCGTTACCGGTTATCCGAGACTGTAACTGCGCTGAAAAATCTAACATTCTATTTAACGAAATCAACGCACCTTGACGCGTCGTTTCATCGACAGTGATCTCATGGCCAATATTGTGTGTCAGAGACTCGTAGATCGCTTCTAAGCCGTTCATTGCCATCCAAGGACAGTGTGCACAGCTTTTACATGTCGCACCGTTACCGCCTGTTGGAGCCTCTAACAACTCCTTCTCAGGAACTTGCTGTTGCATCTTGTAAAAGATCCCGCGATCCGTAGCAACAATAAGCTGTTTATGAGGTAATTCTTTTGCTGCTTTGATTAACTGAGACGTACTTCCCACTGCGTCGGCTAAAGCAACAACAGATGCTGGAGATTCAGGATGAACCAAGATTGCCGCATCCGGATAAACATTCTTCATGTCTAACAAGGCTTTTGCTGAAAACTCATCATGTACAATACATTCACCCTGCCACATGAGCATATCCGCCCCTGTCTCTTTAGCAATGTAAGCACCTAAATGGCGATCTGGGCCCCAAATGATTTTGTGCCCTTCACTATCTAAATGCTCAACAATTTCTAAAGCGATCGACGACGTAACAATCCAATCCGCACGCGCTTTAACCGCCGCAGACGTATTAGCATAAACCACAACAGTATGGTCTGGGTGAGCATCACAAAACTCAGAAAACTCTTTTTCTGGGCAACCTAAATCTAATGAACATGTTGCTTCTAATGTTGGCATTAACACGGTTTTTTCAGGGCTTAAAATCTTTGCAGTCTCTCCCATAAAGCGAACCCCAGCAACAATCAAAGTCTGCGCTTCATCATCACGGCCAAAACGCGCCATTTCTAGGGAGTCCGAAACACA
>Ga0209955_1000663_pt1 | contig 11677 bp, 10 predicted proteins | sample SalPonA_A_H2O_MG_FD_185716 | JGI IMG/M metagenome (GOLD analysis project Ga0209955, IMG submission 185716) | Water microbial communities from South San Francisco under conditions of wetland restoration - Salt Pond MetaG R2A_A_H2O_MG (SPAdes)... | ecosystem: Environmental > Aquatic > Non-marine... | reverse complement strand
TTGGTTCTATTTTTGGTATTTACAAAAATGAATTTAATGCTAAAAACATAATTGCATCTGTGTATGTTGTATTTGGTCCTAGAGTTGAAATGGTTACAGCAATTGATGATGTTAAAATGTATAGATTACAAGATGGTAAATTTAATTTTATTCAAAATATTGTTTTAAATGATAAAGGTAATATTAAAGCACCTGGTTCTACTCAAAACTGTTGGACATCACATCATAAAGAGATGGTAGATGATATTTTCAATGATGGATATAGATTAAGATACTCAGGTGGTATGGTTCCTGATTTACATCAAATACTATTAAAAGGTGGTGGATTATTCTCTTATCCAGGAACAAGTGATAGACCAAAAGGAAAATTAAGACAATTGTTTGAAGTTTTCCCTTTTGCATTTGTATATGAAAAAGCAAATGGTGGAGCTATTGATGGACACAAAAGAGTTTTAGAAGTTGAGACTACTCATATTCATGATACAACTCCATGTTTCTTTGGTTCAAAAACTGAAATCAATAGAGTATTAGAAGTTTATAGTAAAAATGCATAACAACGAAGATAAAACCCTTGATGAGTGGGAATTAAAACTTGAAGAACAACTAAAAGTTCTTCAATCTTGTCAAAATGATAAAAATTTTAATTCTTGCAATCCTTGTGAACTATTCTTTGAATGCGAATTAAGAAAAAAATATGTATTAGCCGTTTATGAATCTATGAGCAAAGGTTCAGGCGGTGGATTTGAATTCTAAAAAAGTAAATTTAAAAAAGGTAAAAAATGGAACAAACTTGTAAAAATGTATATATAACTACTCCAATATATTATGTAAATGATATAGCACACATCGGACATGCGTACACAACTATTATTGCAGATATGTTAGCTAGATATTCTAGATTAGCTGGTTATAATACTTATTTTTTAACAGGAACAGATGAACACGGTCAAAAAATTTCTCAAAGTGCAGAACAAAGAGGAAAAACATCTCAAGAATATGCAGATGAAATTTCTGGAAAATTTAGAACTTTATGGGATGATTTTGATATCACTTATGATAAATTCATCAGAACAACTGATGAAGAACATAAATTAGGTGTGCAAAAAGCATTCCAAAAAATGTTTGATAAAGGTGATATTTATAAAGGTGAATATGAAGGTTTTTATTGTGTCCCTTGTGAAACATTTTTTACAGAAAAACAATTAGTTGATGAAGAGTTTTGTCCTGAATGTGGAAGACCTACTTCAATAGTAAAAGAAGAAAGTTACTTCTTTAAACTATCTAAATATGAAGATAAGCTTATTAAATGGTATGAAGAAAATGAAGATTGTATTTTACCAAGAAGCAAAAAAAATGAAATCACAAACTTCGTAAAAGGTGGATTAAAAGACCTTTCTATTTCAAGAACTTCATTTGACTGGGGTGTTAAATTACCTGAAAGTATGAATGAACCAAAACACGTAATGTATGTTTGGTTAGATGCTTTAATGAACTATATCACAGCTTTAGGATATGGAGACAAAGAAGAAAATATGAACTTCTGGCCTGCAAATGTTCAATTAGTTGGAAAAGATATTTTAAGATTCCACTCAATATATTGGCCAGCATTTTTAATGTCTTTAGATTTACCATTACCAAAACATATTGCAGCTCATGGTTGGTGGACAAGAGATGGACAAAAAATGTCTAAATCTAAAGGAAATGTAGTAAATCCTAAAGAAGTAGCAGATGCTTATGGATTAGATGCATTTAGATACTTTATGCTTAGAGAAGTACCATTTGGACAAGATGGAGACTTTTCTCAAAAAGCTTTAATGGACAGAATTAACTCTGATTTAGGAAATGATTTAGGAAACTTACTAAATAGAATTTCAGGTATGAGTGGTAAATATTTTGACTTTAAAATTGATTCAAAAGATGTTGAAAAATATCATCAAAAAGAATTAGATGAAGTAAATGTACTTTTAGATAATCTTGATGGATATTTATATAATATGCAAATAAATAGATACCTTGAAGATATTTGGAAAATTTTAACAATTGCAAATAAAGCAATTGGTGATTATGAACCTTGGGCAAAAATGAAAGAAGGTAAAACTGAAGAAGCTATGGCTTTAGTAGCACTTATTACTAATATAATGGCTAAAGTTTCATTACTTTTAGATTCAGTAATGCCAGAAAAAATTGCTAAAATTTCAGAGTCTTTAGGAATTAAGATTTCTAATGAAAACTTTACAAAACTAATTATAAACAGAGAATTAATTTCAACTACTACAATTACAAAAGTTGATCAATTATTCCCAAGAATTGAAGAGATTTTATTAACTCAACCTTCAAATGAAAAAGAAGTAGAAAAAGAGAATAAACAAGACTCTAACAAAACTGAGCCTAAAAAAGAAGAATCAAAAGAAGAAGATGATAACTTAATTACTATTGACCAATTCTTTGAAACTTCATTAAAAATTGGAACAATAGTAGAAGCTCAAGAAGTTCCAAAATCTAAGAAACTATTAAAATTACAAGTTGATTTAGGTGAAGGAAGAAATAGACAAATTTTAGCTGGAATTAAAGAGTTTTATAGTGCTGAAGAATTAGTTGGAACTCAAGCATGTGTAGTTGCAAACCTTAAACCTGCAAAACTTATGGGAATGCTTAGTGAAGGTATGCTAATGGCAGCTAAAGATGAGAATGGATTATCTTTAATTAGACCAGAAGCTCCAAAAAAATCTGGAACAAAAATAAGCTAGTGAATATAACTTCGGTTACAGATATATTAAATGGCGAGCTTAAAAACTCTCCATTTATCTCATTTATTTATTCATTTAAATTAAATATTACAAAGGTAAAAGAAGGAGATCTTTTTTTTGCCAAAAATCATGACGATATTAAAGAAGCCGTTCAAAAAGGTGCATTTTGTATAGTATATGATTTAGAAGATGTTGAAATACTGGATGAAGAAATCGCTTGGATAAAAGTTGTTAATATCCAAAAAAGTATATATTCTTTAATCAGATATAAACTTGCTCTTAAAAATCTTAATGCTTATTATTGTGATAACTACTCTTTTTATTTATTAGATGAACAAAAGTTTCACAATACTTATTTATTAAATAAAAACTTAGATAAATTTATTTCAAATTTAGATGACATTAGTGAAGATAGTTACCTGTTTTCAAATAATGAAGAACTATTGAAATCAATTTATCCAAATTATAAAATATTCAATAAAAAACGTAGTGTAAACAACTTTATTGAACACTCAATGTTTGAAACTTCATTTACATATGAAGATGAATATTTTCAAAGAATTAGAGTTCCAAAACTTTACATTGATTCTTTTTTAGATGTTTATTTTTTTGATAAAGTAAATTTTGATAATACTAAAATTAAAAACTCTAATTACTTTAAACCTATTTTCCTTGATAAAAAACTAAATGTAGTTGAGCATGGTAGAAGTGAAAAGTTTATATTATGCCAAGAAGATAATGATGATTTAAATGCAAATGAAATTAAATTTTTAAATAAGCACTTTTCATATGGTAAAACAATATTTTTATCAAAAAATGAAAATACACTATTATCAAGTAAAATAAAAAAACTAAATGATATTAAACAATTAAAAGATATTTTAAACAAAAGTAATTTTAATGCATGTTATATTATAGGTTTTTCTTATAATTTAATTATTAAAGAATTAGATGATACTAAAAAAGAGCAAACTCTTTTTTAGTAAATTTTTCCAAAAGAACCTACAACTTTTCCTAAAATATTTATTTCATTAGGAACTAATACTTGAACAGGATAATCTTTGTTATCTGAAATAATATCTAACTTTCCGTCAACTCTTTTTTGTATTCTTTTTACAAATAAACCATGATTAGTAGTAAAAGCATAAACCCCTTCTCTACTTGTATTATCTTTACTTCTATCAAGAAAAACTATATTGTCATTATTTAATGTAGGCTCCATAGAATCACCAGTTACATTAATAGCTTCAATATTTTTTAGATTTTCAGGACCACCTAGCATATCAATAAAATATGGAGGCACATCTAATGTCTCAAAATCATCTTCATTTTCAAAAGCACCACCACCTGCACTAACTGAAACGCTAGGAAAGTATTTAATCCAATATTTATCAGTTGTATCTACTAAAGAGCCTGGATCTTGATTATATAAAAGCCAATTAATTGAGATCTTTTTTTTAGCACAAAAATTTAAAATATTTTCATATGGAATTTTACCTCTATTTTTCATTGTTGCAAAATTTGCTTGAGTAATTTCAAGGCTTGTAGCAACATCTTTATCAAAAACTTTTCCATTTTTTCCATCGGAACTCAAAATATCTTTAATTTTTTCAATAATTTCACTAACTATTAACATAAATTTTCCTTTTTTTATGTATTTGAAAAATTATATTACAATTTGAAATATTTTTCAAGGTCTTCTCAAAAAAATATTAATATTTGTCAACTATTTTAAAAAGGATCTTATTATGATGAAAAAAATAACTAAAACTAAGACACAATTTTTAAAGATTATTAACACTCTAGATAACTATTTATACGTTATTGGAGATAAAATTTTATAATTTTAAACTTTTTCTTAAATTTATAAAAAAATTATATAATCGCTAAATATTTATAAAGCATATTTAATATATTATATCGTTCAATAATTCAAGTGTAAAACACGGAGAGTATTATGGAAATAAATTTAATTAATGAAGCTTTAAAATTTATGATGCTTGGAATGGGAGTTGTATTCACATTCTTAGTTATTATGATTGTACTTTTAAAGATTCAAGGTAACATCATACCAAAGCTTTTCCCAGAGAATAAGGAAAATCCAGTTCCAAAGAAACCTATGTCTAACAAAGGTTCTACGAACAACGCTGCAAAAGTTGCCGCAATTACTGCTGCAGTACAACATCATAACAATTCAAAAGGTTAATAATTATGGCTAAAAAATATATTGATGTCATGGATACTACTTTTAGAGATGGATTCCAATCTGTCTTTGGAGGAAGAGTATTAATGGATGACTTCTTTCCTGCAGTTGAAGCAGCAAAAGAAGCTGGTATCACCCACTTTGAATTTGGTGGAGGAGCTAGATTCCAATCTTTATTCTTTTATCTTCAAGAGAATGCTTTTGAGATGATGGATAAGTTTAGGGAGATAGTCGGACCAGACGCCAATCTACAAACCCTAGCAAGAGGTATTAACACTGTAATGCTAGACACTGGTTCAAGAGAACTAATCGACCTACACGCTAAAATGTTTGCAAAACATGGAACTACAACTATCAGAAACTTCGACGCACTTAACGACGTACAAAATCTAGAATATTCAGCAGAATGTATCAAAAAATATGGTTTAAACCATGAAGTTGTTGTTACATTAATGGATTTACCTCCTGGATGTACAGGTGCACATGATGTTCCATTTTATGAAAAAACATTAAGAAATATACTTGATAGTGGTTTACCATTTGATTCATTATGTTTCAAAGATGCATCAGGAACGTCTTCACCTCAAAAAGTATATGAGACTATCCAAATGGCAAGAAAACTTGTTGGTGATGATACTCATATTAGATTACATACACATGAAACAGCTGGTGTTTCTGTAGCTGGTTACTTAGCTGCATTAGAAGCTGGTGCAGATGGTATTGACTTAGCAGCTGCTCCTGTTTCAGGTGGTACTTCACAACCTGATATCTTAACTATGCTTCATGCTGTTAAAGGTAAAGGTTATGATTTAGGTGGATTAACTACTGAAAAAATCTTAAAGTATGAAGAAGTATTAAACGATTGTTTATCTGATTACTTTATGCCACCTGAAGCTACACAAGTTTCACCACTAATTCCATTCTCACCAATGCCAGGTGGAGCATTAACTGCAAACACTCAAATGATGAGAGATAGTGGAACATTAGATAAATTCCCTCAAGTAATTAAAGCAATGCAAGAAGTTGTAGAAAAAGGTGGATATGGTACATCTGTAACTCCTGTTTCTCAATTTTATTGGCAACAAGCTTATGCAAACGTAATGTTTGGACCTTGGAAACAAATTGCTCCAGGATATGGAAGAATGGTACTTGGATACTTTGGTAAGACTCCAGTTGAGCCAGATCCAGAAATAGTTGCATTAGCTTCTGAAAAATTAAAGTTAGAACCTACAAAAGAAAATCCATTAGATATTGCTGATAGAGATGATAAAAAGAAAGTATCTGTATGGAAAGAAAGACTAGAAAAAGAAAACATTGAAGCAACTGATGAAAATATTTTTATTGCAGCTGCTTGTGATGAAAAAGGTATAGCTTTCTTAAAAGGTGAATCACCTTTAAATGTTAGAAAAAATAGTGATGAAAATAAAGGGGAAAATACTATGGGTAACGCTACTGGAAATTATACTGTTGTAGTTGATGGACAAAAATTTAATGTAACTGTTGCAGAGGGAAATGCTGATATCAAAATCACTCCAGTTGCTGCAGATGCAGCACCTGCTACTCCAGGTGTTACAGCTTCACCAGAAGCATCTTCTGGAGAAGGTTTAAATGTTGATGCTGCTGTAAATGGTAATGTATGGAAAATTTTAGTTAATGTTGGTGATGTTGTTGAAAAAGATCAACCAATTATGATTTTAGAAGCAATGAAAATGGAAATCGATATTAACGCACCACAAGCAGGAACTATTACATCTATTAATGTATCTCCAAATGAATCTGTTGAAGAAGGTCAACAATTAGCGACAATTGGCTAATTGTGTTGGAGAATAGAAAAATGAAAAAAAGTTTTATCTCAATTTTATTATTGCTAGCTACAGTATTTAGCTTTTCAGCTAATGCCGCAAGTGCACCTGTAGAAACAGTGGAAGCTCCACAAGAGTACCAATCAAAAACAATGGGTGAATTAATAGGATCATTTTATGATACTACAGGATTAAAAGCTATTTTAGAACCACAAGAAGGATTAAAAGGTCCTCATGGTGAATATATGAGTACATTCATGCAAAGTGGTGGTAGAATTATTATGATTCTAATTTGTTTCCTATTATTCTACTTAGCAATAAAAAAAGGTTTTGAACCATTATTATTAATTCCTATCGGTTTTGGTGGATTACTAGCTAATATTCCTATCGCTGAAATGGCGGGTGAAGATGGAATGCTAGGAATTATCTACAACATGGGGATTGCTAATGAATTCTTCCCTTTACTAATTTTTATGGGTGTTGGAGCTATGACAGACTTTGGTCCTTTATTAGCGAACCCTAAAACAGCTCTACTTGGTGGTGCTGCTCAGTTTGGTATTTTTGGTTCATTAGTAGGTGCAATTGTATTATCACAATATGTACCAGGTATGGAATTTACACTTGAACAAGCTGCTGCAATTTCAATTATTGGTGGAGCTGATGGTCCAACATCAATTTTTATTGCTTCTGCTTTAGCACCTGAATTATTAGGAGCAATTGCTGTTGCTGCATACTCATATATGGCATTAGTACCTGTAATTCAACCTCCAATTATGAGAGCTTTAACTTCAGAAGCAGAAAGAAGAATTAAAATGCCTGCAATTAGAAAAGTTACAAAATTAGAAAAAATTCTTTTCCCAATTGTAGTAGTTATCCTTGCATTATTAATTTTACCTGATGCTGCTCCTTTAATTGGTGCATTATGTTTTGGTAATTTTGCTAAAGAATCAGGAGTTGTTGATAGACTTTCTGATACAATGCAAAATGCTTTAATTAATGTTGTAACTATTTTCTTAGGATTAGGTGTTGGTTCTAAACTAGCAGCTGAATCTTTCTTAGTTACAGAAACATTAGGAATTATGGCGATTGGTTTATTAGCATTCGCAGTTGGAACAGCTATGGGAGTTATTATGGGTAAAATAATGAACATGTTCTTATCTAATGAAGCTAAAATAAATCCACTAATTGGTGCAGCTGGTGTATCTGCCGTTCCGATGGCAGCAAGAGTTGTAAGTAAAGAAGGACAACAGTATGATAAGTCAAATATTTTATTGATGCATGCTATGGGTCCAAATGTGGCTGGTGTTATCGGTTCAGCGGTAGCAGCAGGAGTATTAATATCAATATTCAAATAAATTAAATTAGTAGGAAAAAAGAGAAATTATGTCTGAAATTAAAGATAATTTAGGTTTAGAAAACGTAGGAACTGTACACAGGAATCTAGATGTAGACACATTAATTAATCACGCAGTAGAAAACGAAGGTGCGAAAGTATCTTCTACTGGTGCATTAATGATTGATACTGGAATTTTTACTGGAAGAAGTCCAAAAGACAAATTCTTTGTAAATCAAGATCCAAGTAATAAATATATTGCTTGGGGAGACATAAATCAAAAAGTATCTGCAAATGTATATAATGATTTATTAAATAATTCAAAAAAACAATTAAGTAATAAAGACCTATATGTAACTGATGTTTATTGTGGAGCATCATTAGATTCTAGAAAATCTGTAAGGTTCATCACAGAAGTGGCTTGGCAAGCTCACTTTGTACAAAATATGTTTATTGTTCCTGAGACTCAAGAAGAGTTAGAGAACTTTGAACCTGAATTTACTGTTTACAATTCATGTAAAACAGTTGACATGGCTTATGCTAGTCATGGTTTACATTCAGAAGTTTATGTAGTATTTAATGTAGAAGAAAACACTGCAATCATTGGTGGTACTTGGTACGCTGGTGAAATGAAAAAAGGTGTATTCTCTATGATGAATTACTGGCTTCCATTAGAAGGTAAATTACCAATGCATTGTTCTGCAAATATTGGTAAAGATGGTGACACAGCACTATTCTTTGGTTTATCAGGAACAGGTAAAACTACATTATCAACTGATCCAAACAGAGCTTTAATTGGTGATGATGAACATGGTTGGGATGATGAAGGTATCTTTAACTTTGAAGGTGGATGTTACGCAAAAGTAATTAACCTTGATGGTGATAGTGAACCAGAAATTTTCAATGCTATTAAAAAAGGTGCTATATTAGAAAATGTAGTTGCTGATGAAAATGGTGTTGTAGATTTTACTGATGGTTCAAAAACTGAGAATACAAGAGTTTCTTATCCATTAGATCATATTCCAAATCACACTCCAGACATGAAAGGTGGACACCCACAAAATATCATCTTCCTATGTGCTGATGCATTTGGTGTATTACCTCCTGTTGCAAAATTATCTAAACAACAAGCGATGTACTACTTCTTAAGTGGTTATACTGCTAAAGTTGCAGGTACTGAAAGAGGAATTACTGAACCAATCGCGACATTCTCGTCTTGTTTTGGTGAAGCTTTCTTACCTCTAAATCCTACAATTTATGCTGAGTTATTAGGTCAAAAGATCGATAAACACAATGTAAATGTATATTTAGTTAATACAGGATGGACAGGTGGTCCTTATGGTGTTGGTTCAAGAATGAGTATTAAAAATACAAGAGCTTGTATCAATGCAATACTAGATGGTTCAATTCAAAATTCTGAATTTGAAACATTACCTATATTTAATTTAGATATTCCTAAGACTCTAGCAGGTGTTGATACAGAAGTATTAAACCCTAGAAATACTTGGGATGATAAAGAAGCATATGATGAAACTAAAAAGAAATTAGCATCTATGTATATTGAAAACTTTAAAAAATACTTAACTTTAGAAAGTGAATATGATTTCACAGCTGCAGGACCAATTCTATAAGATATAATTTCCTATAAATAAAAAAAGTAGCTATAATATATATAGCTACTTTTTAATCTACATAGGAGAAAAAAATGAAATTATCAGATTTTATTAATGACGTTGAAAAGAATAACGATGAAGTTATTTACTATTGTGCAAAGCACTTATTATCTAAAAAATATGACGTTGAGAAGGACACTATAGATGAAGATGAATTAAAATCTTTATTTACAGATTACCCTACTTTTAGTACATTATTAAATGATAGTTCTTTTGAAATATACAAAAAATATAGTTCAGAACTAGATCAAGTATATAATGTATTCTGTAATCTATTTAATGTTGACCCAGATAATGAATCGGTATTTAAACATAGACTTGCTAGAGTTTCAAATCAAGACCCTAAGCACTTCTTGAATATCGAAGATAGAGATCATCAAGAAACTGTTATTCAAAAGTTTGAAGATAAAATCAATAAAATTCTTTCTTCTAATTTTTATAAATCACATGAAAATGAATTATCTAAAGAGATGATTATTCCTCAAAGAACTTTAGACATGATTAAATCTGCTGCAGGAATAATGTAGTAGTAAATAAATATTAAATTGAGTGTTTAATTAACACTCAATTTGAATTTCTTCTAAAATTTCTAGACCAAATCCATTTAGACCTACAAATGAATGTTTACCACCACTTGTCATTAGTTTTATTTTACTAATTTCTAAAGAATTTAAAATTTGTGCCCCTATTCCATAATCTTTTTTAGCATCATTTGAAGTGATTTCATCGCTTAAAAATACTAAAACACCACCTTTAGATTGTAAGAAATTTATTGTTTTAAGCATTGAATGTAATTTCTCATCATTTAAAAATAGTTGAATATCTGGAATTATTGTATGAAACTTAACATGTGTTATATCACTTTTTTCACCAAATAAAATTACTGTATGAATATTTCCTAAATGATCTTTAAACTCTTTTTGCTCTACTTTTGTGTTAAAGAACGTCACTTCTTTTGATGTAACTTCTTCTACAAGTTTTTCATGAGATAATCTATATTCTACTAAATCAGAGATATAAACTTGTTTCATATTATGCTTTTCAGCAAAAATATCCAAGTCATCTCTTCTAGCCATTGTTCCATCTTCTTTCATGATTTCACAAATTACTGCTTCACCTGCAAGACCTGCTAATTTACATAAATCAACACTTCCTTCTGTATGACCTGTTCTAACTAACACTCCACCATCTTTTGCTATTAATGGAAATATGTGTCCTGGTCTAACTAGTTCTTGTGCATTAGCAATAGGATTTGCTAAAATTTTTATAGTATCATCTCTTTCCCCTGCACTAATACCTGTTTCAGCAGTTGCTGCATCTACAGAAACTGTAAATGCTGTTTCATATGAAGAAGTATTAGAATTTACCATTGGATTTAATTCTAATCTTTGAGCTGTAGTTTTAGGTACTGATACGCAAATTAAACCTTTTGCATGTGTAGCCATGAAATTTACTTTTTCAGGAGTACTCAATGCAGCTGCATATACAAGGTCACCTTCATTTTCTCTATCTTCATCATCTAACATGATAATCATATTACCTTTTTGAATTTCTTCAATTGCTTCTTTAACTCTTTGAATTGCGTTCATATAATCTTCTTTTTACTTAATATTTTATTATTTTTAATTAATAGAATTATAACTAAAATTTCAAAATTTAATCTAAAAATTATTGACTTTTCGGAAATTATTTATTATAATTCTGCTCACTTGATTGGGGTATCGCCAAGTGGTAAGGCAACGGTTTTTGGTACCGTCATTCGCAGGTTCGAATCCTGCTATCCCATCCATAGATGCGGGAGTAGCTCAGTTGGCTAGAGCCTCTGCCTTCCAAGCAGATTGTCGCGAGTTCGAGTCTCGTCTCCCGCTCCACTTTTTATTTTTAGAACGCGGAATAGAGCAGCCAGGTAGCTCGTCGGG
>Ga0209955_1000661_pt1 | contig 11702 bp, 2 predicted proteins | sample SalPonA_A_H2O_MG_FD_185716 | JGI IMG/M metagenome (GOLD analysis project Ga0209955, IMG submission 185716) | Water microbial communities from South San Francisco under conditions of wetland restoration - Salt Pond MetaG R2A_A_H2O_MG (SPAdes)... | ecosystem: Environmental > Aquatic > Non-marine... | reverse complement strand
AAACTTACTACATCAACTCCATTAGCAGTTCCGGATGGAGTACTTCCGCCTTGCCAGAGAATTGTTTGTGCAGATCCTGCTATTTGTACTGCTGTTGGCAAGTATGCTGTTGCACCTTGCGGTACAATTTCAACCATTGAATACGTAGTACCGTTACTAGTCGGAACATTTGTGAAGTTAACTGTGTAGTCGGAAGTTACAGTGCCTCGATAGTAAACGTTACCGAAGCTATAATCGTGGTCAACTGTTCCTGATGTAGATCCTGCTTCAAACATTGCTTCAGCACTTGATTTGTATCTAGCATTTATATTTCCGAGTATATATGTATTAGTTGTGCTAGCGTTACCAATAGTTGTAGTGTTACTTCCGTTGCCTATAGCACCGTATCCAATTACAATCTCGTTTGTATCGGTAGCTGTTTTAGCACGAGTAACTGCACCTATAAAAATACTTTGATCAGGCGAAGTATTTGAAGTTGCGCCGTCAGCAATGTAAGATGCTGCATCTCTACCTATTACTACGTTATTTGCACCTGTAGTGTTATTGTATAGGGCTGTGGCTCCGATTACAACATTACTTCCTCCAGAAGTTGTGCTTCTACCCGCTCTATAACCAAGAGATGTGTTATAGCTAGTTAGGTTATTGTTAGATGCTTCCCAACCAACAGCAGTATTATACGCACCTGTTTGGTTACTGGTTAATGCACTGTTACCTACAGCAGTGTTATAACTTGATGTAGTAGTACTTTGCAATGTACCTACACCTACAGCAACGTTTTGCGTACCACTAGTAACTGCTCCTGCTGCACCGCTACCTACAGCAGTGTTAAACGAACCGCTAGTGTTTGCGTCTAGTGCGTTTGCGCCAACAGCAGTATTGAACGCACTAGTGCTTAATGTAAGTGCATTATACCCAACAGCAGTATTGTACGAGTTATTAGTAGTTTTAAGTGCACCTGAACCTATTGCAGTGTTAAATTCGCCAGTAGTTACAGTACTAAGAGTATCGCGGCCAAATGCACTGTTGTTTGCTCCGGTAGTATTTGAACTCAATGCTGACCATCCGAAACTACTGTTCGTATTAATTCCACCAGCACCTCTACCGATAGTAAGACCTTCAACTGAAATACCAACAGTGGTACTACTTCCTCTCCCAGTAACACTAGCTAATGTATCAGTTTCGGTTATACTGGAGAATGACAAGGTGCCTGCACCGTCTGTGACTAGCGCTTGTCCTGATGAACCGTCTGCTGTCGGGTATTGTAAATTATTGATATAAATTTTATTAGTATACGTACTATTATCACCAATATAAACGTCACCGTAAGATTGGCCATTGTTGCCGCCGTAGCTTATATAAACTGTGCCAGTCCCAGTTGAACCATTTTGTCCGTTTATGTAAACAACTCCGTCAGCGTCACCAAAAGCGGCGCCGTTTATTGAAACAACTCCAGGGTTTCCAGCAAGACCGCCGCCGACTCCTTCTAAATTAAGTAACCCTCCAGAGCTACCAGCTGCTGCACCTTTGATGCTATATCCGGAGCTAGCATCAACAATCAATCCACCTACTGAAATTTCATCAGTTGTAGTAGCTCCGCGGCCAGTAACAGTAGCCAATGTATCAGACTCGGCTGGTATGTCACTTGTTAGTGCAATAGTACCGCTAGCATCAGGAAGTGTGTAAGTTCGACTAGCAGTTAATCCACTATCTGCTATTAGTGTACCGTAACGACCTCCTACGCCTGTTGTGTATCTTGTAGCATCTATAGTAAGACCGTTTTCATCTATCGAACCGATAGTTAAAAGAGTTTGTGTAGCAGTACCTGATGCTCCCGATGCAGATGTTTGGAATATTATTCTAGATCCGACGCCAGCGCCAGTACCTCTACCAGCATTGATATACATGATGCCGCCGTTTTTATCTGTGCCGGCAGCGTTACCGCTAGTTAATCTAACAGCTCCAGCATCACCTAAATTGCTTCCTTGCCATGCATATATTTGGGCACCAGTTGCACCAGTTGCAACGTTAGTACCACCAATTAGATAAACAGCGCCTGCATTGCCGCCGTTAGCACCAGAGTCGCCGCCACGTAAACTAATTTCGCCAGCAAAGTCTAAACCACTGGATGTAGAAACTAAGTCTCCGCCATTAATGTATACGCCACCGGCGTTTTCAGTTCCAGATGCGCCGCCGCCATTAATGTATACACGACCGCCTGCAATATTATCTCCGAATGCATCGGTATATCCTGCTAGAAATAAATCAGAACCGGATGTAGATACTATTTGATTTGAAAATACACCAGCAAAGGTAGGAGTATCTGTAGTTGCTAGTCCATGTGCATCACCACTAACAGTTACAACACCAGTAGCACTTATACTAACTGTAGTATTTAGGTCACCTTGAGTTGTAGTTGTAGTATTACTACTATTGACTACAAATGTACCGCTATTATCTGGAATGTTAATTAGATTATCTGCTGTAGGATCAACAACATTTAGTTGTGTTTCGAAATCATTAGCAGTAGAGCCTTCTAGCACAATAGTATTGCCATTGATAGTTAATCCTGCAAAAGTTGGTGAGTCAGTGGTAGCAAGTCCATGTGCATCACCTGTTGCGCTCACTGCCCCAGTTGCACTTAAACTAAAATCTAAGTTTAAATCACCTTGTGTAGTTGTAGTTGTATCACTTACACTAACTGCTAAAGTACCTCCTGCATTAGGAACTACAATAGTGTTATCTTGTGTAGGATCTGTAGCAGACAACGTTGTTTCAAAGTCATTAGCAGTTGCTCCTTCGAATACTACTGTACCTCCTACGTGTAGATTGGAGTTTACATATATGTCGGTTCCGACATCAAGACCGTTTTTGATCTTAAAATTTTGATTGTTCGCCATGGTTCACTTTCCCCTTGTTTGGCTGTTAAAATAATATTTGTCCGCTTATTCTAAATGTTCCTGAAGTAGCAGTTTCTGGTGTAGCTAGTACACGTACATTGCCTCCACTTATGTCTACATCTAGTGTAAATAGACTTGTGCCTGTAAACACTGTACCGTATTCTGATGCTATTGCAGTTGTACCGTCGTGTGTTACAAGCAATTCGGTAATATGTCTTGCAGTGCCTTGTGTAAATGAAATAACAAACTTACCTCCACTTCTAGTTGTTGCAAAACTTGCTAGCACTTTTTGGTTAGTGTCTACACTATCTAGTCCGTCTGATAGTTGTAAAACTTGATCAGCAAAACTAACAGTGTTATCATCTATTAATGTTGTACCACTAGCACTATCTAATACTAAGTTGCCGCTAGATGTGTCAATTTCGTTAGCAGCACTTACTCCTACTTGTACATTGCTTGCTTCTACTGCTGATACTTGTATAGTTCCTTGTGTGCCACTAAACACTTCTGAAGTATTAGTTGCGTCTGGAATAAATGTAAACTTACCAGTTGAATCATCAAATCCAAAGAAACCTACTTTAGCGTTTGTGCCATCGTGCCAGCGGAATTCAATACCGCGGTCTTTGTTGTCGTCAGTTGTAGGAGCAGTGTCACCGCCTAGTGTAAACACTGGATCATCTACAGTAACAGTTGTGCTATTAACAGTAGTAGTTGTACCGTTTACAGTTAAGTTTCCAGTAACTTCTAAGTTAGTGTCTATTTTAGCAGTTACAGCACCGGTTGTACTTGTAGCTATAAAGAAGTCTGTAGTACCATCTGTAATGCTTAGTGCGTCTGCTAGGTTAGTAGGAACACTAATGGTATTTTCACCAGTAGCACCTTCAAATACAACACTCTCTTTTAGATATAAATCTTTCCACGCTTCGCCAGTAGCACCTAAGTCGTGTGTGTCATCTGCGCTAGGTAGTATTGTACTATCAACTTTAGCAACAAAAGTAACAGTGTCAGTATTTGCATTACCTAAGTCAATATCACCATTTAGTGTAGATGTTCCATTTACAACTAAATTATCATCAACGGTAACAGTTCCGCCTGCTGAATCAATTGTTAAGTTGCCACTGCTTGTGTCGATTTCGTTATCGCCTGTTACTGCAACTTGTATGTTACCAACAGTTAGATCGGCAAGTGTTAGTGTATCAGTCCATTCAGGAGTTGTACCGTTACTTTGCAGAATACTGTTAGCTGAGCCAATTGCTAGGCTACTTAGGCTTTCGGAATATCCGCCTGTACCTAAGTTAGTAGCAGCATATAGTAAGTCACCTTGTGTGTAATTAAATCTATTAGTACCACCATTTTCTATCGGAACTGCTCTAGACAAGTTAACTGGATTTAGATAGTAAGAACCTAATTGTCCACTTAGACTAGCAGCATCAATTACACCACCGTTAGCTGAAGTTTTAGTAGTAACTTTACCATTCCCGTCAATCTCAAAGTGATCAAAGTCAAATGCTGCGATACCAGTAGTTTCTGTTCCAGCACTTGGTGCTAGCGGATTGTCGTAGCTTGCTAGCTCAACGCGAATGTCAACATCACCATAGTATGTTCCAGTGTTCGAATTGCCTGCTAGTGTTACTGGCGCAGTAGCAGTTAATCCGCTTACAGCAGTTGCCCAAGTACTATCTCCTCGTAAGAATGTTAAATTATTTGCACTACCTGTTGCTAAACGTGAAGTCTCAATAACACCGGATATAATGCCGCTGGCATCTATAGTTGATGTAGTTAAGCTACCCCAGTTATCGATGCTACTGCCACTTGAGTTAATTTCGCCTACTACCTGTACGTTTTGTACAACAATATTAGCATTGCCTGCGCCGTCTGCTGATAAGTTAACAGGACTTACTGTTAAGCCGTTAACACTTGATAGTGCATTTCCTCTTGCAGTGTGCAATGTAAACGAGTTAGTTGTTACACTACCTACGAACAAAAAGTCCCCGCTTTGTATACCAGTTACTGGTGTAGTAGCAGTATATTGGACAGCATCACCGGTTGTTAAACCGTGGCTTGCAGAGTAAATAGTGTTCGCTGTAAGATTAACATAGTCGATAGTTAGATCATGTGTCCCTGAACTAGAGGTTGAAAACGTAATTTGAGTATTTAGAGCATAATCTTGGTATAGTTCAATAGTATTAGCATCAACAACTTTTACGTAATATGTGCTTGTTGATGTTAAACCGCCTATAGAAGGATTAGCACCTGAGTTGTAAACTACAGGATCTCCGTCGACAAACGAATGTCCTGTCACTGTGATCTGTTCAGCTGTGTAATCAACGTCACCGCCTGAACCAGTGTCTGCTGCATTAAAGCTTGTAACACTCTGGCCAGTTTGGTTTAGTACAATTGTTGATGCATTATCGTCAGCTATAAAGTCAATGTTAGTTTCAGTAGCATTGAACAATATACCAACACTCGGATCTAAATCAACATACAAGCGATTTTCGATTTCTAACACGTCAACACTAAATGCAGTGCCGCCGCCTCCTAAGCCTCCGATGTCTGCAGAACTTGCACTTAATGTGTCTCCGTCAGTGTAGCCACTTCCGCCAAAGGTAAGATCTATACTATCAACTACACCGCCACTGACAACAATCTCTGCTAGTGCGCCAGAGCCAGTACCGCCAGTTAGTGCAACATCAGTATAAGTTCCTGGAGTAAGATAACCAGTACCGCCTGACAGGTTAAGAACATCTAGTGTAGAAATAACGCCTACTCTGTGCTCTGATGCTGTTGCAGTTGCCCCGTTTGTGGCACTAACTACTGGAGTAGCATTTGCTATAGTAGTTGTAAATGTGTACGAGCCAGCTGGATCAAGTATTAAGAATTGTTTGTCGTTTGCTACTGCTAAGAAGTAATTGTCTGACTTATCTACAGGTGAACTTACAACAGTAGGCACACTATTAGCACCTAGTGGAGTACTATCATCTAAGAATAGTTCTTCGCCAGTTACAAAAGTACCAGAGAAATCTACAATTTTAATAGTGCTGCCTGTAGTAGTTTCTTTAATAGTACCTGTGCCGTCTGTCATTGCCTGGAATATTACATCGCCTGAAGTTACAGAAATTGAACCAGTTAAGGTTAGCACAATTTCTTGATATTCTTCAACAGCAATGTCACCTGGTTTTAAATCAATCGGCGGAGCTTGATCGTGTAATGTTAATCTGTCATTCCATGCTGTTAGTTTAAATGCGCTTGTTCCGCTTGTTGGAGGAATAAGATCAGCATTGAGTCTACCTTGGCCGTTAAGTTGTACAACTGCATTCGGTACAGCATTAGTTGACAAGTTTTGATCAATAAAGTTGCCTAGTTTGTTTTCAATAAACGATCTTGCTGCTAGCTGAGTAACAAGTCTTGAGTTACTTGGTCCGCCCACTTCGCTATCACCTAAGTTAATATCAAGTGATATTTCGTCAACAACAATACCTGATGATAGACTGAGTGCTAACGAATCTAGTTCGCCGATCTCAACTTTGTTTTTAAATTCTATGTTACCAGTTCTGTTAAATGCACGAACAAAGTCACCTACTTTAAAGTCACCTAGTTCGTTAGTACCTGATGAATAAACACGACCTGGTAGTGTACTAACTTGCTCGAAGAACTCGTCAGTTTGGCCACCGTTTTGTGGTAGTGCATTGTAGTCAGTACCAGAACCTGCATATTCCCATGTGTGTGCAGAACTGTTAACAACTGAAGGACGATGCAAGTAAACTTGATTTAGTGCAGTATTTCCTATACTTTGCATCTGTCTGTTTTTAGTACTACGAATAGCAACTTCGCTCGAGTATAAATCATCTCTATTTGAAACTGCACTAATTGATACTGTGCCTGCTGCTATTTCGCCTGCATCAATCGTTGCATTAGTTGAGAAGTAGTTTCTTACAAGTACAGAACCTTCTTGAACTAATTCAACACTTACAGTTAATTGATTAGTACCAGAATCATAAGAATGAATTACAGCACTAATTACTTTCGAACCGTCAGTTGCTTGTATAGTATCACCTGGATTAATAGTGTAAGAACCTGCAGGGATGGTAAGAACTTGATACTGGTTATGACTACTTACAACTTCGTCGATGTAAAATTCTTCGTAACCAAGGTTAAAGTTATGTGTTCCGCCAGTTGGGCTAGCATCCATGTTTCTTACAGGTTTTGTAAGACCTTCGTCGTGGAACAGTTGTATTTGTGTAGCACTGGTCACACTTACATAATAGGTCATTTCATTTAAGAGACCTACTATTTCTATGTTGCCATTAGAATCGTATTCTATAATATCACCAGTATTAAAACTGTGTGCACTAGCAAACGTAATAGTGTTTCCGCCTACACTTGTTGGACTAGCAGTGATACTTTCTGTAATACCAAAAGTCGAGTTGTTGTTAAATGTATCAGTTATATCTATATTCGAAGTGTTTCTAATTCTAATAACAAAGTGTTCTAACGGAGCACGTTTTAAACCAACAAGCTTGAGAGACTGTAGTGATTCATATATACCGTTGCCACTGATATAACCTCTGTCGAACTCAAATGCATTTGGTGAGTAACCACTAGCTCTTAGTGCAAACAAGCCGAAGTTACTTGCAGAGTTAGTAATAGATAGATAACCACCGTTTTGCGATATACAGCCGTTCTCTGTAAAAATTACGAAACAAGATACAATCTGTGCATATGCATCGTTAATAACACGCCATGCAACACCACCAAACGATAGGATAGTAAATGCATTGGCAACCATTGACTTACCTTGTTCAGGAATGCCGTCAATAACGTTAACAGGATTTTCTGCTTCAATATTGTTTGGAGGAGTGTTAGGAGTATCAATTAAGTTACCATCTATCTCAACACCGCCTGCGCCTAAGAAAGAAATTACAGAACAGTTTTGAATGTACGGTGATGTAAATATCTTAGGACGTTTTACTGGTAAATTAGTATATCCTGCTCTGCTTGTAGCAGTATTAGTAACATTATCAAAACTTATAGCATAACGGAAAGTGTAGTCAGGAACGCCTGCTGCTAGTCCATCGCGGAATGTTATGTTATTAATGTAAGAACTGTTCCTTACGCAGAACATATCCAAGTTAGCATTTGCAGGACGAACAACAGATCTACGCAAGTTATCGCCTACAATCGATATATTGTCACCGAGTATAATCGGGTTCTGTTCAACATACTCGCCTGACGCAACCATGATAGTAATTTGTGTAGACTTGTAAGTTCCGTATGTTTTAGCAGGAGCATTTGCAATATTTGTAATAATGCTTGTTACAATATCAAAACTGTCTCCAATAGCTGTTGCTCTTGCTCCTGTTAGGTAAGTTACTGCTAGTCCCTTGGCATAGTTAATTGCTGCGACAGTTTCAGTCTCTTGACCTGTAATGTATAGCGAGCCAGTACCGTCATAGTAGTATTCACCTGCTGCTACTGAACGACTGTTCCCGCCAAAACGTAAGTCGTAGATAGCACTATCGATAATTTCTTGTACGTCTCTTGCACATTTTGCACTATCGTAAACAAGAGTTGGATATGTAGTATTAATGTATGTGATAGTATCGTCTGCAATAGATTGTTTAGCAGCACGTAACGCAGCAGTTTCTGCTTCTATATCGTTATCTAATGTAACTGGGCTGTATGCAAGTTCAGATGCAATTTGAGCAGCACGTTTAATACTTGCTACTGGAGCAGTTATACCGTCATTTGCATCGTTACCTTTGGCAGCACTTACATAAACTCTGTTACCACCAAAAGTATCCGCACTTCCAAAAGATAAATTACCAGCGCCGTCTGTTTTAATTACTTGACTAACTGTACCGTCTGCAAGTGGTAGTGTGTAGTCGGCAACATTAACTGTGTCGCTAACAAACAAATCACTCCAACGTAGTGCATCTTCGCCTAGTGCATGAGTAGCAGTTAATTCCGGAGTGAAATTACTAGAAACTCTTGAATTAAATGTAATTGTGTCGGTATTAGCATCACCTATTGTAACATTTGCATTGAATGTAGCATCGCTGTCCGTTTCAAATGTACCTGTTACACCTACGTTGTCATTAAATTGAGTTAAACCTTGTACTGTTAGTGTAGAGTTAATATCTACTGCATCGTTGAAAATAGAAGTGCTTGTAACCGACAAGTTATTTTCTACTACTACATCACTTGAAAAAATTGTAGCAGGTGTTACTGTAATTGCACTCGAATCTGTGCTATCAATTAAACTTGTAAATATTGATGGTACAGTAAGATTATTAGTTACGCCAACATTGCCAGCAACGTTTAAATTTTTCTTAACCGCAACACCGCCATCGACAACAAGTGCACCTGTTAGTGTATCAGTGCTTTGTGTAGCATTATTAATTCTTACTTGTACATCATTATTAAGATCTAGTAACGAGCTAGTAAGTGAAGCACTTAGATAGTTTGCGTTATAAAAACGTAATGTATCGTCATTAGCACCTGGTGTTAATTCTGCTGTTATAGTTGTGTTTAAGTCAAGGTCGGTTACACTTCCTAGAACTGCCCAGTTGCCGTTTTGGTAACCTTCGTATTTTCCAGTAGTTGTATTAAAGCGAATATAACCGTCTGCGCCAGTTGCCGGACGTTCAGCAGTAGTACCTACTGGAATTCTAATTGCATCTACACGATTAATATCTAAGCTAACCGCCGGATCAAATGTGTCAATACCAATCCTACCATTAAAATAAACTTCGTCAGTAGCAGTATCGGTTTGGAAAAGTATATTAGTAGCTATATCATAAACTTCGTAATATAGTTTAACATTGACTTGTGCTTGTCCCGTGTTACCTGTCCAATTTACTGTAATACGATAGTTAACTGCTCCTGTATAAGTTTCTGAATATGTGTTAGCAATCTGATAGGTTGTATTAGATATTGTACCTGTTTGTTGTGCAATAACACTCCACGAGCCTGGATTTAGTGGATCCTCTCTTTCAAGTACAATACTACCAGTTGAAAGATTGTAGGGCGGACGATAACTAGCAGCATAACTCAGGATACCTGCTGCACCTACACTAAACTCGTATGTTTTCGTATATGTTGCGTCAGTTACACCAGTATATACTCCTTGCAAAGTTGCAGGATTGTCGAGTGTACCGTCTCCGTTGAATTCAATCCCGAGACTAGAAAATCCGTCTACACCTGGTTGACTTATGATATCACCAACTTCAAGATCGGAGATAATTAATTTGTTTGTAGTAATTGCACCTCTAGTTGTAATACTGTGCAAAGTATCATTTTCGGCAACACCGTAGCTGCTAAACACTAGTTCGTCGCTAGCAGAACGATTAATATATACTCCAAATCCCGGAGTAAGTTTTACATCTCTTGTATTATTGTTTACGTCTTGTAAACGTAAAGTAGACGTACCTATCGGAACATATAATTGATAGTTAACATCAATATCATAAGCATCGCCTGCTTCATTAGGGTTAAACGCTACCCCTTTACCAGCGGTAATTGTTAATGTATCTTTATATGCGTCTGCTTCAATAGTTCCGGCGGTAGTTACAATACCGCCATCGTCTGTTACTTTTAGAGTTATGCGTCTAAATATGTCGTACCATACAGCTTCTGTTGCCATGTCAATTCCTATATTTGAATCACTGTGATACAGTATTTATTAAATAATCATCTGTCGGATATTACTTTTCGCTTGACAAAAGCAGCTAATTAGTGTATTATAATCGTAAAGTGGACTTGTGTTCGACCCACTATAAATATTCCGCGCACCTTAAACAATAAGGAATATATTATGGCATTAAAAGTAAAAGCAACAAAAGTTTTCAAATATCTACCATGCGGTCACGCACAATACTTTGACAAAGAGCCAGACGGTTCCCCAGGCGAATGTGCAAGTGTACACGGTTATGATCGTGAAGTAGAATTTACATTTGCAGGCGAAATTGACAAGCACGGTTGGATTGTTCCGTTCGGCGAACTAGGTCCTGTTAAGAAGTTCCTCGAATACTACTTTGATCACGTAACTGTACTACCGGCAGATGATCCACGTATAAGCGATATTACTCCTGAACTAACCAAGACAGGCGGCTTGCTAGGTACACTGCGTATTCTACCAAGCGGTGTATCAATGGAAATGAGCTCGGTGTTTATCTGGGAACATGTTAATGCATACATTCATGCTATCACAGAAGGACGCTGCTATGTAGAGCGTGTACGTGTTTACGAACACAATCGCAATGATGCAATGTGTGAAGTAGATAAAGAAACTGCTAAAGATAACGCAGACGAGTATTTACGAAAGTTTGGAACTACACTTCCTATGAAACAAATGTGGAAGTGGGAAGCACCAAAAGATTTGATGAAACGTATTAATGGATAAATGGTTTGTATGTCTTAAATGGGGAGACAAGTATGGTGCAGAGTATGTAAACACTCTGCACTCTATGTTTAAACGAAATGCCAGCAGTGATATACGGTTTGCGTGTTACACTGACGATTCTACTGGCATTAACAACGACATAGAAATTTTTCAACTTCCTAATTTAAATTTACAAGGATGGTGGAATAAGGTATACTTCCTAAGTCCAGATCTTCCTACTCAAGGTACACTTTTATTTTGTGATCTTGATGTTATTATATTTCGCAGTATAGATAAATTTTTTGATTACAAACCTGGACAATTTTGTATATGCAGAGATTTTAATCGACATATTGTAAAAGGATGGGATAAAATGAATTCAAGTGTCTTTAGAATAGACACAGGAAGTCAAGCAGAACTTTACA
>Ga0209955_1000660_pt1 | contig 11702 bp, 12 predicted proteins | sample SalPonA_A_H2O_MG_FD_185716 | JGI IMG/M metagenome (GOLD analysis project Ga0209955, IMG submission 185716) | Water microbial communities from South San Francisco under conditions of wetland restoration - Salt Pond MetaG R2A_A_H2O_MG (SPAdes)... | ecosystem: Environmental > Aquatic > Non-marine... | reverse complement strand
TATATGAAGCCAATATTGATACGTCTCACCCGTTATTTTATGGGTACGAAGGCGATACGCTGCCCATGTTCAAAACCAGCAACATGGTTGTGAAGAGTAATAACTCACCTTTTACAACGCCTTCTACTTACACGAGCGCGCCGTTGATGGCAGGGTTCAGCCATCAAGCAATGGTTGAACTTATTGCCGATACCGCCTCGGTCGTTACGACGAAGCAGGGTAATGGTGTAGTCATTGGCTTTACTGATGACACGCAATTTAGAGGTTATTGGTACGGTACAAATAAAATGCTAAGTAATGCTATTTATCAGTCACATTTTATTCGTTAAATAGGCTACTTTTGGGCGGTGGTGTAAAGGTCATCGCCCAGACTTCCACCACAATACTGGGATAACGCGCCTTCAGTAGCGCTGCCAAAACATCTACGGTAACGCCGGTTGTGACAACATCGTCTATTATTGCCACGCTTATTTTCTCACCCCACCGTGCGATGTAACGGTCTAAGCAGTGCTTGGAAAGCGCAAATACCGCTTTAGCATTACTCACCCTCTCTGTTTTTGATAAGTGATGTTGCGTGGTACTTCCTTTGCGCACTGCCCAGCGATTATCACAACAAATGTGCCAGGCATTACCAATTGCTTTCGCAAGAACTGCAGCCTGATTATAATGGCGAGACGCGATTCTTGTACTCGTAATAGGTACAGGTATTAGCAACGTGGGAGGGGCGGCTTTGTGGTGTTGTTTCTTGTTGACGAACCATGTGCTTAGCACCTTTCCTGCGGTCAGCGAATGTTGAAATTTAAATTGATGGACGAGGCGAGATAGGGGCCAAGTATGTAAGCCTAAAACGGTAAGTGCATCGATATGGGCATGACGGACGTGGCGGCCCACGGGCGCAAAGGCTAATAAGTTTTGATTGTGCACATGATTGTCGAAAAAAAAGATGTCATGTTCACACCACTGACATACTGGGCTCGGACTTGCCTGATAACATAATAAACATGAAAGGTTCATACGTTCGGTTCTCGCTTTTGCAAGCGCGTGTTGCTATCGCACTTAACATGCCAGTGATTAATAGGATGATTCAGTGACAGATTTACATACAAAGTTACCTCTCGTCACCCGTACAGTAGGTACAGGAAACGATCTGGTTTTACTTCATGGATGGGGAATGAACAGCGGCGCATTTACCTATTTTCTTCCCTTTTTAAGCAAGCATTGTCGAATTACTTCAATTGATTTACCGGGATACGGCGAAAACGCGGAGCATTTACCGCACCCTTATGATGTGGATGCCCTCGCGAAGGCTATTTTCCCGCACCTACCGGCACATGCTGTGGTGGCAGGGTGGTCGTTAGGCGGGCTGGTGGCCCAAAAGTTAGCGTTACTCTACCCACAGGCAGTAAGAGGCATAATTACCATTGCTTCTACGCCAAGATTTGTCTCAGGCCAAAACTGGCAAGGTATTTCGCCAGATTTATTAAGCACGTTCGAGTCTCAACTTGAACATAATTATGAGAAAACACTGGAACGCTTTTTGGCTATTCAAGCGATGGGAAGTGAGACCGCTAGACAAGATATCAAAGCGATAAAACAGCACCTTATTGAGTATCCTTCACCTTGTGTTGATGCGTTGAAGAAAGGGTTGAGAATATTGTCGACAGAAGATATGCGCAGTGACATTGGCCGAATAAGTTGTCCTACGCTTCGATTGTATGGCCGCTTAGACAGTTTAGTGCCCACGAGTGGCATTGATAGAATCTGTGAATTGCAGCCAAATGCGGATACGGTGGTTCTGCCTCATGCGTCTCACGCGCCATTTATTTCGCATCCACAGCAAACCTCTGACATTGTACTTAGGTTTTTGGCTAACCTCGCGTAATCATTTGTGTCATGAGATTAGGCGGGCGCTTTGGTAAAAAAATAACTGATTTTATACAATAAGTTAGCCAAATAGCAGGGATTTATCCTTTTCATTGCAGTTAAATTGGTTAATAATTGCACATGAGAGTGTAGGGGGAGTGAATGTCTATGATTGGTGGCATAAATGGCAGCGGTCTAACGTCGGCTATTACAGCAGGGCAAAATGGTTTGCGACAAGCCAGCGATGGTGTGACGCAAGCAGCGAAAAATATTGCACAACAGAATACCAATACCGCACAATTACCCGCTACTACTGACAATGTTGCTTCCGACTTACTATCGTTAAACGTCAATGCATTGAGTGCTCAAGCATCTGCAAAAGTTATCGATGTAGCTAATGATACGCTCGGAACCATTATTGATACTATCGCTTAGCGATTAAGAGGATTTCAGTGAACATAGTGACGCCAATACTTAACGCTATTGCGTACCCTACTGCTAACGTGAATACGGAAGCGGCAAGGCGCGATAATGTGTTGCGTGAAACTATTCCTGCCTCAACTGATGCCGAAAAAGGGGCGTCACAAAAGGGGTTGGGCTCTGAGTCTGATAAAGCCCGTACACCAGGCCAACCGCCAGCACCTGTCACCTACGAACGTCCGCAAATTCAAACCGATTTACAGAATGCGTTTCAAAGCGTATTTGGTGACCAAAAAGATAATGCGCAAGATGAAAGCGCAGGTAAGCAAGACGCACAAGATAAGCAGCAAGCGCAACAAGAACAACAAGAAATTGAGCAATTAAAGGCACGGGACCAAGAAGTCCGCACGCACGAACAGGCACACGCGACGACAGGTGGGCAGTATGCAGGCTCACCAAGTTACGAATATACAACGGGGCCAGATAACAAACGCTACGTTACCGATGGTGAAGTATCGATAGATATTTCGCCTGAACAAAGTGCAGAGCAAACACTTAGAAAAATGCAGCAAGTGCGAGCTGCAGCATTGGCACCAGCGCAACCCTCTTCACAAGACTTAAAAGTTGCTGCCGAAGCCGCACAAAAAGCGTTTGAAGCACGTAGTGAATTAGCGCAAGAAAAAAATGAACAGCTTTCTGGCGTTGATAAAGCGCCATCAGCGTCTGAAATTATCCCGCCAAGTATTGATGAAATAACGGATAACGGTGGGGTTGATGTACCTACTCGCTCACTTGATGACGCCATATTATCAGCGCAAGAGACAACCCGTGAACGGTCTACCGACACTGCATCAGGCCCCGGCGCTCGCTCACTTGATTTTGGCAATACTGATGATAGCGGTATGCAAGGGCGTGTGGGTCGTATTCAGCGTTTCTATTCGCAAGCCTATACCCCAGCTGCTGAAGGGTTCTCGGCAACGGTATAGCAAAAGAGTACTCCTTCAACCCATAAAAAAACGCCAGCAAGCTGGCGTTTTTTTATTTTGCATATGAGGTTATTTTTCTTTTGCCTTGGCGAAAGCGTCGGCAAAGGCGTTACCCATTAAACTATTTTGCGGTTTATCTTGGCGTGGACTGCCACCGCGAGGGTTGTGCTTCGGTTTATTGGTGGCTTTACCCGCTTTTGTCGGCTTTGCGCCTTGGTGGTTCGAGTCTGCCTTATCGGGCGTATCGTCAAGACGCATCGTAAACGAGATACGCTTGCGCGCGACATCTACATCAAGCACTTTAACCTTAACGATGTCGCCTGCTTTAACGACTTCACGCGGGTCTGAGATGAATTTATTGGTTAGTGCAGAAATATGCACTAATCCGTCTTGGTGCACGCCTACGTCAACAAATGCGCCAAAATTAGCTACGTTACTAACTACACCTTCCAATATCATACCAGGCTTAAGGTCGTTGATAGTTTCAACGCCTTCCTTAAATGACGCAGTTTTAAACTCTGGACGGGGATCGCGCCCCGGCTTATCTAACTCTTTAAAAATATCTATAACCGTAGGTAAGCCAAACGCGTCATTGGTAAAGTCATCAGGAGATAAGCTTTTGAGCAACTCAGTGTTGCCGATGATATCGTTAACCGCCACTGCCGTAGTGTCGATAATACGGTCAACTACGGGGTACGCTTCAGGGTGAACTGCCGAGGCGTCGAGAGGGTTGCTACCGTTAACAATGCGTAAAAAACCAGCAGATTGCTCGAAGGCTTTAGGGCCTAGACGGTCGACACTCAATAACGCTTTTCTGTCGGTAAACGCACCCTCTTTGTCTCTACGTTTTACAATGTTGTGGGCGAGCGTTTTGTTTAAGCCTGAAACATAGCTCAATAGCGCTGGTGATGCCGTGTTCAAATCTACACCCACAGCGTTTACACAATCTTCAATGACTCTATCTAGCGACTTACCAAGCTGGCTTTGGCTCACATCATGTTGATACTGACCTACACCAATGGCTTTTGGCTCAATTTTTACCAGTTCTGCAAGGGGGTCTTGTAGCCGTCGAGCAATTGATACCGCGCCACGAATCGACACATCTAAATCGGGCAACTCTTTTGAAGCGAGCTCCGAAGCTGAGTAGACTGAAGCGCCCGCTTCACTCACCATGATTTTTTGTGCCGTTAGATCGCTGTTGTTTTTGAGCATCTCAGCAACCAGCTTATCGGTTTCTCTAGAGCCTGTGCCATTTCCGATACTGATCAAATCAACCTTGTACTGCTTACACAAGGTTGTCAGTGTACGCATTGACTTGTCCCACTGATTTTGTGGCACATGAGGGAAAATAGTGTTCGTTGCAACGACTTTACCGGTTTTATCAACCACAGCAACTTTTACACCGGTACGAAGGCCAGGATCAAGCCCCATAGTAGTTTTTGCGCCTGCGGGAGCTGCCATTAATAAATCGTTTAAATTCTTGGCAAAGACTTCAATAGCTTCTTCTTCTGCACGTTCTCGTAGTGCACTGAAAAGCTCGGTTTCCATGTGCAAGCCAATTTTAATCTTCCACGTCCATTGAACGACCTGGGCGAGAAAGTCATCTGCAGCGCGGTTCTTGTGCGAAATATTGTAATGGCTCGCGATAATATGCTCACAATGAGACGACGTTCCGTCTTCTTGCTGTGGGTCTGCATCAAGTTGAATGTGAAGCATGCCCTCATTTCGACCGCGAAACATGGCTAGCGCACGGTGTGAAGGCACATTTTTATAGCGCTCACTGTGCTCGAAATAATCTTTGTACTTTTGTGCTTCTTTTTCTTTGCCTGGCGCGACTTTGCTTTTTACGTGCGCGTTCTCTACTAAATAATGACGAATCTTCGCCAACAAAGCTGCATCTTCAGCAAACCGTTCCATTAGAATAAAGCGTGCACCTTCAAGCGCAGCTTTGGCATCGGCTACGCCCTTTTCGGCATTAATAAATTTACTTACTTCGTTGTCTACATCGCAGTCTGGATTTTCAAATAGCGTGTTTGCCAACGGTTCAAGCCCGGCTTCAAGTGCAATTTGACCTTTGGTGCGCCTCCGTGGCTTAAACGGTAGGTATAAATCTTCTAACGATGTTTTATTATCGGCATCTTGAATGCTGGCTTTTAATGTATCGGAGAGCTTACCTTGTTCATCAATAGATTTAAGAATTACGCTACGTCTATCTTCAAGCTCTCTTAGGTAATTCAGGCGCTGCTCAAGGTTGCGCAGTTGAGTATCGTCTAGGCCCTGGGTGACCTCTTTACGGTAACGTGCAATAAAAGGCACGGTTGCACCTTCATCTAATAGTGTTACCGCAGCATTCACTTGCGCAGTGTTAACGGCAAGCTCTTTAGCAATTTTTTCAATGATCATAGTTCGCTCTAGGCAATAGCAATAGCGAAGCAACCACAATACGTGGGCATCGCTGGGTTTAATTTTTGCAGCAAGTATAGCACCGCATAGGTTTACGCGTAATTAACCGCGTTTAGCGAGCCAATGCGTTGGCATGCTATAGTTTGTCGGTGGGGTCATACCAAATTTTATTGATCCACCACTCTTTTTCACCAGCTTCTGTTTTTACTACAAATTCGTCATCTTCTTCTTTTCCAATCAACGCTCTCGCCATAGGAGAGTCCACGGAGATATAGTCTCTTCGACCAAAAATCTCATCATAGCCCACAAGCCTAAGCGCCATTACGTTACCGGCTTCGTTTTCAATTTCTACCCATGCGCCAAAGAACACTTTACCTTCTTGTTCATCGCTATAGTCAACGACCTTGAGGTTTTCGAGGCACTTTCTTAAGTAACGGACCCGCCGGTCGATTTCTCGTAGTTTCTTCTTGTTGTATTGGTAGTCAGCGTTTTCACTTCGGTCACCGAGGCTTGCTGCCCACGTCACCTTTCTCGTGATTTCCGGGCGTTCCTCACGCCACAGCACGTCAAGCTCTTGCTTGAGCTTCAAATATCCCTTTCTTGTGATGAGCGGTGTTTTCACAATGGCTAGCTATGATTGTCTGGAATTACCCTACTGTATGTGGGTGAAGGCAAAGAACGCAATCTTTTGACAAGCTAAAAGGGCTAAAAAGTGGCTGTTTGATTGAAAAATAGACATAACGTCCCTTCGGGCTGTTGCGTTTCGTATTATAAGACTTATCGGAGAGGCGTAATTCGCTGATTATTGGCCTTTAAATATTTCGTTCTAACTATGGTTTTTTTAGGTGAATTTGGTTTAACGAAAATGGCAATATGGACGGCAAAAGGCGATGAATCATCTATACTAAGAATGTTGATTCGAGATACCACATTTAACGAATAACCCACTTTATTATTTGGGTACGTGTGTGACAAATTGTGTCATGTGCATGTTGGGATTAGGTAGGCACGGACTATGCTGAATCAAAAATAAAAAGCCGACATTAACGTCGGCTTTTTTCATATAAGCAGGTTTACTTAAACTATTACTCGTCTGCTGTCTTTGGCTCTGGTTGTACAACTTCCAATAATTCAACATCAAAGATGAGTGTTGAGTTAGGTGTAATTGAACCGGTAGCACGCTCACCGTAAGCAAGTTCTGAAGGAATGTGGAAACGGTATTTCGCGCCTTCTTTCATTAACTGCACGCCTTCAGTCCAACCCGGAATAACACGGTTTAGAGGGAATTCTGCAGGCTCGCCACGTTTGTAAGATGAATCAAACTCTGTGCCGTCAAGTAATGTGCCTTGATAATGCACTTTTACTACATCTTCAGCGCGTGGACTTGCGCCCTCACCTTCTTCTAGCACTTCGTATTGTAGGCCAGACTCAGTGGTCATTACGCCATCACGCTTAGCATTTTCTTCAAGGTAGGCTGCGCCGGCTTCAATATTTTTTTGCGCCGCCATTTCAGCCATTTCTTGTTGCTTAGCGCGAAGCATCTCTTCGCCTTGTTGAGCAATTTGCTGAATTTCTTGAGGGGTGAATTTCAACGTGTCGTTTAACCCGTCGTTAAAGCCTTGCTTAAGGGCTTCTTGGTCCATCGCAAGGCCAAGTTGTTCTTGTTGTTCTGCACGACTGTTTACGAACAAGCCCATGCTGGCACCCATTGCGTAGGCTTGCTTTTGCGTATCTGTCATCTCTTGTGCAGCAACACTAGCGGTTTGTGCACTATCAGCGCTTGTAGTTGTAGCCTCATCTGATGTGTTTGGCTGGCAGGCAAAAAGGCCTAGCGCAGCAAGCGTTGATAAGGCAACGAGCGACTTCTGCATAAAAACGTCTCCATTAATTTTTATCATCATGCTTCTGTATTTTTACTGCTGCATCTAGGGCAGTGTGCACGATAGTGAAAGATGCGTTATCCATGCTATGGTAAACCTAGCACTAACAAAGCGAAACCCATTTGATTATGTTTAATCCGCAATTTTTTCAAAACACATTACTGATCACGGTACTCACAGGCGTTTTGTCAGCCTGTACTATCCCAGAAACGACGCCAATTAAACAGTGGCGACATGTCGATGAAGGGACATATGCCGCAGATATTACGACCGATGGCACATTAGCGGTGGTGTCGGGGGTTAATAGTGGCGTAAATGTATGGGAAATCGGGTCCGACACGCCAAAATTTCAGTGGGGACACCAAGGTGAAGGTAGTAACCTTGTCGCATCGGTGCATATTTCCGCAGATAAAACGTACGTGGTCACTGCTGATAGAGAGGCATTTGCGTTGTGGAGCTTAGAAACCGGCGAGCCCGAGGGCTTTTGGCGTATTGACGAAGCCAGTATTCGCGATGTGGCTGTGGCAAATAATGGTAAAGGCATATTAGTCGCACGCGCTAACGGTAAAGTGATGTATTTTGAACCGAAAACACAGCGGCGCCTCGAGTTTTTAGGTCATCAAGAAAAAGTTAACTCTATTGATATTTCGCCTAACGGGAAATTCGCCCTCACCGGGGGCAATGATTATATTGCCTACTTATGGAGCACAGATACGGGGCAAATTATTCATACCTTCACCCATCCTACGCGTGTTACAAAAGTAGCCTTAGATGATGAAGGTCGCTTTGCTTTCACCGCAGATAGTCAAAGCAAATCCCAAATCTGGGATGTACAGACCGGGCAGCCAATCAGCTCGCTTAAATTCATTGCGCGTCAGAAAATCTTCACTGATGCTGAATTTTCAAAAGATGGTAAGTATTTACTTACTGGCTCACCTTCTAGAAAAGTTTATCTTTGGGACGTCCGCAGTGGCGAAGAGCTCGAGTCTTGGGAGGTCGCGTCGAGAGCGTCTATTTCGCCGCCGACAGCAGTTGTTTATGGCGTTGCCTTTATGGCAGATGGTAATATAGTGACAGAGAGTAGTAGCGGCTTGGCTGAACTGTGGCACCGCGATAAATAACACGGTGAATTTACCGTAAACTGAGTACCCTATGACTGAAAAAACATCGCAGCACGGCTTAAAAGACGCGCTCGACTTAGCGCACAATTACATTGAAGAACTGCAAACGAAAGTGGCGTTTCAAGAACATACTATTGATGTACTTAATGAAGCACTATCGTCGCAGCAAAAGCAATTAGACGAGATAGCGTTCAAAGTTCGCCATGTTGTTGAACGTGTTCAATCAATTGAGCCGTCTAATATTGCAAAACAATCAGAAGAAGCGCCGCCTCCACACTATTAGCGGTCTTGCGCTGACTAACCGATTTTAGGGTGATGTATCTGCATTCGGTTTTTCCTTACTGGGCTTATCGACATTTAAGCGCTCTAGCTCAATACTTTCTTCCACGTCGCCTTTGAATGCTTGGACAAAGGCGTTTTCCAAAATAGCAGTAAACGCCTCCCACGTTTCGGTATCTAAGCGTGAGATATTTCCTTCTATGGGAATGCGTGTCGCAATTTGGTCTTCACTTTGGTTTTCAAAGAGTTCAGCGACGATGGCAGATAGCGCCTCTACACTCCCTTCTATAAAACCATCGCCATCACGCTCGATATCGCCTTTCCATGAGAACACCTCGACGTTATGCAAAATAGGCTTTATATAGCCTTTAACCTCACCCTCATTAGACGCAATTTCGGCAGCGAGTGTTAACGTACCGGCTTCTAAATCAAAAGGCGCGTAGGTGTCTAACGTGTTTTTAAAATTAACCAGTGCCACATTGTCTGCACGCACATCAATATCGAATGTAGGCTTCTTTGTCGCAGGATTTAACTTTGCACTTAGCGTAATTTTACCCTGCTCTGCGGTTTGCCCTGTTGCATTAGCGGTGGCAACACGAGTATCCGATCGAGCGGTGCTGTTCACCAAGTTTTTAAGTTCTAACTGAATATCGTTAAGAGATATATCGATAACTGGCGACGTGTCAGGATTGTAGAATGCAATTTTTCCGTTATTAATGTTTAGTTTATCTATACGAAGAGGAAAGAGTTGATCGGCAATAGAGAGCCAGTTTTCGTTTTTACCAGACTGGCTTTTTTCATCCGTTGAACCATCAACAAAATTTATCTCTGGAGAGTTAACCACAATGCGACCGACCGCAGCGCCTTCTATAAGCTGAGGCCAAGACAGCGTAAACTCAACATAATCCGCTTTAAATAGGGGCCTGTCGACTTCACCGTTAGATTTGTATAACAATACATCTTCAAGGCTATAGGCACCTCGCCACAGCATAAGGTCTACATCACCTACTTGGCCATTATACTGACCGGGCTTACTCAAGGTATTGTTGATATACCATGCCGCGACGTAAGGCAGTGCAAATCGTGTGGCGACCAACACAAGTAAAAACACCAATAACACATAGTAGAGACGTCGTTGAACCGTTTTCATATTGCACTCCTTTAGGGGAGTACTTACAAAAACTGTGCCTACTGCGTAAATTCTAATCGTCTATCTCGTGTGCTTGGCTTCGCAACGCGTTATTAGAAAAAAGTGTTAAAATTCAGTGATAAATAATGAATTTCAGCTTTGCACGAACTTGCAGTTTGGCGCTAGCAATACGAAAATAAAGCTCATTGCCTGAACGACATGCTGTAATTCACGGTCGATTGTGTAAATGCTTCCTACCGTCATTTTCTCCCAGATAAGCTTAATAATAGTTATTTTGCGAGGGGTATCTTCAATAATGGTGTGTCAGCTTTTTTTACATCGCGCTGTTCTAAGCGGCTTTAAAAACATAAATTACCTGCTAAAACAGTTGTTTGAAAAAGTGGTATGTTTTTTGATTTGTGTAAGCAAAATGAAGTGGGAGTATCACCAATGAAGTTAACGTTTTTAAAATCAATTCTTGCTGTTGGAATGCTATGTAGCATTTTGCCAGCTCAAGCAGCACTCGTTTTGGGGACAGGCTCAAGCGCACTGCTCGGTGGCGATTTAACTGATCCAGAAAACAACGCATCAGCGTCTTCTAACGTTGGCTATGACGCAGTATTCAGAGCAAGCCATGAAAACATCTTCAATAATGAAGGTGCGTTCAATGTGTTTGATAACACGGTTGGCTCTGGTAATGCGAAATGGTGTTGTAATGGCCCTGGTGCTCAAGCACAAGACCTAAGCCAATCAAACCTACGCAGTGTTTGGGTGGAAGCGGATTTCGGTTTAGATCGCTATTTCTTGAATGTATTTACGTTAGCTTCAGGAAATGATGTTGCGGGAAGAGATGCTGACCAATGGAGACTATTAGGGTCTAACGACGGCATTAATTATTCAGCCATTTATACGTGGGACAATAATGGACGTAGTGTATGGTCGGCAAGAAACCAGGTTGTAGAATTCTCTTCAGCAATGGGCGACTTTGCAACGCAGACTACAGCTTATAGTATTTTTAGATACGAAGCATACTCTACAATTAACCAAAGCTTACATCAGGTTAACGAACTAGAATTGTTCGGTGTACGTGACGTGCCTGAGCCTGCTGGTATTGCGGTCTTAGGGCTTGCTATGCTGCTGCTTGGAAGCCGTAAACTAAAAGCATAATGTAAAACGTTTAGGCAAATTGCCTAGACGGTTAGCGTTAGAGGCCAGCTTATAAAGCTGGCTTTTTTTTGCGAGCTTTGGCGTTATAAACAACTAAACTCTAGAGTTCCCATTAGTGAGGCTTAAAAATGCCTATCACATTTTCGTTAGCACGGGTTGCTTCGCTCACTTTTTCATCGGTCTGCGCTTCATTATGGCCGCATGCGACACACTCTAACTTTTCTACGTTATTTTCGAAATACAACGAAATGGTGTCTAGCTCTTTGCACTCAGGGCAAGTTGCGCCAGCAACAAAGCGGCGTTTAACACGTTTTGACATACATACACCTTTATTAAATACGCTTCTATTATACCGTTAAAACCCGTTCGTTGATCAGCTTTTGCCTGAAGTTTTTGATATCATACGCGCCCTGTGTCATTCCATATAGGTTACTTATGATTAAGCTTTCTAACG
>Ga0209955_1000659_pt1 | contig 11705 bp, 6 predicted proteins | sample SalPonA_A_H2O_MG_FD_185716 | JGI IMG/M metagenome (GOLD analysis project Ga0209955, IMG submission 185716) | Water microbial communities from South San Francisco under conditions of wetland restoration - Salt Pond MetaG R2A_A_H2O_MG (SPAdes)... | ecosystem: Environmental > Aquatic > Non-marine... | reverse complement strand
TTGCCCGACCTAATTAGCGAAAAGCAGATTAAATATTTGCTCAGCACGCTATTTCCCTAAAAGTAAATGTCGCTTTTGTGCCGACTAGAGCGGTGGTACATGTAAATTGGCGTTTCCGACCCATATGCGTCATTTAACGTCTTGAGTTTCCAGTTCTGCAAGTCCATGTGCCGAGATGGATTTAATAAAAGGGTCTAAAAATCCTCTTGAATTTAGTTGCGTTATGAAATTTGCTAAAGGATAGGAACTTTTAACTAATCTACGCTGTAGTGATGCTCACTTAGCGCGGTAGCAATGACCGATGCTATCGGCGAGTGGCAATCAGGAGATACTTTTGCATGAATCATTTAGTCCGCTCGTGCGTGGATTGGATAAACTCTTTGTGGTTCCGCTGCTTCAAGGATCTGTCCAGTAGTTGCAATTTTATGCATGTATCGAAGGACAAGCGTCGAGGTGTCTCCATACTTTTACCGCTCATCATTATACTTTTGGTTTCGATAACAATATCCACTTCGGCACGAGCAGAACAACTTATCGCTCGGGCGAACGGTAATCTCTATCCCTACGCCTATCTTGATAAGGGCCAGCCCAAGGGAATAGTTGTTGAAATCGCTCGGGCGGCATTTGATGCACAAGGATTAGATGTACAGATCCAGCTAGGTAACTGGGGCGAACAGCAGTCGCTCGTGAAGAGTGGCGACGGCGATTTACTGTTGCATATCAACCCTACAGATTCGCGGCTAGAGTGGCTTGCATTCTCCGATCCATTTGTTGAGTCCGAAATGGCCATTTTCTTCCTCAATGGCAGCTACAACTCTTTGGACGCCCTCAACAACAAGCGTGTTGGTGTTGAGGCTAAAGGATTTCCTTTCGATATTTTAAGCACGAAGACACGCGCAGATATCCAGGTTGTTAATAGCTGGTCGGAAGGCTTTGAACAGCTAGCTGAAGGTAGCCTCGATGCCATACTGGTCGATCGCTGGGTTGGTCTATCGGTAGCCAAAGATTTGGAACTGTCCACAATCAACTCCTCACTTCTCGGTTTTGAGCACAATTATTCTCAGATCGCAGTTCCCAAGGCGAAAGCTGGTCTGCTGGATGAAATAAACAAAGGGCTCAATGCCATCCGTCAGAACGGCACTTACGGGCGGATTATGGAAACTTGGGCGAGTGAGAAGATCGTTTACATCACTGAGGGCGAGCACGAGGCGATGGCTACGCAGCGAGTTCTATTAGTTATTGTGTGTGTGCTGCTGCTTCTATTCGGAATTGTCGTTTGGAATTTGATTAGAGCTCGTCGAAGGATAAGGCAATGGACCGCTGAGCTTGAGTCGAGATTGGATGATAAAACGAGGGCATTGCGAAGTGCTTTGAATGAGCAGCAGGTGATCAATGATCATCTCGCGCTTGAACAGCAGGTCAATAGTTTAGCGATTTCGGTGGCCAATCTTGTCGTTTATGAAATTGATGTGGCTACGGGGTTCGCTACGGTAATCAACGGTACTTCTCCATGGCCAGAACTCTGGGAGACAAAACCTTTTATTAACGTCCTCGGCGACGTACTTCCCGAAGCGGATCGTGCAGCACTGAAGCAGGCCATGGACAGGCCGGGTGAAGTGTGTGAACTGCAGATTAGACATCCTGTAACGGGTGAGCCGGTTTACTGGGGACAGTTTTCATTTACTGAAATACAAGAGTTCGAGGGGCGTCGCGTCCAAATAGGCTCCCGTTTGATAACGGACTCCCTTGTTCGAGCGAGGAAAGATGCCGAAACGGCGCTAACACGGCTCAACGATACAGCTTCAGGTGGGCGGATTGGTTTGTTTCGGCATAACTTGGGCGACGACACCGTCGAGTGTAACGATGTCTATCGTGATCTTTATGCTCTACCGAAGAGTGAATTTCCAAAGCTCACATTAGCACTCGCAGATTCCCGTCTAGATCCCAGCACTCGGAGCGAACAGACCTTTGACCGATCAGCGGCGCGTCTCACAAGCGAACAAACCAAATATGAGCGGACACTACTTCTGCCCGATGGGACAAGACGCCATATTTACATTTTTGCAAAGCCAGAATACGAAAATGGCGAAGTAGTCGCGATGATAGGCAGTGCTTTCGATATCACCGCAGAACGTAATGCACAGGAGGGTCTTAGCCAAGCGAATTCCAGCCTATCCGAGTTGCTTCAGAAGCAACGCGAGCTATTTGCGGTGGTAGGACACGAGCTACGAACACCTGTCGCCTCCATTCAGATGCTCATCCAAGATGAGGATTACTCTGCTGATGAGAAAGTCAGTGCCATAGACGAAATTACACATAACCTGTTGAACGTCCTCGAGGATATGCGAATCGTGGTGGCGCCAGAGCGTGCTAATGAGTCGCGTGAGGTCTATGCCAGCCCGATTGATGTCATTCGCCGCGCTGCATCACCGTTGACTAGCCTTGTTCGAGAGAAAGGCTTGAGTCTAGAGCTGTGCCTTCCGGAAGCGGCAGACATTCGCTTCTTTTTTTCTGATCAAGCAATGCGGCAGTTGGTTACAAATCTGGTAAAAAATGCTGCGATCCACTCCCATGGAACGCGTGTTCGAGTCTCACTGGATTATGACGATATCTCCGAAGCTATTCAGACTGTTAAAGCAGTTCTAAGAGTAGAGGACGATGGCAACGGGCTAGCCGAGGGCTCAGTTGAAAAAATGTTTGAAGCCTTTGCGCGTGGCGATTCGAAGGCTAATGGCAGCGGATTGGGTCTGTTTATAGCTCAGGGGCTGGCGACAGAGTTGGGCGGCATACTCGAATATGAGAGAAGCGAACTCGGGGGCGCATGCTTTACTCTGCGTTTGATTTTGACACGCGAACATACTGAGGCACAGGCACAGGCACAGGCACAGGCACACAGCATATCTCTGGATGGACTACGTATCCTACTGGCTGAGGATGAAGCCATGCTGCGGATGCTTAGTGAAAAGATGCTCACCAAACTCGGCGCGTTGGTCAGCGGTTATGAGAACGGTAAGCGTGCACTGGACGCATTTGACCCCGCTGAGTTTGATCTGGTACTCACAGACCTGATGATGCCTGAGATGGATGGCTATGCGCTCACAACAGCGCTTCGGAAATCAGGGGCCACCATGCCGATAATTGCTGTTACTGCCGCGGTTATTGGCGACGAAACCGATCAAGTGCTGCAAGCGGGTGCGGATGGAGTTATATCCAAGCCCATCACCCCCGAAAAATTGATTGAAGCCCTGAACGCAGTCAACAAGGAGGTGAAGTGTGGGTAAGGCACGTATCTTTTGTATCGATGATGATTTACTTACGCTCGAATATCTCAAAGAGATGCTCGGAGAGCGCTACAACGTGGGTACCTGTTTAGAATCAAATGATGCGCTCAATCGAATAGTCGAATTTCAAGCTGACCTCGTTTTGCTGGATCTCAATATGCCTGATTTCGATGGTGCTGATGTTTTAGCTTTGATCCGCACTCATAGTGATACACGAGAGCTACCTGTCATTGCGTTGACGGGTAATGCAGATGATGTCGATTTAAGTCGGCTCGGAGAGTTATATATTCGTGGCCTGCTTGAGAAGGATATAGCGCCGGAAGAACTCATTGTCTCAATTGAAACGGCGCTTGCTAAACCTGCGTTTTAGTCGCGATCTATACTATACGTAAATCGTGAGTATCCGTTATTGGAATTTGTTGCCATTTTCTTGTGTTGTTTAAATGTCGCCTAAGTACCGATAGGCGAAGTGAGGCTGTAGTAGTTCAGACCTGATCTGACAGTTACCAGTTTTTCTGGGCGCCTTGTCAGATTAGATCTGGCCTAGATTCTTCTCTACCCAGATCTGCTTACCATCTAGCAAAGTCTCCATTGGCGTTCTGCCGCAGCACATTTTGCCCTGATTAGTTCTTTCATTGTTGTAGTAATCGATCCACTCGTCCAGATCTTTTTGAAGCTCCTCCAAGGTGTCGTAAAGTTTTTTACGGAACGTAACCTGGTAGAACTCCTGCAATATCGTCTTGTGGAAGCGCTCGCAGATGCCGTTTGTCTGAGGTGATTTGACCTTCGTTTTCGTGTGATCAATATCGTTGATAGCCAGATACAACTGGTAGTCATGTGCCTCTGGGCGTCCGCAGTATTCCGTTCCACGATCTGTCAGGATTCGAAGCATAGGAAGCTCATGAGAGCTAAAGAAAGGAAGCACACGGTCGTTGAGGGTGTCAGCAGCGGTGATCGGTGTCTTCGTAGTGTAGAGTTTTGCGAACGCTACTTTTGAGTAAGTATCGATAAACGTCTGTTGATAGATTCGGCCCACGCCTTTCAGATTGCCGACGTAGAACGTATCCTGTGATCCAAGGTACCCAGGGTGTTGTGTCTCTATCTCGCCGCTGACCTCGTCATCAAGCTTCTTGCGCTCTAAGGCTGCCACTTGATCGTCTGTTAGAATGATTCCGTCAGCAGCGACCTTGGCCTCCAGAGCCTTTAGGCGCTTCTTAAAGTTCTCTAAGTCGTTACGTATCCAAACGGATCGAACGCCGCTCGGTGAGACGAATACACCACGCTTACGCAGTTCATTGCTCACACGAACCTGTCCATGAGCTGGCTGCTCTATCGCGTACTCGCACACGGCAAGCTCTAAGTTAGGATCGATTCGGTTCTTTAGATTTGGTGTGCGACGGCTCTGATTGATCAGCGCATCAACGCCGCCTTGATCAGCAAGCTCTTGATAGCGATAGAATGTGTCTCTGGATACGCCCATCACTCGACAGGCTTTCGAAACGTTACCCAGCTCCTCAGCTAAGTTGAGCAGGCCAGCTTTGTGTTTAATGATCGGATTGTTAGTATGCAACATGAGGGTTACCTTTTTTAGTTTGATTGGATTCGACACCCATTATCAAACTGGTAACCCTCACCTCTTTCAAGGGGAGGTGTCAGATCAGGTCGTAACTAATTCAGGCTGAACGGGCGATACCGACCCACAAGAGACATTTCAATTTTCAGCGAGATGACTGCTTTAATTCAAAATACAGGATTTGAATATGTATTCTCGAGGTTTCAAAACCAGCACTCAGAATATGTTGAAAGTCAAAGTTGGAATGATCTATCAAAACTTCGCATTACCGGTTCAAATAAGTAGTCCGCAAATGTGCGTGCTTCGGTCTTGATAGTAACCTCAATAGGCATACCGGGTTGTAAACGAACACCTTCTGAGACTATTGCCTCCGCATCAAGCTCGATCTGTGCTAAGTAAAACGGCTCCTCTGAAACGCTGGGATCTTCGATCCGATCTGCCGACACACTGGTTAACTTGCCATCAAATGCAGGCATATAACGGCGGCTATAGGCACTAAACCGAATCGAAGCTGTCTGTCCAGCCGTTACCACATCTATATCGACCGGTCTTACTCTGGCTTCTACTAAATAGCTGCCGGACTGAGGGACAATATCCATCAACGGTTCTCCGCTACCAACCGTACCGCCAACCGTTGTTACAGCTAAGTTCACAACTTGGCCGCTAATTGGGGCTCGCACCTGTGTTCGATTGAGTACATCCTCACCAGCCAGCAGACGCTGTTCTAGGTCTGTATACTGCACACTTAGCAAAGCAAGCTTTTCGTTTACCTCCGAGAGGAAGTTACTCTCCTGTGCAGCAAGCTGTACTTCGTTTTCTCTATTGTCGTATTTCAGCCCATCGAAGCGGCTTTGAAGCGCGCTTTTGCGCTCCAGCACAGCGGAGAGTTCCCGTTGCAACGCAAGCAGTTGTGTTTTTGCTGCTAATCGCTCCTCCACGAGTGGTCCAACGATCCCTACCTCTGTTCTGTAAGAACTCTCTTGTCGTTTAACTTGTTGAATTTGCTGAGTGAGCTGAGATATTGCTTCGTTATTTTTATCAATACGTTCCCGGATGATAGCAACCCGTTCTAGGAATTGGCGTTTTCTTACAGTAAACAGCTCGTGCTGCTCTCGCATAAATGTGAAGCGACGCGAATCTGTTGAGTTACGCAATCGATCAGACCACTCTATGTCTTTGTGCTGTTTCTGTTCAGCGATCAAGCGATCCTGTTGCGCAAGCAGACCCAGAAACTGTCCCAGAAGAAGGTCTTGGCTAGCTTGTGCCCGCGTGGAATCTAAGTCGAGCAGTGGGGCTCCTGCTTCAACAACTTCGCCCTCAGCCACATGAATCAAACTGATGATACCCCCTTCATAATGCTGAATACGTTTACTACGGCCTTCAATCACTAATTTACCCGGTGCCATTGCAGCCGAGTCCAATGGCACAAGAAACATCCAGCTACCAAAGAGAAGTACAAAGGCGGTGAAGATGGCGACTCCTGTTGTCACGAGAAGAACCGACTTTGGGCTATTGTTAGGCACCTTTCATCCTCCTAACCGTCGAAGTATTCTTTTGCTGCTGTGGCTCAACAACTCTGTTTATGTACGCATATCCAGGATTTACCTTAGTCGGCGCATTACCTTGGATAAGTTGCGCTGTGCCATCTTGCATCATAAGCACCTTGTCCATACTGCGTAAAAGGTTTGCACGATGGGAGATTAGCACTACAGAACATCCGCGCTGTTTCATCTGTTGCACAGCTCTTATGAGCGCATTTTCGCCCTGTGGATCAAGATTGGCATTAGGCTCATCCAAAACAACTAGCGAAGGCTGACCGAAGAAGGCGCGGGCCAAAGCGATGCGCTGTAGCTCCCCACCACTGAGTCGGACCTCCGCATCTTGGATACTGGTGTCATATCCTTGTGGCAATTTAAGAATGTGCTGATGAACGCCGACAAGCTCTGCCGCGGCAGTGATCTCCTCAAGACCAGCCTTAGAGAACCGGCCGATATTATCTTTAACTGACCCATTCAATAACTGGGTGGATTGTGGAACATACCCAAGGTGCCTTCCAAGGTCATCACTATCCCAAGTTGAAAGATCAGTGCCGTCGAGCCGAACGAATCCGGTGCTAGGACGCTGTAGACCAAGTAGCAGTCGCGCAAGAGTCGTTTTACCCACGCCTGTGGACCCAACTAGCCCCAGGCTTTGTCCCGGTGCCAGCGTGAAGCTGATACCTTTGAAGAGAAACTCCTGCGCATTGGGTAAAGCGAAGCACAGATTCTCAGCACTCAAGCCCCCCTTTGGGCGAGGGCGCGAGATTTTTCTTTCACGCTCCTCGAAGAGGTCAGCCGCTTTGATCAACCGTTTTTTGGCTTGCCTGTAACTTAGAAATCCACGCCAGGCAATTATACCCTGCTCAATTGGTCCAACAGCGCGAGTTATCAAAATAGAACCAGCAATCATTGCTCCCGGGCTAATTTCTGATTGAATAACGAGATAAGCACCAAGCCCCATCGCGGAGATTTGCATTACCAGTCGTATTAACCGAGTACCTGCCGCTATTCGCGAGCTGATTTTACTGAGTTTTACCTGACCATTAAGCAAGCGGGCGTAATTGCGGTTCCAAACCTTTGAATACCGGTGTGTGAATCCCATTGCAACAATGGCATTTGCGCTGCGGCTAGCCTTTTCAGCGTCGCCATAGACTTTTCCCAGTTGATAGTTAGTTGTCGCCACACCTTTCGCGCTAAGCCATTCTTCAAGAAAAGCCAACAGAAACACCAGCAGAGAGCTAACTAAAGCAAGCCCGCCCAGCAAGGGATGAAGTAGAAAGACGACAAGAATAAACATAGGGGCCAAGGGCAGATCATAGAGTGCCAGAAATCCCGGGCTGGAGATAAATTGGCGAACACTACCCAAGTCGCGAACAACCTGCCCTACACGATTGTTTGAGTTGCTCGTCGCAGCTTCTAACAAGCCTGCTTGCATCAACTGCTGAGTGTAGGCCTCGCCAATCCAAAGCCCAACATTGTTGGCTAATTGATGTCTTATGTAGTCCACAAATGAGAGGGTGATAAGAGCAGCCACCACCAGAAGTGTCAGCCACAAAAGAGTGTCTAAGCTCTCACTGGACAAAACTCGGTCGAATACCTGCAGCATATACAGAGGTGATGCGAGAAGCAGAATATTCACAAGGGTACTGAACAGAAGAACAGCCAGTAATGCTGGTTTTGCAGGTTTCAGCAAGCTTTGCACATTGAGCCTCGGATTCAAATTAGTGGAGGTCGAGCTACTGTCGTTCACAAATGTCCACTAATTAAATTTAGTGGATAATCCTTCATGAGCAAGTTGTTGTGCAGGGTTTATCCTAGGCTTTTATTAGTCTAGTTCACCTGACTTATCTGCCTAGCACTATTAGATAAAGCGGTAAGTCGAGGAATCAGTGGAGACCAGCATGGCCCAGACCGCAAATGCTAAAGCTAAAGGCGCTAATAATGCGCAGCAAGTTGATAGTGTAAATCTAGGATCAGAAATCAGTTCTGACATTATTGATTCAGGTGTTGGAGCCGACACTCTTGCTGCGCTGTCGCCGGGCGTGCAAGCTGATTCGCCACGCACCACGGGTGTTCCAGGGTCAGAGTCAGTAACGGCGAGTCGTTCGCCTAACTCTCCGCAGACTAACTCGATTGTTTCGGACCCAACATCTAATCCAGTTGCAGATTTGGGAACATCACCTTTTGCTACACAGGAAAGCTCACCTACCAGTGATAGGGATCCTGTTATTGGTCTGGGTAACGGCAAGGATAGCTTTACAGGTACAGATGCTAACGAGCAGATAAATGGTGGTAACGGTAAGGATAATCTTCAGGCCTCAGACGGCGACGACCTTATCATCGGTGGGAATGCGAAAGACTTCATTACAGCTGGTGCCGGCGATGATCGTGTTGAGAGTGGACGTGGCAACGATTTTGTCGATGCAGGCGATGGCGATGACACAGTCTTTGGTGGGAAAGGGGCTGATACCCTCTTAGGCAGAGCCGGTAACGACCGCATCTATGGCGAACATGGTGCTGATGTCATTGAGGGCGGCTCGGGAGACGATTACTTAGATGGTGGAGATGGTCGCGACCTGCTTGATGGTGGAGAAGGCGATGACACCCTAGAGGGTGGTGATAACGATGATACGCTGCTGGGCGGTGACGGTGATGACAGCCTGAACGGTGGCGATGGTGCTGATGTCATTGAAGGCGGCTCGGGAGACGATTACTTAGATGGTGGAGATGGTCGCGACCTGCTTGATGGTGGAGAGGGCGATGACACCCTAGAGGGTGGTGATAACGATGATACGCTGCTGGGCGGTGACGGTGATGACAGCCTGAGCGGCGGCGATGGTGCTGATGTCATTGAAGGCGGCTCGGGAGACGATTACTTAGATGGTGGAGATGGTCGCGACCTGCTTGATGGTGGAGAGGGCGATGACACCCTAGAGGGTGGTGATAACGATGATACGCTGCTGGGCGGTGACGGTGATGACAGCCTGAGCGGCGGCGATGGGGATGATCTCTTAAATGGAGGTGATGGCAACGGTTCAGCTAATTCTGAAGATTACTACGGTACCGAGCGAGGCGATCAGATGTTTGGGACCGAGCGAGATGAAGGCTTTTGGGGGCTTGCTGGAGACGACTTGATTGATGCAGCCGGTGGTGCTGATTTTGTCTACGGCGGCGATGGAAATGACAAACTCTATGGTGGTGATGGTGATGATCAGCTTTATGGTGGAGAGGGTGATGATCAGATCTATGGTCAGGGTGGAAATGACTTTATAGACGGTGGAGCAGGTGCGGATTGGATAAGACCGGGCGATGATTATGATGCCCACAATACTGTTTATGGCGGTGATGGCAATGACGACATCTACGCTAACTATGGAACCCATGAGATTTACGGTGAAGGCGGCAACGACATCATAAACACTGCGTACAGTCGGAATAACCTATTAGATGGCGGCGCTGGCGACGACATGATAAACGGTGAGGGTACACTGATTGGTGGCGATGGTAATGACCAGCTCCGCGCCCATTTCAATGGTTCTGGAAGCTTGCTGCACGGTGGATTGGGTGACGATACATTATCGGGCTCTTCTGGAGACGATACATTTCTCTTTAATAAAATTGATCTCACCGGTCACGATACACTGCAGTTCCGCTCCGGGGGTACCGATAAGCTTGAGTTCGGTGACGATGTCACGATAGATGAGGTTAATGGCATAAGCCGTGATGGCAATTCACTGGTGTTCACGTTTGTCGATGGCGGGTCATTGACAATTACGGATCAATGGGCGAGCGGAGTAGATGGCATCTCAGTAGAACAGATCCAGATTGCCGGTGAAACCTTCTCTTTACCTTCTTACTTTGTTGGTTCAGTGGACAACCTGCAGGACTTTATTAATTTTCAAGAAATCGATCCCCTCGCTGCAACTGATGGCGATGATCAGTTAGTCGGAACTATCGATAACGATTCGATTGATGGCTTAGCAGGTTCTGACATTATAGAGGCTGGTGGTGGTGCTGATTCGGTCTACGGCGGCGATGGAAATGACAAACTCTATGGTGGTGATGGTGATGATCAGCTTTATGGTGGAGAGGGTGATGATCAGATCTATGGTCAGGGTGGAAATGACTTTATAGACGGTGGAGCAGGTGCGGATTGGATAAGACCGGGCGATGATTATGATGCCCACAATACTGTTTATGGCGGTGATGGCAATGACGACATCTACGCTAACTATGGAACCCATGAGATTTACGGTGAAGGCGGCAACGACATCATAAACACTGCGTACAGTCGGAATAACCTATTAGATGGCGGCGCTGGCGACGACATGATAAATGGTGAGGGTACACTGATTGGTGGCGATGGTAATGACCAGCTCCGCGCCCATTTCAATGGTTCTGGAAGCTTGCTGCACGGTGGATTGGGTGACGATACATTATCGGGCTCTCAGGGAAATGATACTTTCATATACAACAAAGGTGATCTCGCTGGTTATGACAATTTGAGCGACCGTTCCGGCGGTACTGATAAACTGCAATTCGGAGAGGGAGTTTCGCTCGACGACATAACCAGTGTAAGTCGTGATGGCTACTCATTGGTATTTTCTTTCGCTGACGGTGGGTCTCTCACGATTAATGACCAATGGCGAGCCGGTGCAGAGGGCATTTCAGTAGAACAGCTACAGATTGCCGGTGAGACATTCTCTTTACCTTCGTACTTTATCGGCTCAGTGGACAATCTTATGGACTTCATTAATTTCAGTCCCGTCTTCAGCACAGGTGGCAATGACACCCTGACCGGCGGCGAAGGTAAAGACACTTTTATCTTTGATCAGGGTTCAGGCAGCGACGTAATCACTGACTTCCATAACAGTGCTTCAAATACGCCGGATAAGATTGACCTTTCAGATTACCGCCTTGCAGGTTTCGAATCCCTATCGATAGCTGCAAATGTCGACGGTAACGCTGTAATTACGCTGACCGAAAATGATCAAATCACGTTAGAGGGTATTTCACCTGATGAGTTGAGCGCTGATGACTTTAATTTTTAATCGCACCAGTGAAGCGCTGCGCATTGAGTCGAAGTGCTACACAGGTAATTGAACCTTGGTAATCTCGCTGTAGATTATTATGTCTCTTAATGCTCTCTTTGCCGCCATCTCTTGATTCGGAGTGGATGACTCTTATGTGCCGTTCTGAGACGGTGAACCAGATAATTACGGCGCGAAGATTCAACCGCAAAAATCGGTCTATAACTTCGTTACTTCGGCCGTGGCACCGCAAGGTTAAACAGCAGGTGAGGGCAGTGCCCTC
>Ga0209955_1000657_pt1 | contig 11726 bp, 12 predicted proteins | sample SalPonA_A_H2O_MG_FD_185716 | JGI IMG/M metagenome (GOLD analysis project Ga0209955, IMG submission 185716) | Water microbial communities from South San Francisco under conditions of wetland restoration - Salt Pond MetaG R2A_A_H2O_MG (SPAdes)... | ecosystem: Environmental > Aquatic > Non-marine... | reverse complement strand
CGTAGAGGTGAAATTGTATGAAGTGTGTCGTTAATGAGCATTGCAACCCTTTCTTAGAAATAGCTGTAACTGTAAAGCGTTTCCGCCGCGTACTTGGTCACGGTTACATGGAAACACTCATAAAACAAGCAAAGTCGAACTCTGCCTCTCTAACTCTTATTACTATTTTAACTCTATACTTTAGGATGAAGATCATGACAGGGCTAAAATTTGCGCGGATAGTAGCACACAACAATCTGACGAAAAGCCCGACCTGCTAACTTTTCGATTAAACGAATGGAAGGTTTTCTTTTCACCTCAACGTGGGCTTTTCTTTTGTTAAATACCCACATCGCTGCCCCTTTTTTTTCCAAAATTCGAAACTTAAACTATCTTTAAGTAACAAATCGTTAACAACAGTCGATGATAGCGATAAGGATGCTTTACCCCGATACAGTCAAGGACACAATTAACAATAATTATCAGGTGGAAACCGTATCATGTGGTTACGAAAATTTAGTTTGATTCAGCGATTAGGCATTATTGTAGCCCTTATCGTCATGCTGCTGATTGTGCTTACTGCCGTGGTATTAGACCGGCATTACGATGCTTTAAAAACCAAGTCTTATGAGGAAAACCAACATCTTGTTGAGGTAGTCCATACCATGCTTGATGCATTTGCCGCCCGTACCGATATTACAGAAGATGAGGCGCGAGCACTCGCACTAGATGCAGTCAAAGTGCTTCGGTATGACCGCACTAATTATTTTTGGATCCAAGACGATACCCCAACCATGGTTATGCACCCCATCAAGCCTGAGTTAGATGGTCGAGACCTTCGCTCGTTTAAAGATGCAAATGGAAAAGCATTTTTTGTTGATATGGCGAATAGTGCAAGACGCAACGGTGATGGTTTCGTCGACTATGTATGGCCCTTCCCCGGCGACGACACCCCTATCGAAAAAATATCTTACGTTAAAACGTTCAAACCTTGGGGATGGACGATAGGTTCGGGTATGTATTTGATTCATTTAGATGAAGAATACGCACACCTTCGCAACGTGCTGATTATGTTTTGCGCTGTGAGTATTATTTTAGTTATTGCACTTATTTACTTCATTGGAGGCAGTATCGTTAAGCCCGTTCAAGAGGTAACTGAGCGAATGAAAGATATTGCCAAAGGCAAAGGTGACTTAACTCACCAGCTACCAGAGACGGGGCAAGACGAAGTTACGCGCCTTGCGCGCTACTTTAACGAATACACTGAAAAAATGCGCGAATCGCTTCTTGGGATTAGGGCGAATATTGAAGCGCTGACAGAACAAGCTGAATTGGTTGATAACGTAAGTCAAAACAGCAACAAACAAGCGCATACGCAAAATGAAAACATGATGCAAGTTGCTGCCGCTATGGAAGAAATGACAACACAGATAAAGGATGTGAGTCAGAACACCGATGCGGCAGAACTCAGTACTACCGGTGCGCGTCAAAACGTACAAAGCGGTGCCGCAGTAGTTGAAAGTACCGTATCAGATATTCAATCGCTTACTTCAAACATTGAAAGCGTTAGTGCCGTAGTGACCGAACTTGCGGCACAAACCGATAGTATAGGTGCTGTACTTGACGTAATACGAGGTATTGCTGAACAGACCAACCTGCTTGCGCTTAATGCAGCGATTGAAGCCGCCCGCGCCGGTGAGCAAGGCAGAGGCTTTGCGGTTGTGGCTGATGAAGTAAGAACCTTGGCAAGTCGTACTGGGCAAAGTACCGACGAAATTCAGACAATGATAGAAAAGCTGCAAAGCCACGCAAAGGCGGCAGTTAATGCAGTAAAAGGCAGCCAACAGGCATCGGCAACGACGGTAGACAATGCGAATAAAGCAAACATGGATTTGCAAGAAGCCGACAGGTTAATGACCGAAATTGCTAGCATGAGCAGTGAAATTGCGCGGGCTACCGAACAACAGGCAGAGGCTGCTAATGAAGCAAATGTGCGGATTAATGCGCTGTCGGGCGCCGCAGACGACAGCTTAAAAACCGCAGATGAACTTGCAAGCGCCAGTCAATCACTGCGGGCAAGCTGCTTGGCAATAAAGGCCATCGCAGAGAGCTTCAAACTGGACTAGGCGTTCGTGCTTGTTACCGCATACCATGTAGGGTATGCGGTGACAGTTCGCCACCACGCACCTTCTGTTGTACGACTCCCCCTTTTGACCTCATCGACCCGAAGCTATGGCACAATATGCCAGAGTGCTTTAGACTGCTAAAAAGCGTTTATGCTAATCCCATCACCGTCACCCTGAGTTTGCTGGTTAAAAGGAGTTTCCTATGAGTAGTGGTTCTAAAAGTAAGTCGATTCTACTGTATGTAGCAGGCTTTTTTGTTGTGCTTATTGCCGTGTATTTCTTGTTCGCAAATACCATCATAAAAGCAGTATTGACGTCGAAGTTGGGCGAGTCTTACGGCGCAGAAGTTAACATCGATGAGTTAGACCATTCATTGTTTCCTACCACGGTAACCCTTAAGGGCATTGCACTAACCAACCCTACCAAGCCTACTCATAATCAAGTATTTGTAGGTGAAGCGTATGCTGATGTCGCGCTAATGCCTTTGTTATCTGACCAGGTAGTAGTGAACAATCTTGATTTATTAAAGGTGCAATTTGATACACAGCGTAGCGCCCCGGGTGACGTGTACCGCGTACCTGAGCGGTCACTCTCTTTTGATGAGATAAAAGGTAAAGCTAAAGATGCGGTACCGACTGTTGATGAGTTATTGGCGCGCAACCCGCTTAAAACGACCGCGGCAGTGACGCAAGCGAAGCAAGCTTATGAGCGTTATTCCGCGTCACTAAAACAAGACTATGCGTCGTTGCCCGATAAAAGCCGCATTGAATACTACAAAACACAAATCGAGCAATTAAAAGAAACCGATTACCAAGACCCGCAAGCATTGCTTCAAGCGAAATCGACATTGTCAGGGCTTAAAGAGGAAATCAGTGCTGATAAAGCGTTAATTAGTACCTTTAGTGAAAAAGCGACTGAAGCCAAGGATGCGTTGAGTAGTAGCGTTCAAGCACTTAAACAAGCACCGAAGGCGGATTACGATTTACTTAAAGGGGTTATTGCTGGCGACCAAGCCGCCCTTTCGCAGGTTACCTATTTCGTATTTGGTGATAAAGCCGCCGAGTATACCGAGTACCTTATGTCTGCAATGCAAATTGTGATGCCATTGCTACAAGGTGACAGCACCTCAGAAGCGCCTGCTGATATCCCTTCTGTTTTGGTAAAAGAAACCAATGTTTCGGTACTGTGGCAAAATGAAACCATTGAAAGTACATGGAATAACATTACCAATACGCACAGCGTGTTTGGCGAACCTACTACGTTTACGATAGATGCCGCTGGTGATCTCTTAAAGTCATTCACCTCTAGCGGCGAATTTTGGATTGATGAGAACGGAGTAGATGCTAAGCAAGTGTGGTCGCTGGCCGGTGTAACGATGTCGAATATCAACTTCGAGGGCAACGAGGCGCTTAATGCCATGTTGAAATCTGCGCTTATGGCCACGAATGGCAGTATGAACATTACTGATAACCAGCTAAACGGCAGCGGCGAAGTAGACCTGAAAAAACTGGTTATGGAAGCCTCGGGGAATACCGAAATAACACAGGCGATTGCCAGTGCGCTTCAATCACTTACCGATTTGTCGATGACCATGCTGCTTGATGGCTCGCTAGCCAACCCTGACTTTTCTTTAAAGTCAGACTTAGATAACAAGCTGGCTCAAGCGGCGTTAGGCCAACTGACCGTCTCGCAACAAGATAAACTGGACGAACTTAACAGTAAATTAAATGCCATGGTTGCCGGTGAGCAAAGCGCGTTGTCGGGCCAACTGGTTGATGTTAATAGTATGCTAAGCGCTGCGCAGGGCGATAGTGATGCATTAAAACAGCTTCTTGAAACGCAATTAAGCAGCGTTGTCGAGCAACAGAAAAATAAGCTTTTCGATAAGCTAAAAGGAAAATTCGGACAAGGTGAATAAAGCGCCTTTGATTGTGCGCTTTATCACGGCATAATAAGGGTTTAGTGAGGGCGATGTCGTGCCCTCTTTACTTATCTCCGCTTCTCAATATTCAGGTGATACCGTGTGGCAAGATAAATGGCTTCCAATTGTTCTGGTTTGTTTACTCGGGCTACTGCAGTATCGCCTTTGGTTTGGAAAAAACAGCATTCCCGACTACCTAAAGCGCGAACAAGAAGTACTGGTTCAATCTAAGCAGAATGCCAACCTTGCACAGCGAAATGCACTTTTAAAAGCAGATATCAACGACTTAAAAATAGGCTTAGAAGCCATCGAAGAGCGGGCCCGAAATGAGCTTGGCCTGATAAAGCAGGGGGAAACCTTTTACCGGATACTACCTGCCCAAACGAAGTGAACGTCATGACACAACCCTCTGTTACCGCTATTATTCCCGCCGCTGGTGTGGGAAGCCGTATGAACGCTGAGCTGCCTAAGCAGTATCTATCACTCGCGGGGAAACCCATACTCTCTCATACTGTCGAACTTTTGCTTTCTCACCCGCAAATTACGAACGTTATTGTAGCGTTGGGCCCTGAAGATCGCTATTTTGAGCGTTTGGATATTGCTCGCCATCCCGACGTTACTCGCGTTGAAGGCGGAAAAGAACGCGCAGACTCGGTACTGAATGCGCTAAATAGTATGAACAACGATAGATGGGCTTTAGTGCACGATGCAGCAAGGCCTTGTGTACCACTTGACGATATTTCATCGTTACTTTCGGTGATTTTACGTGACGATGTGGTTGGCGGTATTCTTGCTACGCCAGTACGAGATACCATGAAGCGCGCGTCTACCGACAACACAGGCTGCGTATCACATACAGAAAGTAGAGATAATTTATGGCATGCACTGACGCCGCAATTATTCCCTAATGTATTGTTACAACAGGCACTTAGTAAAGCATTATCAGACGGTGTGGCAGTTACCGATGAAGCATCGGCAATAGAATATGTGGGCGCAAACGTTGCACTTATCGACGCCAGCCCAATCAATATAAAAATTACGCATCCTGCCGACCTCCCCTTAGCAGAATTTTATTTACACCAACGCATGAAGGCAAAAGACATATGCGAATAGGACACGGTTTCGATGTTCACAAATTTGGCGGCAACGGCCCCATTACGCTTGGCGGCGTAAAAATAGACAATGACCTTGGTTTAGTCGCGCACTCTGATGGCGACGTGCTGCTTCACGCTTTATGTGACGCTTTACTTGGCGCGGCAGCACTTGGCGATATTGGTAAGCACTTCCCAGATACTGACGATGCATATAGCGGGGTTGATAGTAGAGTATTGCTGCGTCATGTTATGAACGTGATAAAAGACAAAGGCTATGTACTGGGTAATGCTGATATGACAATTGTTGCACAAGCCCCCAAAATGGCGCCGCACATTAACGATATGCGTACACGCATTGCCAGTGATTGTCATGTCGACATTAATGCAATCAATGTTAAAGCTACCACAACAGAAAAGCTTGGCTATACAGGCAGAAAGGAAGGTATAGCCGCACACGCTGTTGTACTTCTGGTGTCAGCATGAAGCCATTAGACACGCAACACTGGCAGTACTATTACGGCAAACCCGAGGCATCTGGGGTATTTAAACAATACGCAGACGATTTCAAGGTGGTTGAAGACTTAGGCTACGAGCCGTGTGGCGAGGGCGAGCACCAATTTATTTTTGTTGAGAAAACGAATACCAATACGGCGTTCGTTGCAGAACAACTGGCGCGCTTTACCTCGTTGCCGCTTCGCCAAGTTACCTACGCCGGTCGCAAAGATAAATATGCTGTAACGCAACAATGGTTTGGCATTCTTGCGCCGGGTAAGCCTGATTTCGACTTTAGTACCTTCGAATTAGAAGGGGTACGGGTATTAAAACTGGTTAGACACAATAAAAAACTTCGTACCGGTCAGTTAAAAGGCAATACGTTTACTATTACATTACGTGACGTAAAAAATGCAGACGCCATAGAAGCGCGCCTACAGGACATTGCGAAGCACGGTGTACCTAATTACTATGGTGAACAGCGCTTTGGCGTTATGCGTGTGAATGATGAGGGTGACGTTCAGCGTGGAGGAAACCTGATGATGGCTGAGCGTATGATTAATGGTGAAACTATTCGCCATCGAAACAAGCGCTCTATGGCATTATCGGCATTGAGAAGCTGGTTATTCAACGACATGCTGTCTGCCCGTTTACAAGCGGGTAATTTTGATAATGTGATTGAAGGCGACGCGCTCATCCTTAGTGGTTCAAATAGTTTTTTCATCAACGACGGAAAAGCTGACAACCTACAACAGCGCTATGACGCAAAGGACTTGTGCCCTTCAGCACCGTTATGGGGTAAAGGCAAGCTTGCGACCCATGCACAAGCGCTGGCGTTTGAAAGTGATATTGCAGGCCAACACCCAAGCGTCGTCGAGTTTCTTAGCCAATGTGGTTTTGACCAAGAACGAAAAGCAATAAAAATATGGCCGTCAGACCTTCAATGGCAGCGTGAAGAAGATACCTTCACGGTATCGTTTGCACTGCCTAGCGGGTGCTTTGCTACGTCGGTATTGCGGGAGTGTGTTGAAACACTTACTCCCGTCACGAACACCTAAACACCGTACAGCGAGCACGCGGATGTTTGATACACGCGACGTTGAGATGACTGCGTATCAAAGTTTAGATACTATAAAAACGTGACCGAAACATTCGATCGCTAAATAATAAAAAGCGTTAATCGCAAACACTTAGGATAACAAGCAACATCATGAGAGCTTCCAGAAAAGGGGATGCGCTAGCTCAGCTGCTTTATGACGAAGGAATACGTTCGCAGCACGTGCTAAATGCAATTGCCGGTACGCCCAGACAAACGTTTTTACCAGACGCACTTAAACATAAGGCATACCAGAATACGGCATTGCCTATTGGGCAAGGGCAAACTATTTCTCAGCCTTATATTGTGGCGAAAATGACAGAGCTATTGCTTGATAGCCCAAATAAGCCAGAGAAAGTGTTAGAAATTGGTACGGGGTCAGGCTACCAAACGGCGATATTGGCACAATTGTTTGGCTACGTGTTTAGTGTTGAGCGAATTAAAGCATTGCAGTTTCAGGCTAAGCGCCGTATGAATCAGCTTGATTTACATAACATCTCAATGAAACATGGCGATGGTTGGAAGGGATGGGCGTCGAAAGGCCCTTACGATGCGATTATTGTTACCGCTGCGGCAGCAAGTTTACCGCAAGACTTATGCGATCAGTTAAAAGAAGGTGGCAGGCTTATTATTCCCGTGGGTAACGAACAACAGTCATTATTATGTATTGACAGAGTAGAGGGTGAACTTGTTACCACGACAATTGAGTCGGTAAGGTTTGTCCCGCTAGTAGCTGGAGACTTAATGTGAAGCTATTTGGAGCCTGTTACGACCTAGCACTGCGTTGGGCTAGGCATAGACATGCAACAAAGTACTTGGCCGGTCTGAGCTTTGCTGAGTCTGTTTTCTTTCCTATACCGCCTGACGTTATGTTAGCACCAATGTCATTGTCGCAACCCAAGCAAGCATGGCGATTTGCACTTATCACGACATTTGCGTCGGTTTTAGGCGGCATTGCCGGTTACTGGCTGGGGTATTTTGCGTTTGATGTATGGTTGTCGCCGTTAATTGAACAATGGGGGTACACACATAAAATAGACAAAGCTATGCAATGGTTTACCGACTATGGCGTGTGGGTTGTCTTCTTAGCCGGGTTTTCCCCTATTCCCTACAAGATATTTACGGTAAGTGCTGGTTTTCTACAAATGGCCTTTTTCCCGTTTTTACTGGCATCAGCAGTAGGACGGGGCGCTCGGTTTTTTCTTGTAGCAGGGCTAATGCGTTGGGGTGGCGAAAAAATGGAGAATACCCTCAGAAAATATGTAGAGATACTGGGCTGGGCGGTAGTCATTTTGGCAGTTGGTGCATACTTGGTTTTGAGGTGATATGAAATTATCACCTTTCTCTTTCTTCTTTTTATTTGTTATTTCCCTCGCGTTTCAGGGGTGTGGCAGTAGAACCGCGCCCGCACCAGTTGTTTTATTAAATAGTCAAATTGAGGATGAAGAGGGCATCTTTTCTTCGGATACCTATGAAGTACAGCCAGGAGATACACTTTATGCTATCGCGTGGTATACCGGAAACGACTATCAAGACATTGCTAAATTTAATAATTTATCAACACCTTACCGTATATTTCCTGGTCAAAAATTGCGCATGACAGCGCCTAAGATCGCATCACGATCCGCCTCTTCAGCACCGGATCCGACCAATCAGTCTGCTGCTCCGACCACCCCAACTAAGACCAAAGGAGGCATTGACCAACCTCAGTCACAGGGGTATGGTGAAAGTGAAAAAAATGTTAACGGACAAAACCTTACGGTCGTCAAAAAGCCGTCAACGAGTGTCAAAAAAGTAGCGCCAAAAACCTTTCCAAGTAAGATCAAACGGTGGGTGTGGCCTGCAAAAGGACAGATCGTAGGATCTTTCGATAAGGCAGAGTCTGGGAACAAAGGGATTGATATTGCTGCTGCAAAAGGTTCGCCTGTTTATGCTGCAGCAGAAGGAAAAGTAGTTTACTCGGGGAGTGCATTAAGAGGTTACGGTAATTTAGTTATTGTTAAACATACCGATACATTCTTAAGTGCATACGCCTACAACGATACGATTGATGTAAAAGAAAGAGAATGGGTATCGGCGGGGCAGCAAATTGCAACCATGGGTAATAGTGGTACAGATTCGGTTAAGCTTCATTTTGAAGTAAGGTATCGAGGGAAATCTTTAGACCCTATGCGATACCTGCCAGCACTAAAATAATAATAATAAATAATAATAATAAAAGTTAAAGGAGAAACGTCAAAGGTAAACCTTGTAGCAGGAGATTCACTATGGGTACCGTAAATACAACCGTAGTATCAAAAGCAGATGACGCTAATGTCATCGATATGCCGGCTGAACTAAAAGCTGACGAAACCTTAAACACAGATTCTGACACTGAAAGCAGCGATTCTGTAATCAGTAAAGATGACCAACCCAAAAACCTAGACGCCACACAGTTGTATCTTGGCGAAATCGGTTTTTCCCCGCTTCTTACTGCTGAAGAAGAAGTGTATTTCGCACGTCGCTCTCTTAAAGGCTGCGACGCATCCCGTAAACGCATGATAGTGAGTAACCTTCGGTTAGTCGTTAAAATTGCACGCCGTTATAATAACCGTGGACTTGCCCTTCTTGACCTTATTGAAGAGGGAAACTTAGGCTTAATCCGTGCGGTAGAAAAGTTTGACCCTGAAAGAGGTTTCAGATTTTCAACCTATGCCACGTGGTGGATAAGACAAACCATTGAACGCGCGATCATGAACCAAACACGCACGATTCGTTTGCCTATTCATGTAGTTAAAGAGCTAAATGTATACTTGCGTGCGGCACGTGAACTTTCACAAAAACTAGATCATGAGCCTACCGCTGAAGAGATTGCGTTTGCACTTGATAAGCCTGTAGAAGACGTGACAAAAATGCTTCGCTTAAACGAACGCATTACGTCGGTTGACACCCCAATTGGTGGTGAAAACGACAAGGCATTACTCGACATTTTAGCTGATGAGAAAGAGTTTGGACCAGAAGAAAACCTGCAAGACAGCGATATTAAAAATAATATCGTAGGGTGGTTACAAGAGCTTAACCCTAAGCAACGAGAAGTGTTAGCGCGTCGCTTTGGCCTTTTAGGTTACGAACCTTCTACCCTTGAAGATGTAGGTGCAGAAATTGGCTTAACGCGAGAACGCGTTCGTCAAATCCAAGTGGAAGCATTGCGTCGTTTACGCGATATGCTAGGTCACCAAGGCCTGTCACTTGAGAGCTTGTTTGATCAAATGGGATAACCACTCGCAGCCATGTTGAAGTGATATTTGCTGAGTTTATTCTTGCAGATCGACTGTGAAACGCCGGAAGGAGCCTCCTCCCGGCGTTTTTTTATGCTTTATGCAGCGTAACAAACACATAATTATGTTTGTTTTTCTCATCACTGGTATGGGCAACACGCTCCACTTCGTTCCATTGGTACGCGTGCTGATAATCAGGAAACTGTGTATCTCCCTCAACGGCTACATCGATATGCGTTAAATAAAGCGTATCTGCTAGTGGTAAAAATGCTTGATAAATGGTTCCGCCACCAATGATCATGACTTCATCACTGCCTTCACCAACCACCTGTGCTACGCCTAATGCTGACTCGGGAGAATCAACTACGGTGGCATCAGACAGGCTATATTCTTCATTTGATGTAATTACAATATTTGGACGGCCCGGCAATGCGCGCCCAATCGACTCATAGGTTTTGCGCCCCATGATCACAGGCTTGCCTAGCGTTACGGCTTTAAAATGCTTTAGGTCGGCTGGAAGGTGCCACGGCATATCGTTGTCTGCACCAATAACTCGGTTTTCTGCCATCGCAGCAATCATGGCTATTTTCATTGAAAACGTTCTCGTGTTGTTAGCAACACCTTGTGTGCTGTATTAAAAAAAAGGCATAAAAAAGCACGAGGTAATGGCGTGTAGTCATTTAGCTCGTGCTGTTATTATTCATGTAGTACTAGCGGCGGTACTCAACGTCTACATCGTAGTCGTCTTCATCCCAGTCTTCGTCATCATCAAGGTCGTCTTGAAGGTCGTCGTGGGCTTCTAACGTATTGCGATGATACGTATCCCACTTAAATTCGACTTCTTTCTCTTCGTCTTCTGTTTCCAGTTCAGACGGCAAGGTTTCAAGGTAGTCCATAATGCTTCTGCATAATGGGTCTAACCCTAACTTTTGGAACGCAGAGATTTGATAAACCGGCCCTTCCCACTCAAGCTCTTCGACAATCTTGTCGCAGATTTCTTTTGCTTCTTCTTCTAGCAGTAAATCGACTTTATTGAAGACTAACCAGCGCGGTTTGCTTGCGAGTTTTGGGTTGTACTTTTCGAGTTCTTCAACGATTGCTTTCGCGTTATCTGTTGGATTACTTTCATCCACAGGCATGATATCGACTACGTGAAGTAGTATGCGACAACGCTCTAGATGCTTAAGGAATCGAATTCCTAAGCCTGCGCCATCGGCGGCGCCTTCAATCAAGCCAGGAATATCGGCAACCACAAAGCTTCGGTTCGAATCTTGACGTACTACACCAAGATTAGGGACAAGCGTGGTAAATGGATAATCGGCTACCTTTGGTTTAGCGGCTGATACCGAACGAATAAACGTTGATTTACCCGCATTAGGCATACCTAATAAACCGACATCGGCTAATAGCATTAGCTCGAGCTTAAGGTTGCGAATTTCACCCGGTGTACCATTTGTTTTATGACGAGGTGCGCGGTTAGTACTGCTTTTAAAGCGGGCATTGCCCAAACCGTGATAACCACCTTGCGCTACTTTTAACCGTTGACCGTGATGGGTTAAGTCGCCAAGTACTTCGCCCGTGTCATTGTCGGTAGCGCGTGTACCAACAGGTACTTTTACGTCTAAATCTTTACCGCCTTTACCAATACAGTCACTGCCTTGGCCGTTTTGACCGCGCTCTGCACGATGAAAACGTTCGAAGCGATAGTCGATCAATGTATTCAGGTTTTCATCGGCAATAAGATATACGCTACCGCCATCG
>Ga0209955_1000656_pt1 | contig 11754 bp, 13 predicted proteins | sample SalPonA_A_H2O_MG_FD_185716 | JGI IMG/M metagenome (GOLD analysis project Ga0209955, IMG submission 185716) | Water microbial communities from South San Francisco under conditions of wetland restoration - Salt Pond MetaG R2A_A_H2O_MG (SPAdes)... | ecosystem: Environmental > Aquatic > Non-marine... | reverse complement strand
AAAGATACGAGCTTGCTATTATTGCTTCAAATGATGGTTTATGGGATTTAGATTTAACTACAAATAAGATATTTTTCTCAAAAAAATGGTTAGACATGTACGGTTATGAAAGAGGGGATATTAAATCCTTTGATAACTGGTTAGAGTTAGTGCATCCCGATGAAAAAGAATTAGTTCAAAGAAAATTTAAAGAGCATTTAGAAGGTTTAAGTGAGCATTTAATATGTGAATACAGATTAAAAGCAAAAGATAAAAAATATAAATGGGTTTTAATTAGAGGAAAGGCTTTTATAGGGGAAAACTCAAAAAGAGTACTTCTAATGTCAATGAATATTGATGAAAGAATGAACCTAATAAAAGATTTAAAAAATGTAGAATTACTAACTGACTTTGGTAGAATTGTAATATTTAGATGGAACAATAATGATAATCTAGATGTTAAATTTGTATCTAAAAGTATTGAAAGTTATGGATATGAAGTTGATGATTTTATGACAAAGAAGATTAGCTATTTAGATTTTGTTTATAAAGAAGATAGAAAAAACCTTTTAATAAATATTAAAAATGCAATAAAACAAAATAAAGAATCATTTACTAATATATTTAGAGTATTAGATGCAAACAAAAAAACAAAATGGGTATATAATAGAAATATCATTATTAAAGATGATTATGGAAATGTAGTTGAATTATATGGTTATATAAATGATATTACAAAAATGAAACTTCAAGAAGAAGAGTTAAAAAAACAGATAAAAGAAGAGTTAGATAAAAACCTTTACAAAGATAGACTTCTAATCCAGCAAAATAAACTTGCAAGTATGGGTGAAATGCTTGGAAATATCGCTCATCAATGGAGACAACCATTAAATAATGTAAATCTATTGATACATTTAATAAGAGATAATCATATGAATTTTAGTGAAGAAAAACTAAATAAACTTATTAAAAATGCAAAAGAGCAAATAGATTTCATGAGTCAAACAATTGATGATTTTACAGACTTTTATAAGCCTGCAAAAGATAAAAAAATATTCAATATCAAAAATGTTGTAGAAAAAAGTTTAAGTATTGTAAATGCTCCTTTACAAAAAAACAATATTAATTTAAAAATAAATTATATGGATATAGAATTAGAAAATTATGAAAATGAGTTTGAACAAGTTGTAGTTAATATCATTAATAATGCAATTGATGCAGCTAAAATAAAAAAAGCAAAAGAAGACTTTGAACCATATATTAAAATTGATATTAAAAAAGAGAATAATCAAGCGGTATTAAGTATGTTTAATAACTGTGGAAATATTCCAACAGATATTATAGAGCGTGTATTTGAACCATATTTTACAACAAAATTCCAAGACCAAGGAACTGGGATTGGATTATATATGTCTAAGATTATTATTGAAAATAATATGAATGGGCATATAGAAGTTCAGAATATTGACGATGGTGTAGAGTTTATTATTAAACTCCCAATATAGATTTAGTATAATCAATAAATTTTAAAGTGGATATATTATGGATAATAAAACAAGAGTACTTTTAGTTGAAGATGAAGAGTTAGCAAGGGAAACATTAGATTTCTATTTAAATACAATTTTTGATGAGGTTGTTCTTGCTTGTGATGGGGAAGAAGCGGTTAAGATATTTGAAGAAAATTTTAAAAACAATCAATATTTTGATTTAGTTTTAACAGACCTTCAAATGCCAAATAAAGATGGTATGAACATGATAAAGGATATTTTAAAATATGTTGAAGACCAAAGATTTATAATTGTGTCTGCCCATAAAAATAATGAAGATTTATTAACATTGATAAATTTAAGAGTACTTGGATATTTTGTTAAACCTTTAAATGTTGACGATATGATGCACATGCTTAAAAAAGCAAAAGAAGAAGTATTAGCTGATAGAAAAGAGACTAAAAAAGATACAAATCTAATTAAATTAAATGATAGATATACATTTAATTTAGAGAATGAAAAACTATATTTAGATAACAATATAGTAAAACTTTCAAAAAGAGAATCTGATATCTTAAATGTATTAATTGAAAATATTGGTGAAATAGTTTCTATGGAAGATTTTAAACAAAAAGTTTGGGAAGATGAAACTGTAAGTGATTCTGCCTTTAGAACAAATATGAAAAGATTAAAAGATAAAGTTAGCGAAGATGATTTTATTATTTCTCAAAAAGGTTTTGGTTACACAATTCAAAAACCTCTAGATAGCTAGAGGTTAAATAGTTTATTTTAATATACCAACCTCTTTATAATATCTTTTAGCACCATCATGTAAAGGAGCTGTTATCCCATCTAATAAAGATTCTTTTGAAATATTATTATAAGCAGGATGTAGTCTTCTAAATCTTTCAAAATTTTGAATAATTGCTTTTACTACTGTATAAACAGCTTTATCACTAACATCAGCATGTGTAACTAAAACAGCTTTAACTCCAAAAGTTGGAACATTTACAGAGCTTCCTTTATATAGACCAGCTGGAACATTTGCTTTAGCAAAATAAGGTCTTTCTTTTATAAGTTCATCTATTTTTTCATTACTAATTGGAGTAATTCTTATGTCAGTTGAGTTTGCAGCATCTTTTATATTTGCTGTTGGATGACCAACCATATAAAAATATCCATCTATTTGTTTTGCTTCAAGTGCATCTGGCATCTCTGAAGATTTTAATTGTCCCGCATATGCTAAATCTTTAACACTCATATCAAGTTTATTTAAAAGAGTTAATACCGTTGCTTCATTTCCACTACCTGGATTTCCAATATTGATTTTTTTATCTTTAATATCATAGATTGATTTTATGTTTGATTCTTTTCTTGTCACCAAAGTTAAAAGTTCAGGATAAATAGCCATTACAGCTTTTAATTCTTTTACAGGTTTGTTTTTAAATTTTCCAGTTCCATTTATTGCATTGTAAATTACATCTGATTGAGCAATACCAAAATCTAATTCACCTAATTGAATTGTATTGATATTGTAAACAGAACCATCAGTTGATTCTACAGAGCATCTAATCTTTGTTTCTTTTTTATAAATATTTACAAGCTTACAAATAGCACCACCTGTTGGATAATATGTTCCTGTTACTCCACCTGTTCCAATTGTAATAAACTCAGCACTAAATGCACTAGCACTAAAAGAAGCAAATATACCCAACGATAGAAGTTTTTTAGTAAATAATTTCATGGAAATCCTTTTAAACCTTATTAATAAATAAATTATCATAAGCTAAATTGGGCTTTGCTTAAATCTTTTTATAAATTTAGAAAAAAATTTTAAAACTACTTGACAAGTTTAGACTCAATTGGTTATAATTCTTTAGCAGTTTAAATATTAGAGTGCTAAAATTTAAAAAATGGTTGTGATTATGATGGATAAAAAAGAGTTTTTATTGCATTCAATTATTAAAGCATATATCAAACATCTTGAACCTATTGGATCATCACAATTAAAATCTATGTATGATATTTCATACTCTCCTGCAACTATTAGAGGTTACTTTAAAAAGTTAGGAGATGAGGGTTATTTAGCTCAAGAGCATATTAGTAGTGGAAGAACTCCAACTATTGAAGCTTTAAAAGAGTATTGGGCTAAAAGATTAAACCTAAAATTAGAAAACATAGATAAAAGAGCATTAGAATACTTTGCTAAAGAAGTTGGCGTTTCTGTTTTTATAAAAAAAGAGAGAAATGATGTTCTTGAAGCAATTGAAAATATTAAAGACAAAAATATGCTTTTAATATTTTCAGATATTGTAATAACTGTAAAGTTTTCAAGTGCTTTATTTAGATTTATGTCAGATATGATTGGTTTGACTTTAAATGATATTTTAAAAATATCAAAAGAAGTTGGGGCACATGATGTTTATGAATCTTTAATAATGCAAATACAAAATAAAGATTATGAGATTTTTAATTATAAAAACTTCTTAACTTTAGTATCTGAATATGACTATGATGAAGAGACTATTAAAGATTTTTTAAAGGGTACACTTTTAGATGCTATGACAGATGGATTGTACTTTGAAAGCATATTCCCAACTGAATATATGGGAGTGTGTCACTACTGCAAAGTAGATGGTGAAGAAGTAAAAATGTTAGTTGTTGGACAACTTGCAAAAGATTATGAATATTTTTATAAGAACATAAATTTATAGGAGGAAGGTTTGAGTCAAACAAACGAAGAGTTAAACGAGCAAGAAAAGCAAGAACAGACTTGTGAAAATCAAGAGTGTTCTAATGATGAAACAACAACTAATGAAGGTTGTGAAAATCAAGAGGTTTCTTTAGAAGATAAAATCAAGCAACTTGAAGATGAGTTAAAAGAAGAAAAAGAAAAATTTATCAGAGTTCATGCGGACTTTGAAAATATTAAAAAAAGATTAGAAAAAGAAAAGTATGCAGCAATTGATTTTGCAAGTGAAAAATTTGCAAAAGATTTATTAATGCCAATTGATACTTTAGAAATGGCATTAGCAGCTGAAGAAGCAGCTGATTTACCAGCTGAAGAACTTTTAGTTAAGTTAAAAGAAGGTGTTGAATTAACAATTAAAAACTTCTATTCAGCATTTGAAAAACATAATATTTCAATTGTTGAAACAGATGGTGAGTTTGATCCAAATGTTCACAATGCAGTTATGCAAGTGGATAGTGAAGATCATGAAGATGGACAAATTGTTCAACAACTTCAAAAAGGTTACTTATTAAAAGATAGACTTTTAAGACCAGCAATGGTTTCTATCTGTAAAAAGTAAATTAATTGACCGAAATGTCAATAAACTAAAAAAATCGAATAAGTTTTAAACTTAGATAAACAAATAAAAATTGATAAGGATGTAAAGATGAGTAAAGTAATTGGAATCGACTTAGGTACAACAAACTCTTGTATGGCAGTTTATGAAAATGGAGAAGCTAAAGTTATCTCTAATAAAGAAGGAAAAAATACTACTCCTTCAATTGTAGCATTCACAGATAAAGGTGAAGTTTTAGTAGGTGATCCTGCAAAAAGACAAGCTATTACAAACCCTGAAAAAACTATCTATTCTGTAAAAAGAATTATGGGTTTAATGATGGACGAAGAAAATGCTAAAGAAGCACAATCTAAAGTTGGTTATAAAATCGTAGATAGAAATGGAGCAGCAGCTGTTGAAATTGGAGATAAAGTTTATACTCCACAAGAAATTTCTGCAAAAATCTTAGGAAAATTAAAAGCTGATGCTGAAGAGTATTTAGGTGCTCCTGTAACTGATGCTGTTATTACAGTTCCTGCATACTTCAATGATGCACAAAGAAAAGCAACTCAAGAAGCTGGAACAATTGCTGGTTTAAATGTATTAAGAATTATCAATGAACCAACAGCTGCTTCATTAGCATATGGTTTAGATAAAAAAGGTGAAGAAAAAGTATTAGTATATGATTTAGGTGGTGGTACATTTGACGTTACTACACTTGAAATCGGTGATGGAACTTTTGAGGTATTATCAACAGATGGTAATGCATTCTTAGGTGGAGATGACTTTGATAACGCAATTATTGATTGGTTAGCAAAAGAATTCCAAGATGAAAATGGTTTTGATATTAAAAATGACAAAATGGCATTACAAAGATTAAAAGATGCAGCTGAAAATGCTAAAAAAGAATTATCTTCAGCTGAATCAACAGAAATCAACTTACCATTTATATCAATGGGTTCAGCTGGTCCTGTTCACTTAGTTAAGTCTTTAACTAGAGCTAAATTTGAGTCTATGACTGAGCATTTAATTGCTGAAACATTAGAGCATATTAAAACTGCACTTGATGATGCTGGATTAAGCAAAGATGAAATTCAAGAAATTATCATGGTTGGTGGATCTACAAGATTACCAAAAGCAAATTCAGTTGTAAAAGAGTTCTTTGGAAAAGAATTAAACAAAGGTGTAAACCCTGATGAAGTAGTTGCTGCTGGTGCTGCTGTTCAAGCTGGTGTATTAAAAGGTGATGTAAAAGACGTATTATTACTAGATGTTACACCATTATCATTAGGAATTGAGACTTTAGGTGGAGTTGCTACTAAGTTAATTGAAAAAGGTACAACTATCCCTGTTAAAAAATCTCAAACTTTCTCAACAGCTGACGATAACCAACCAGCTGTATCAATTCACGTAGTTCAAGGTGAAAGAGAATTTGCTAAAGATAACAAATCTTTAGGTATGTTTGAATTATCAGATATTCCAGCAGCTCCAAGAGGTGTTCCACAAATTGAAGTAACATTTGATATTGATGCAAATGGTGTTTTAAATGTATCTGCTAAAGATAAAGGAACTGGTAAAGAAAACAAAATTACTATTTCTGGTTCATCTGGATTAAGTGATGATGAAATTGAAAAAATGGTAAATGAAGCTGAAGCAAATAAAGAAGCTGATGCAAAAAGAAAAGAAGTAATTGAAGTTAGAAACCAAGCTGATGGATTATTACATTCAACTAGAAAAACATTAGAAGAAAATCCAGATGTAGTATCTGAAGAAGAAACTAAAGCAATCGTTGATGCAGCAGCTGAATTAGAAGAAGTTCTAAAAGATGAAAATGCAACAAAAGAGCAAATTGATGAGAAAGTTAAAGCATTAACTGAGAAATCTCATAAATTAGCTGAAGCTATGTACGCTAAAGAGCAACAAGCTCAAGGTGGACAAGCAGGTGCTGGTGCGCAACAACAAAAGAAAAAAGACGATGACGATGTTATCGATGCTGAAGTAGAGTAAAACTCTGCTTCATGCAAACTTTAATCTTTTTACTATTAGTATTTTTAATAGTAATATTCTCAATCTTACTTTATATAAAAAATAAACACTCACGATTACACAAATTAAATAGTGGAGTATGCCCAACTTGTGGAGCTACAACTAGAACTTTTTATGATGAAAACACAAAAACTACATTCAAATCAGAAGCAATTACAGCTAAAGTATTAAGAAATGGTGGCTGTTCTGGAGTTAATGATATTGAATACAATTGCAAAGAGTGTGGATTAAAAGAGGTTTACTCTCAAGTATAAAATTTTAATTATAAATCATTAACTTTAAAGCCTTATAATAATATTTAATTAAGAAAAGTAAAGAGAATTTATAATGAAGTTATTAATCAAAAGTGTTTTAATCTTAGTTGCAATATTTACAACTACCTTACTTATTATAAAATTTAGTGGTGTTTTAACTGTTGAAGACATCAAAGAAATATTTGCAAATTTAAAGTCTCAACCTTCATATATTTTAGGAGCTTTAATAGTTTTATTTTTATTCATTGATCTATTTATCGCTGTTCCTACTATGACTATTATAATATTAGCAGGATATTTTATAGGATTTGAACTAGCTGTTTTATATACTTTTATAGGACTTTTAAGTGCTTCATTAACAGGATATTTTTTATCATTAAAATATGGAAATAAAATATTAGACAAATTATCCTCTGATGAAAAGCAAAAGCTTCAAATGACAGATTTATTTAATAAGCATGGTGTTTTAGTTATAGTTTTATCAAGGGCTGTTCCTATGCTTCCTGAAATATCATCATGTTTAGCAGGTACTTGTAAAATGTCCTTAAAAAGATTTTTATTTGCATGGTCTTTAGGTACAATACCTTATTTAAGTGTGATTGCATATGCAGGTTCAATAAGTAATTTAGAAAATCCAATGCCTGCTATTTATGCAGCAATAGGTATTACAGTTTTATTTTGGATTATCTGGATGGTTTTTATGAAATATAATAAACTAAAAACTCAAAAAGAGTTAATGTAATTTAATATGGGAATTTTATGAAATATATTTTAGCTATAAGTTTTTTTATTTTTTTATTTACAGGATGTTCTGTTAAAAAAGAGTTGGATGTAAAAACTAAAGCAGTTGAATTTTCTAATATAGATGGCTTTTATGATGATAATTTAGATTTTGCTTTAGAGGTATTTAAAAAAGCTTGTATAAAATCTTCAAAAAGAGAATTCTTTTCAAGTGTTTGTGAAAAATCTAAAGAATATGATAATGGTGAGGAATTTTTTACTAAATATTTTGAACCAAAACTTCTATATTCAAGTGAGGAAAAAGAAGGTTTGATTACAGGGTATTATGAGCCTTTATTAAATGGAAGTTTATATAAAACTTCAAGATTTAAATACCCTATTTACAAAGTACCAAATGACTTGATAAAACTTGATAATTTACCAAAATACAAAGAGTTTAAAGAGTATAAATATAGAGCCAAAAATCAAAATGGAACACTGGTTCCTTATGATACTAGAGAAGAAATAAGAAATAGAGATGACTTAGAAGTAATTTGTTATGTTGATGATGATATAGATTTATTCTTTTTACATATTCAAGGTTCAGGTAGAGTCAAACTTCAAAATGGTGAGATTTTAAATGTTGGATATGCTAGTCAAAATGGAAGAAAATATTTTGCTATAGGACGAGAATTAGTAGATAAAAATTATGTTTCAAAAGAAAATATTTCTATGCAAACTATTAGAAAATTTTTAGAAGAAAATCCCCATAAAAAAGAAGAAATATTCAATTTAAATGAAAGCTATATTTTTTTTAGAAAAGCAAAACAAACAGCAACAGGAAGTTTAGGTGTGCCTTTAGTTGCAAAAAGAAATATTGCAGTTGATAGAAGAGTTATTCCTTTGGGTTTACCTGTTTTTATTGATACAAAAAACCCTATTACAAATAAAGATATTGAAAAATTAGTTGTTGCAGCTGATACAGGTGGAGCTATAAAAGGTGTAGTTAGAGCAGATTATTTTTTTGGGTATGGAGAAAAAGCCTCGGAATTAGCTGGAAAAATGAAAGAAAATGGTAAATTATATGTGCTAATTCCTAAGGTCTTTTAATTAACTACAACAACCGCTACCACAGCAGTTTGTGTTTTTTCTTGGGTCATAAAATGAAATCATAAAGTTATCAAACATTTCTTGAACTTCAAATTCGTGTTTAGAACAGAAGTCATTATTCATTTTATCTTTCATTTCAATTGCAGTTGTTAATGCATCATCTTTTGATTCAAACTCTTGATGAGCTTTTAAACCACTTGTTCTAAAACAACCACATTGATTAGATACTACTACTTTAAACATTATTTAAATCCTTTCTTAAAATTGTGTCGAAGATTATCTCAAATATCTTCTTAATATTATTTTAACATAAAATGGTTAATCAAAAAATATTAAAAGTTTTGGTAAAATTCGCGTAATTTAACAAAAGGAAAAAAATGCATATTTCAAATCTTATCTCTCAATACTTTGGTAGATTTGCAAAAAAAGAGTTCCCATCTTTTATTCAAAGTTTCATAAACAATGCATACGTAAAACTACTAGGTTTAGATATGAGTGAATTTAAAGCTGCAAAACATTATAAATCTTTAAATGCTTTATTTACTAGAAAGTTAGAGATAAATAGAGAATTTATTAATGATGAGGATTATATTATTTCTCCTTGTGATAGTTTAATTACAGAACAAGGTTTAATCAGAGATAGTAAAGCTTTTCAAATTAAAGGTATGAAATATGAAGTAGAAGAACTTCTAACATATTATTGCAAAGAGAACTTCGAAAAAATAAATGCAGGTTCATTTATGAATTTTTATTTATCTCCTAAAGATTATCACAGATATCATGCTCCATGTGATTTTAAAGTAAGTAAACTAATTCATGTACCAGGTAAACTTTATCCTGTAAATTTAAAATATCTAAAAAAAGAGTTTGAACTTTTTGTTCAAAATGAAAGAGTTGTTTTAGAGTGTATAGACAATAATGGAAAACTTTTTTATATGGTATTTGTTGGTGCTTTAAATGTAGGTGAGATGGTATTTGAATTTGAACCAAGAGTTGAAACAAATAAAGATGCATCTGATATTAAAGTATATGAATATGAAGATATCTCAATGTCTAAAGGTGATTGCCTTGGATACTTTAAAATGGGTTCAACAGTTGTAATGCTTTGGGAGAATGATACAGTTCATTTAGAGAACTTTTTAAATCAAAAAGTTAAATTTGGTCAAAAAATAGCAAATAAACTAAAATAAGTTCTTAGATTAAGTTGTTTTTTGTAAGAATATAAAATAAATTTAATAAGGATTTTTAAAATGTCAACAATAACAGAATTAGCTTCTATGCCATTAGCAGGAACAAAAAAAGGTAAAATTTCAATTTCTAATGTAACTGAGCCATATGGTAAGGATACTGCAGATATCGTAAGTATTGGTATTTCATTAAATGGTACTGATATTCAATGGAAATCTCATATTCCATATGAGAATTTAGATGATGTAATAGAAGTTTTACAAAAAGCTAGTGAAGCTAAAAAGAACGCTGAATAATATTTAAATAATAAGTAGTAAAGTAAATTTACTTTACTACTTCTTTTCCCTCATTTAACCAAGCTGCCATACCACCCGCTAAATGTGCAGTATTTACATAACCTTGTTCAATTAAAAAATTTCCCACAGTTCTAGTTCTATTTGCATGGGCACAAATTAAAATTATAGGTTGATCTTTTGTAGTTACAAGTTTTTGAAATTCACCCATCCATTTATCAATATCATAATTTCCATACATATCAAAAAAAGTCATTTTATGAGCATTTTTTATTACACCTGTAGCAGCGAACTCTTCAGGTCTTCTAATATCAATCATTACAATATTTTCTTTAATCATTTCTTCTACAACATTTGGTTGTAAATCAGCTAATTGAGCCATAATATAAATCCTTTAAATATTTTAAAAATAAATTCTAACATATAATATATAATAGAAACTTATAGTTTTTGAATTCATTATGCTAATAGGTATTTATTAACAATTAACAATTAGTTTACTAAATTATTATATAATTGTGTAATTTAAATATAAAGGTTAATGATGAAAATCCTATTTACTCTATTAATCTCAATTGTTACTTTATTTGGTTTCGAAAAGCTAGATAGTTCTAATTTTGATGAAAAAATAAAAAATAAAAATGTCATAGTAGATTTCTATGCTGTATGGTGTCCCCCTTGTAAAATCTTAAATCAAAATTTAAAAGATTTTGATGAGTTAAAAACTCAACAGGATGTAACGATTTTTAAAGTTGATGTTGATGAGCAAATGGCATTGGCAAGAAAATATAAAATTACAAAACTTCCATCTGTAGTATTTATTAAAGATGGAAAAGTAAAAGATTTACAATTTGGTGTGTTAAGTGCAGATGAACTTGAAACACTGAGTCAAAAACATTTTAAATAGTAGGTGATTATGAAAAAACTTCTTATACTATTAGCGTTTGTTTTATCATTTTTTAGTGCAAATGCAAATGATTTTTTAGAGCCTGAAGATGCTTTTAAAGTAAGTATTGAAAAAAATGATGAAAATGTAAACATAAAGTTAGTTCTTGGAAAAGATATATATTTATATGATGATAAGATAAAAGTATCTATTACAAAACCTCAAGTTGTTGACTTAACTGAAGAAGTTGGAATACCAGAACCAACTGAATATGATGGTTTTATAGTTCAATTAGAAAACTTAGATATCAATGTTCCTCTATCTTTAATTAATAGTAAGATTAATTCAAATGAATTTGATATCAAACTTGATTTTCAGGGATGTTCAAAACAAGGTTTATGTTATGCTCCTATGAGTGAGAGCAAAACTATTTCTTTATCAGGTGTAAGTAATAATACAAGTGCACCAATTGAAAAAAAAGAAGCAAATGAAACAGTTGCAAAA
>Ga0209955_1000655_pt1 | contig 11765 bp, 9 predicted proteins | sample SalPonA_A_H2O_MG_FD_185716 | JGI IMG/M metagenome (GOLD analysis project Ga0209955, IMG submission 185716) | Water microbial communities from South San Francisco under conditions of wetland restoration - Salt Pond MetaG R2A_A_H2O_MG (SPAdes)... | ecosystem: Environmental > Aquatic > Non-marine... | reverse complement strand
AACGAGAGCTGATCACCCTCTGCAACCATCAAAATATTTGAGAGAACGGGCAGTGTTTGCCTGCGCTCCACTACACCAGCAACAAGCTGTAATGGTTTTATTAAAGCCTCACGAGTGATGACGAATCTCATGCGAATTCCTATCTCAGTCTGTCAGTTAGGTCGTCAAATGACGAAGCAGGTTTTTGTAATCTTCTGCGATCTCAGCATTGCTGTCTCGCAACTCTTTAATTTTTCGTGTCGCGTGCAAGACCGTAGTGTGATCTCGACCGCCAAATGCGTTGCCTATCTCTGGTAGGCTGTGGTTAGTTAACTCTTTCGACAAGGACATAGCCACCTGTCTTGGCCGAGCAACTGAACGACTGCGGCGCTTTGAATGAAGATCGGCTACACGGATCTTATAATACTCAGAAACCACTCGCTGAATATTATCAATACTAACCTGTTTGTCCTGTAATGCCAGTAGATCCTTCAACGACTCTTTAACAAAGGTTGTCGTAATTGGACTACCAGTGAAGTGAGCGTTTGCTATGACTCGCTTCAAAGCGCCTTCTAACTCTCGAACATTACTACGAATCTTCTGTGCGAGGAAGAAGGCAGCATCATCTGGAAGCTTAATTCGTGCCTCATGTGCCTTCTTCATCAGAATCGCGACACGCGTCTCCAGCTCAGGTGGTTCAATGGCCACGGTTAAACCCCAACCAAAACGAGACTTCAAGCGCTCTTCCATACCACCAATCTCTTTAGGGTAGCGATCACTGGTTAGGATCATCTGCTGGCCACCTTCAAGCAGCGCGTTAAAGGTGTGGAAGAACTCCTCTTGCGAGCGATCCTTATTGGCAAAGAACTGAATATCATCAATTAATAACGCATCAACCGAACGGTAGTAACGTTTAAAGTCGTTAATAGCATTCAATTGCAGCGCTTTAACCATGTCGGCCACAAAGCGCTCCGAGTGCAGATAGACAATCTTAGCGTTAGGATTGCGCTTAAGCATTTCCGCACCCACAGCGTGCATCAAGTGGGTTTTACCAAGACCTACTCCACCATAAATAAATAGCGGGTTGTAACCACCGCCAGGATTATCAGCAACCTGCTGTGCAGCTGCTGACGCTAGCTGGTTTGATTTACCCTGAACAAAAGATTCGAAAGTAAAACTGGGGTTCAAGCTGGTTTGATGACGGAGGCCACCCTCGACTTGCACAGTGCGATCCATCACCTCTGGCTGAACGTCAAGATCAGGCTGAATAATTCTAGTAGCCGACAAAGCCATTGAAGGGGAGGTAAAGTCGGACCCAGATTCAGGCGCGTCTACACGCATCGGTTTTGCTCTAGCCACTTCAGGCCGTGTTCGAGTTACGGATGATACGGAGCCTGCTATACCAATTTCAATCAGTGGCGCAGATTCACCACTCAAACGCTCAACGACATCCTGAAAACGGGTCACAAACTTATCAGCCACCCAATCCTTAACAAATCGGTTAGGGGCCAACAGAACAATGTGAGATTCTGTCTCTAAATCCAAACGCAATGGGCGAACCCAAGTGTTGTACTGCTGCGACGGCAGTTCATCTTTAAGCGTTTCTAGGCACTGTTGCCATAGATCTTGAAACATTGATTGGGTTCCGGTGGGTTTTTTAAAATTATTGAGGAATTTTATCCCCAAAGCGAGCAATTATCCACAGATATTTTAATAAATGGCCGAAAGGCATTTAAAATACTGGGTTACCAGCCGATCTGGCTGAGAATAGATGGTAGGATTCTCTAGTATTTAACAGCTAAATGACAGCTTTTTAATAACTTATAAACAGACTTATGCACAAAATTAAAGAAAATTAGAGAACTTGGCATAAAAAAAGGCTGCCAAAGCAGCCTTTTAATAATCAGTGATACTACTCAGCCCATGGATCCGAAGCCTCAGATCCCCATGGATCTTCGCCACCGCCCATACCATCAATGGTAATCTCTATCGTATCGAGGTCAACATCCAAAGGAGCGTCTAAGTTAAAGGTTACAATCTCTGGGAATATGATAATCAGCACTAATGAAGTTAGCATGATCAATATAAATGGAATAGCACCTCGGTAAATCTCCATGGTCTTCATACCGTGGACCAATCGACCCGTAATCTCGTCCTTATAATCACTCTTAGGTGCCACGCTTCGAAGGTAGAAAAGCGCAAAACCAAATGGCGGCGTTAAGAACGACATCGACATATTCAGACCTACGACAACTAGGAACCAGACCATGTTGATGTCCATATTGGCCGCTACGGGGCCAATCAGAGGCATCAATATGAAGGCGATTTCAAAGAAGTCGATGAAAAAACCAAGTACAAATACCAATAGACTGACGAACAAAACAAAACCAAGCTCACCACCAGGAATAAAGCTAAACAGATGTTCAATCCAAAGGTCACCGTTGACTGCTCGGAACGACAGAGCAAAGATAGATGAACCAACCAGAATAAACATAACAAAGGTCGACAATTTAGCGGTTGAGTCCAATGCCCCTTTGATCACATCAAGCGTCAAACGGCGTCGGATGATGGATAGCAACAGAGCGCCCACTGCACCCATTGCCCCACCCTCGGTCGGTGTTGCCCATCCTACAAAGATGGTTCCCAATACCAAGAAGATCAAAATAATCGGTGGCAACATAGCCGTTAAAACCGACACCAACAGTTTTGTGCCTTGTAATGTGCGAGCCTCAGCTGGAAGGGGTGGCACCATCGCCGGTTTAAAGATCGACAGCGCGAACATATAAAGAAGTAAGAAACTCACAACCATGGCCGCAGGCAGCATGGCGCCCATGTAAGCGTCTTTAACCGACAGTGATAGCACATCGGCTAGAACAATTAACACCAGTGATGGTGGAATGATTTGGGCCAACGATCCAGCACTGGTCAAAAGACCTGCTGCTGTTGGGTAGTGGTAACGATAACGCATCATGACAGGGAGTGAGATAAGACCCATAGAGATGACCGATGCTGCAACAACACCTGTGGTAGCAGCAAGCAGTGCACCAACAAGAATGACAGCATATCCTAGACCACCCGGTACACGACCAAACAGCTGCCCTGCTGATTCCAATAGATCTTCTGCCATGCCTGAACGCTGCAGAATAATACCCATAAAGGTAAAAAACGGAATCGCCAACAGCGTATCATTCTGCATGATGCCGTAGATGCGTTCAGGAATTGCCTGCAGCAGCACCCAGTCTAAAAGACCGAGCTCGTGGCCAATGATGGCGAATAGAATGCCGTTTGCTGCTAAGCTAAAAGCAACCGGAAAGCCTGAAAGAAGAAAGATGATCAATGTGCCGAACATGATCGGCGCGATGTTATCCGCTAGAAATTCCATTTACGCCGTCTCCTGCTCGTCGTCCATGTTTACGTGGCCACCTTTATTAAGCGGATCTTCGATGTAGCCTTTCAAAAAAGCCCAACGCTTAATCAGTTCACTGAATGCTTGAATGAATAAAAGGCCAAAACCGATAGGAATCATGGCACGCACTGGCCAACGCAACAGGCCGCCCGCATTTTGACTCACCTCTTGATTCGCATAAGTTTCTAATAAATTAGGAATAGATTGAAGACAGATATACAGGCTGACTGGCATCACGCAGAACAACAGGCCGATAACATCAATCCAATTACGTGCCCTAGGAGAGATACGTTGACTCACCACATCGATGCGCACGTGCTCATTTAGCTTCAGTACATAGCCTGCTGCTGCCGTGAACACAGCCGCGTATAAATACCACTGAAGCTCTAGCATTGCATTGGATGCAATACTGAAGAGGTATCGTGTTGTTGCGTTACCTGCGCTGACTAATACCGCTGCGAGAATTAACCATTTAATGTAGTTGCCTACCCAGCCGTTGATTGCATCAATGCCGGCTGAAAATTTCAGTAAAGCTTTCATTCCTTAAACACGCTCTCTGATCTATTTGTTATAGCCTCGCAGTGTGACCGGTTTTTAAGAGTGGTACAAGATAAGGTATTAACTGGTCATACCAGAACAACGACAAAACATAGACTTTAGTCTAAAATGGATTTACTAAGTTTAAAAAAATTATCTGGAAATAGATGATACTTAGCATTATTTTGGAACAACTGGTCTTACCAGATGACCTGATTACTTATACCAAAGTAGCAGGTTGATTGGTGCAAATAATTAATACTCTTGCATGGTGGCTGGTTATAGCTAGTATTAGCTGTGTCCTAACTAACAATAAACGCCGAAAAGGCAAACACAAGGAAATATCATGAAACGTAGAGATCTGTTCAAAGGTGCTGTACTAGCAGCAGCCGTTTCAGCAGCAACTGCAGCTTCTGCTGCTGAACTTCCAGAACTTAACTGGCGCCTACAGTCGGCTGTACCTCCTGGTATCGGCTTCTACATGGGCGGTGTCTACTTTGCTGAAGAAGTAGAAAAAATGACCAACGGTAAATTCAAGATTCGTGTTTTCCCTGCGGGCGAAATCGTAGGCACTATGCAGATCTTTGACGCAGTGTCAGATGGCACCATCGAAGCGGGCCACACAGCGTCTTACTACTACTTTGGTAAGAACCCAGCATTCGCTCTAGATACAACCATTCCTTTCGGTCTTAACTACCGCCAGTTCCAAGCTTGGTACAACTTTGGTGGCGGCGGCGAAATGATCAAAGAGCTGTTCGCTAAATCAAACATCGTTCCATTCCCATCAGGTAACACCGGCGTACAGATGGGCGGTTGGTACAACAAAGAAGTTAAATCACTGGACGATCTTCAGGGTCTGAAGATGCGTATCGGTGGTATGGGCGGTAAGATCATCGAGAAGCTAGGTGTTGTACCTCAGTCTATCCCGGGTGGCGATATCTTCCCATCACTAGAGAAAGGCACGATCGATGCAGCTGAATGGGTTGGCCCATTCGATGACATGAAGATGGGCTTCAACAAAGTGGCTCAATTCTACTACACTCCAGGTTGGTGGGAAGCGGCTCCAAACCTTTCTGTCTACATCAACAAAGAGAAGTTCGATGCGCTTCCAGTTGAGTACCAAAACATCGTTGCAGCGGCTGCTGAACGTGCCAACGTTAAAACAACGGCATTTTACGATGCGAAGAACCCAGAAGCACTTAAGACTATCCTAGCGGGTGGTACTAAGATGAAGGTCTTCCCGAAAGATGTAATGGATGCTGCTTGGGAAGCTGCACAGGAGACTTATAAAGAGCTTTCTGCTGAGCACCCAGATTTCAAACGCATCTACGAAAGCATGGTTGCGTTCCAGAAAGACCAGAACCAGTGGATGTCTGTTTCGGAAGGTCCTCTAGACGGCTACATGCAGCGTAAAATGCGCTAATTGCTCGTTTAAGTGATAAAAAACCAGCTTTCGAGCTGGTTTTTTTATGGGTAATAAACAAAAGGGTTTGCAACTGCTTAGCGATTTCTATAATATTTCGCGTCTTGATTTTTAGGCAGATGCCCATACAACATCTGTAACGTATAAATGACTTGTAAGTAGGACAAGGCAATGAAAAGAACATTTCAACCAAGCGTACTAAAGCGTAAGCGCAACCACGGTTTCCGTGCTCGTATGGCTACTAAAAACGGTCGTAAAGTGCTTGCTCGTCGTCGTTCACGCGGCCGCGCTAGCTTGTCTGCATAATTAAGCGGACTTGCTGAATGCCAAATGGCTGAGTTCGAATACCCACGCCAGTTAAGACTTTTAACTGGCGGTGATTTCAAAAGGGTATTCGACAAAGCCGATTTTAAGGTCAGTGATACTCATCTACTGATCCTTGCCCGCCACTCCCAATCTGATCATCCCCGCATCGGATTCGTGTTTTCCAAAAAAAATATTCGCAGAGCCGTGAATCGAAACCGCGTTCGTCGTATCATTCGCGAGTCTTTTCGTTTAAATCAGCATCAACTTCCCAATGTCGACATTGTTGTCTTATCTCGACGTGGAATTGATGAGCTAGAAAACGAGCAATTACATGCGCTCATAGCGAAAAGTTGGAAACGTTTAAACAAGCAGGCTTTAAAAGCTCAAACCTCAAATAAAGGTAATGGTTAATTCGCCATGGATATACAGCGAGTCATTCTACTCGGCGCACTCGGTCTAATCTCATACATGCTGGTTCTCCAGTGGAATGCTGATTACAACACTCCCGTCGCAGCTCAACAAACTAAAACCGAATCAGTTTCAGCCTACCAGCAAGCAGCCGGTAACGAGATGCCTAGCGCAGCGCCAGCAACTGCAGCTGATTTACCAACCGCAGGTGCAGCAGCGTCCACACTGGCCGCAGCAACGGGTAACCTTGTCAGTGTAACCACTGATAAGTTCGTCGTTCTGATCGATCCACGTGGTGGTGACATTATTGAAGTCAAACTACTCGATCATAAAGCGACATTGAAAGGCGAAGATCCACTGGTACTGCTTGAGCAAAATGCTGACCGCACTTACGTTGCTCAATCAGGTTTAGTGGGTCCTAATGGCCCAGACGCTTCAAAAGAGGGTCGTCCACTCTATTCAGTTGCTGACGCCAGTTACGATATGGGCGATGCTGAAACCCTTGCCGTTGATCTCAACCTGGTTGATAACGGCGTAGCTATCACCAAGCGATTCACTTTCACACGGGGTAGCAACGCGATTGCGATGGACTACCTGATTGCCAATAACAGTGACTCAAACTGGCAAGCAACGCTGTTTGGTCAGCTTAAACGCGATCGCAGTGCAGACCCATCGGTAACGACTGATATGGGTATGCAATCTTACCTTGGCCCTGTGTTCTCGACTCAAGAGAACAACTACAACAAAGTCAGCTTCGATGATATTGACGATGACGGTCGTTACAGCGAGAAGAGCCAAGACGGTTGGGTTGCAATGATTCAACACTACTTCATGAGTGCTTGGATCCCCAACCCAGGTCAGGAATACACCTACCAAGCACGTCAGCTAAACGGTAACTACATTGCTGGTTTCTTAGCCCCCTCTACCGTTGTCTCACCCGGTCAAACAGGTCAGATTTCAGCAACTCTGTATGCTGGTCCTAAAGATACAGATCAACTTGAGAAGATTGCACCAAACCTAGATCTGACGATCGACTTTGGTATTCTCTTCTTCATCGCTTCACCAATCTACATGGTTCTTAAATGGCTCTACTCGATCGTTGGTAACTATGGTCTTGCCATTATCTGTGTCACCATTTTGGTGAAAGCTGCCTTATTCCACTTGAATGCTAAAGCGTTCAAATCGATGGCGAAGATGCGTAAATTCGGTCCAGAGATGGCTCGTTTAAAAGAGCTCTACGGTGATGATCGCCAGAAGATGTCACAAGAGATGATGAAGCTCTACTCGAAAGAGAAGATCAACCCTCTTGGTGGCTGTCTTCCTATTGTTGCTCAGATGCCAATTTTCATCGCGCTTTACTGGGTATTGATGGAAGCCGTTGAGATTCGACACGCTCCGTTTATTGGTTACATACAAGATCTGTCGCAGATGGACCCTTACTTCATCATGCCGATTTTGATGGGTGTCACCATGTTCATTCAGCAGCTACTGAACCCAACCCCTCCAGATCCAATGCAAGCTAAGATCATGAAGATGCTTCCTATCATCTTCACCTTCTTCTTCCTTTGGTTCCCAGCGGGACTGGTTCTATACTGGTTGGTGAACAACATTCTATCGATCGCGCAGCAATATGTGATCAACAAACAGATTGAAGCGGGCGATTCTAAATAAGCAACTTGCAGCTTAAATCCTCACGCGACACACTAGGGCTCTTCGGAGCCCTTTTTATTGATTGGAGAAAGACTTCAGATGATCAGCAGCAGTAAAGATACGATCGTTGCACAGGCAACCGCCACAGGCCAAGGAGGCGTCGGAATAGTTCGTCTATCAGGCCCTAAGTCTGCTGAAATACTGGAGGCATTCATCGGGTTTAAAGCCAAGCCTCGATACGCTCACTACACCCCTTTTCATGAGGCAGATCATCAAATCGACGAGGGTATCGCCCTCCATTTTCCTGCCCCGAATAGCTTCACGGGCGAGGATGTCGCCGAACTTCAATGCCATGGTGGACCCGTGGTTATCGATCTAATCATTCGACGCGCGGTTGAACTGGGTGCGCGCATGGCAAGGCCCGGTGAATTCTCAGAACGTGCATTTTTAAACGATAAACTCGATCTGACCCAGGCTGAAGCGATTGCTGATCTGATTGAGAGCTCTTCAGAACAAGCAGCTCGGTGCGCTCTAAAATCACTACAAGGCGCTTTTTCTCGTGAAGTTAATCAGTTAGTTGATCAATTAACCAACCTTCGCATCTATGTTGAAGCCGCAATCGATTTTCCTGACGAAGAGATCGACTTTTTAAGTGACGGCAAAGTACGCGGTGATCTGGTCAGCATTATTGAACAACTTAACCAAGTACGGGGACAAGCACAGCAAGGCAGCCTAATAAGAGAAGGCATGACGGTCGTCATTGCTGGCCGCCCTAATGCCGGTAAATCAAGTCTATTGAATGCGCTATCAGGGCGTGATTCTGCAATTGTCACTGATATTGAAGGGACAACACGAGATGTCTTAAGAGAGCAAATACACATTGATGGCATGCCTTTGCACATTATCGATACAGCCGGTCTGCGTGATGCACCAGACCGTGTCGAACAGATCGGAATTGACCGCGCATGGCAAGAGATTGAATCCGCCGATCGTATTTTAATGCTGGTGGATGCTAGCCAGTCAGAAACAACTGATCCGCAAGCGCTATGGCCAGAAATGGTCAATAAACTCAATGGCGATCTCAGACATGTCACCTTAGTTCGCAATAAAATCGATCTTACCAATGAGAGTACAGCGATTGAGCAGCAGGGTAATAACACACTGATCCGACTCTCAGCCAAAGATGAGCAAGGCATTGATCTACTTCGAGAGCATTTAAAGTCAATTATGGGGTATCAAGGCAATGCTGAAGGCGCTTTTATGGCTCGTAGACGGCACATAGAGGCCCTAGATCAAGCATCAGAACTTTTAAACACCGGGCTTTGGCAGTTAGATACTCAGGGCGCTGGTGAACTTCTGGCGGAAGATTTGAGGCAGACACAGCAAGTATTAGGTGAAATCACCGGAAAAGTATCGGCTGATGATCTGCTTGGAAAGATCTTTGGCTCTTTCTGTATCGGAAAATAGTTTTCCACAACCCAAAAAATAGTTACTAACATTTGAAACGCTAATCTGGACTCTCTGTTGTGGATATATTCAATATTTATCCAAATATTAATACACATATATCGGTAAAAATAGTCGTCTGTGGAAAAACTGTCCGCTTACCATCAAGAAAACTGGGTATCTAACTGTGTATAAAATAGTCTGTGTATAACTGGACTACTTATACACAACTCCCACACACCAATTACTCAAGATATTCGCACATTATAAGTGTGTTATAATTCGTATAAGCTTTTGTTTTAATTAAATTTTATTTAGTTAATAACTGTATTGAGCACCCTTAATTAATAATAGAAATAATAAAAAACTATATATATTTATTTTATTTTTTAATGATCTAATCTCTTTTTTCATAATCTCAGAACTGACTATTTTTTAACCATTTCTTCGATGGCAATCCACAGGTATAATCCGCGCCATATTTCTGTCTAGGTTTAAAAAGACAGCTAAGAGGTAGAGAGTGGATTATCCAGATCGTTACGACGTGTTGATTATTGGTGGTGGTCACGCAGGCACTGAAGCTGCGTTAGCATCAGCACGTAAAGGGGCTAAAACCCTGCTTTTAACTCACAATATTGAAACATTGGGTCAAATGTCTTGTAACCCAGCTATCGGTGGTATTGGCAAAAGTCATCTTGTTAAAGAGATCGATGCATTGGATGGTGCGATGGCTCGTGCGACCGACAAAGGTGGCATTCAATTTAGAACACTCAATGCACGTAAAGGGCCTGCTGTTCGAGCTACACGTGCACAAGCCGATCGCATTCTTTACAAAGCTGCAATCCGTTCAATCCTAGAAAACCAACATAATCTAGATATCTTTCAGCAAGCGGTCGATGATCTCATCGTTGAGAAAGATGAAGTGCGTGGCGCTGTCACGCAGTCGGGCATTCGTTTTTATGCTAACAGCGTTGTGTTAACCGCTGGCACCTTCCTCGGTGGTTTAATTCACATTGGTATGCAAAACTATCAGGGTGGTCGAGCAGGAGATCCGCCATCACTGCGTCTCGCTGATAGATTACGTGAATACCCTCTTCGTGTTGACCGTTTGAAAACAGGTACTCCACCGCGAATTGATGCTCGCAGCGTCGACTTTTCTGTCATGCAAGAACAACCAGGTGATACCCCGACGCCGATTATGTCCTTTTTAGGGCAGGCGAGTGATCAACCAGAACAGATCAGCTGTTACATCACTCATACCAATGAGCGTACGCATGAGATTATTCGAAATAACCTTGATCGATCGCCAATGTATTCTGGAATTATTGAAGGGATAGGACCGCGGTACTGCCCTTCAATTGAAGATAAAATTCACCGTTTTGCAGATAAAGACTCTCATCAAGTGTTTGTTGAACCCGAGGGGTTAACAACACACGAGCTATACCCTAATGGTGTCTCAACCAGTTTGCCTTTTGATGTACAGCTTGAGGTGATTCGTTCGATGCGTGGTTTTGAAAACGCTCACATTACACGTCCAGGCTATGCTATCGAATACGATTATTTCAATCCTCAGGATTTGAAACACACCCTGGAGACAAAAGTGATTGCCGGTCTCTACTTTGCAGGTCAAATTAACGGCACAACCGGCTACGAAGAGGCGGGCGCGCAAGGTCTATTGGCCGGTATGAATGCGGCGGCTCGCGCGCTCGATCAAGATCAGTGGTACCCGCGCCGTGATGAAGCTTATATCGGCGTTTTGGTTGATGACCTGATTACGCACGGCACATCAGAACCTTACCGTATGTTTACCTCTCGTGCTGAGTACCGTTTGGTATTGCGTGAAGATAACGCCGATATTCGTTTGACCGAAATTGGTCGACAAATGGGCGTGGTAGGTGATGATCGCTGGGCTGCTTTTTCGACCAAACGCGATCAGATTGATTGTGAAATGGCGCGACTCTCATCGACATGGATTCAACCCAAGTCAGCAGAAGCGGCTGTACTGGAGCCTAAGTTAAGTTCACCTTTGGCACGTGAGTACAATCTTGTGGATCTAGTGAAACGCCCTGAGCTTTCATATGCTGACATCAAATCGATTAAACCTTCTGATGTTGAGATTGAAGCGGCGGCGCAAGAGCAGATTGAAATCTCGATAAAGTACGCGGGTTATATCGATCGTCAGAAGCAAGAAATTGATCAGATGCGTCGTCAAGAGAATACCGCTTTACCTCAAGATTTTGATTACGATGCCGTTGGTGGCCTCTCTAACGAACTAAAATCTAAGCTTGACCACGTTCGTCCAGAGACCATTGCACAAGCTTCAAGGATTCAAGGTATGACACCAGCGGCCATCTCATTATTATTGGTTCATTTGAAGAAACTACAGCTTCAAGCAAAGGCAGCCAGTTAATGGATTACAATCCAAAATCTGATTTAGAAGCCGGTTTAAGTCACTTAAATCTATCCATTTCTGAACAGCAGATAGATCAGCTGTTGGCTTACTTAGCACTGCTTCAGAAATGGAACAAAGCCTATAACCTAACGGCCATCCGAGATCCAAAACAGATGTTGATTAAGCATATTTTGGACAGTGTTGCGATTGCGCCTTAC
>Ga0209955_1000654_pt1 | contig 11773 bp, 12 predicted proteins | sample SalPonA_A_H2O_MG_FD_185716 | JGI IMG/M metagenome (GOLD analysis project Ga0209955, IMG submission 185716) | Water microbial communities from South San Francisco under conditions of wetland restoration - Salt Pond MetaG R2A_A_H2O_MG (SPAdes)... | ecosystem: Environmental > Aquatic > Non-marine... | reverse complement strand
TTGTATCTATTAAAACTGTTTTCTAATTTCTTACTTATAAGCAATGAAACTATCATTAATCCCATTACAATAAGTAAACTAAAAAAAAGTATTTTATTTATGTTTTTACTATAAACTTTTTCTAATTCATTTTCTCTTTTTTCAATTAATAAATCGATATTTTTATTTTGAAATCCAGTTCCAATATAAAATTTCCATTTATCAACCCATTTTATATAAGTTGTTTTTACTTCATACTCATTTGTTTCAGGATTAAATATCTCGTATTCAATATAAGTAGAGGGTTTTTTAGAAGTTTTAATTTTTTCAACTTTTAATTTTTCTTCTTCACTTATTTTTACATATTTTGAAGTATAAAAATTTGTATTCATAAATACTTCATTTTGAGTTGCAAGAACATTAGCATTTTCATCTGCTAAGAAAATATATTCATTATTTTTAGATTTTAATCTTTTAACATATTCAATAATCTCATTTTTTAATGACTCATCAAAATCTTCAATATATTCTCCCATACCAATAAATATGTTGTAAGGTTCAAACTTTTTAAAATATCCTAACTTTTTACTATGTTCATTACTATCAATCTTTTTCCAGTACCATTCAAAATATGTACTATCTTTTTCACTTAAGATTTTACACATTTCTTGTAATAAATATACACCCTTAGAGTCTTGATAATTCCAAAGATTTTTACCTTCAAGATTAGGGAATTGTGAATTTAATATAGCGTTACCATTTAAATCATAAATAAAATAATAACCTCTTCCATCATAGTATTTTAAGTTTCTAAGAACATCATTTATATTTTCTAATATTTCAGCTTTTGATTTTTTATCTATATTTTCTTCATAAATAGAAGTCATAATTGAGTGGGCATTATTAACATTAACTTTTAATTGCTCTTTTAATTCATTTACTTGATTTGATTCTCTACTTACAATATAAGCATATATTAAATCAATTAATTCATCAATTCTAGTTTTTTCTGCATCATAATAATGCTTTTTATAAAATGCTTTTTCATTTTCTAGTTGTTCGTAATGATTATAAGAGATAAAACTAATAGTTAAAAAAGATAATATCAAGATAAAATAAATTGGTGCATATTTTATAATACTTATAATTCTATTCTCATTTTTCAAAACATTTTCCTATTTTTGGTCTAATATTGCTTTAATTATTACAGCAACATCTCTAGCAGTCCAAATCACTTGTTCGCACAACTCTTCTTTTGATAAGTTTACATCTACACCATTGTAGTATCTTTTTAAAATCATTTCAACTTCCAAATCTAATTTAATTTTAGATAATTTTTCTATTTCAACAGGGAATATTTTCTTATCAAGTGCAGTTGTATAAGTATAGTTTTTTGATAAGTACTTCAATAATATTGCAAATTGCCAAGAGTGCCACTCTTTAGTAGTTATTTCATCTGTAGTTTTTTTAGAATATTCTAAAAAACAAAATGTATCAAATACAACTTTAAAAGCATTTGTTAAACTTTCATAATTCATTTTATCTATTAAGTATGGAAACATAATAGTTTTAATATCAATATTAAATTCTGTACTACTATTTTGTTTTGAATTTCCTATTTCAAGTTTTAATTTTTTTCTTTTCTTCTTTTCAGCAGCTGACATATAAATCAATACCACAAAGGCCAAAATTATTAATAATATGGCAATAATTACGTTAGTTTCCAATATTTACCTTTTCAAAACTATTGTTGTTTATTTTCATAAACTGTTTTTGACAGCATAAAGATGGAATATTTATGTAAGTTTTATTATCTTTTTTTACTGTTTTTCCTTGATGATAATGTCCCTCAATAACAATACTCTCATCATAAAAACTTAATCTTTTACTTGCAAAATTTTCAAAACCTATAAAATCTTTACAAATAGTTTTAGATAATAAAGAAGATTCAATTTTCTTAGAAATAGCATGACCAAAATCTAAAAGATTTAAAAATACTAATAAAGAGTGATTTCTAATAACTTTTGTATATAAATTATAAGCACCACCTACAAAATTATCTCCATGGGACAAAGCTATAAGTTTATCATCAAATTTCATTTTGATTGGTTGTTGTTCTATTTTAAATACTTTTATTTTTGGAAATATTTTTTGTAAGTTATAGTCATGGTTTCCTTCTAAATAAATTATCTCTATTTCGTTAGATAATTTATTTAAAAGGTCTATTGCTTTTTTGTATAGTTTTATAAAATATTTTGATTCCCCTGATATAAAATCAAAAATATCACCCATTAGAATTAATTGGGTAGTAGTTATTTCTTTAGAGTTAAGTTTCTCTAAGAAAAACTCAAACTCTAAATTCTTTTTATTAAAATGAGCATCTGCAATGAATATTGCATCTTTATTAAGACTAAGGTACATACGCTATTTTAGGAATTCCAGCACCTTCTTGCAATCCACACATAATGTTTGCATTAGCTACAGCTTGTGAAGATGCACCCCTTAATAAGTTATCAATTGAAGAATTTATAAATAAAGCATTTCCATTTTTTTCAACGAAAATATCACAATAATTAGTTCCTGCTGTTGATTTAATATCAACAGGATTATTTCTAACTCTTACAAATTCACTATCTTTGTAAAAATCTTCTAATATTGCTTTTACATCAGTATTTTCATCTTTTAATGTTGCAAAAACAGATACTAACATTCCTCTTGTTACAGGAATTAAATGAGGTACAAAATTAATAGATAAATTAGTATTTTTAACTAATCTTACTTTTTCTTCAATTTCAGGCATATGTCTATGTTTAAATGGATTATAAGCATGAGTGTTTTCATTTATATGGCAAAAAGTATTTATTTCACTTAACTTCTTTCCAGCACCACTTAATCCTGATTTAGCATCAATAAAAACAGGATTATCATCTTTAATATACTCAACAAATGGTAAAAGTGCTAAAAGTGAAGCCGTAGGATAACATCCAGGATTTGCAACTAAATTTGAATTTGCAATTTCATTTTTGTAAAACTCAGGTAATCCATAAACAGAATTTGGAATATTTTCTTTATCTTCATGGGCACAATAATGTTCTTCATATGCTTCAAGTTCAAGTCTATAATCTGCACTTAAATCAACTACTTTTACATTTAAGGCTAAAAGTTCTTTAGCAAAAGACATTGATGTTTTATGTGGTAAAGCTAAAAAAGCTAAATCACAATTTTTTGCAACATCATTTGCATCAACTTTTTCAACATCCATATCAATTACATTTTTTAAACTTGGATGTAAATCTTGAACTTTAATTTCACCTGTTGAGTTTGCAATATATGTGATTTTAAAACTTGGGTGAGTAACTAAAATTTTAATTAATTCTAATCCTGTATATCCACTAGCTCCAATAACTGCAACATTCATACTAAAGCTCCAACTCTTTATAAAATACTTCTAATATTTCAAATATTTTTTGTCCACCAGGTAAAGTAGCTGTAACTTCATCACCCTCTTCTTTTCCTAATAGCTGTTTTGCTAAAGGTGAGTTAAAAGATATATATCCTTTGTCAAGATTTGCTTCAATTCCACCAACAATTGAGTATTCAAACTCTTCATCTGTTTCAAGATCTACTAACTTAATTGTTGATCCAAAACTAATTTTAGTATGAGGAAGAGTTGAAGGATCTATAATTACAGCCTTTGAAATAACTGCTCCTAACTCTGCAATTTGAGAATCAATAATTTTTAACTTATCTTTTGCAGCATGATATTCTGCATTCTCTTTTAAATCTCCTAACTGTCTTGCTTCATCTAAAGCAATTACAGTTTCAGGTCTTTCTTCACTTTTTAAAAAATTTAATTCTCCAGTTATTTTTTCATAACCTGCATTTGTCATAGGCTCTTTATCCATCAACTACTCCCTAAAATATTTGTGATATAATACCCAAAAAATTTAAAAGAGAAGTTTATGCAATACGATAGAACCATTAAATTATTTGGCGAAGATAATTTTGAGAAATTTCAAAACACAAAAGTTATCTTATTAGGTGTTGGTGGAGTTGGAAGTTTTGCCTTAGATGCCCTTTATAATACTGGTATAAAAAACATTACAATAGTTGATTTTGATACATATGAAGAATCAAACATGAATAGACAACTTGGAAGTCATGGTAATATTGGAAGAATAAAAGTTGATGCTTTAAAAGAAAAGTACCCAGAAGTAACTCCAATTCATGCAAAAATCACACCTGAATGGATTGATGAATTTAATTTTGATGAATACGATTATATTTTAGATGCAATTGATGATATAAAACCAAAAGTTCATTTGATTAAAAAGTATTTCACAAAAATTATTAGTACTAGTGGTAGTGCTAAAAGAATTGATCCAAGTAAAATTGAATACAAGTCAATTTGGGATACTTTTAACGACCCTTTTATTAGAAAAATAAGAACTGAACTAAAAAATCAAGGTTTCAAGAAAAAGTTTAAAGTAATTTTTTCAAGTGAAAACCCTAATTGTATTGAGAAAGGTAGCTTTGAAGCAGTTACAGCTTCTTTTGGATTAATGATGGCTTCAGTGACTGTACAGAAAATAATTAAGAAAAATTAAAGATTCTCAAAGTCTAAAGTAAATATAATAAGTAATATTGAGAGATTTGTAAAGGATATGTATGAGTGATATCAACAGTTCTGTTGAACAAATGACACAAGGTCACCTAAGAAACGTACAGCAATTAGCAGTGTTTTATACTGGACACAACAGTATTTACGCTATTAACATAGCTAAAGTTAAAGCATTTATTATCACTGAAGAAGTGAAAGTAAATGATACACCAAGAGATAGTGATGTAATAGCTGGTATTGCCACTATTAGAGGGGAACCTGTTACTTTAGTAAATTTAGATGTATGGTTAGGTATGAAACCCCTTGATATAAAAGAGTATAAACTTATTATATTTTGTGAATTCAATCATAAAAAGGTAGGTTTTTTAGTTAAAGACATGCTTGATATTGTTGAAAAAACTACTGACCAACTAAGACATACAGAAGATACAAACTCAAAAATCACATATACAACTTATGTAAAAGTTGAAGATAAAGATGAACTATGTACAGTATTCAATGCTGAACAACTTTTAAGGGACGTTGGTTGGACTGATGATGGAGAAGATGATGTTAGAAAATATGTTGAAGGACAACTTCAATCTTCAAAAGTAATTTTAGCTGCTGAGGACTCAGGTGTTGCTAGAGAAGTTTTACATAAATTTTTCAAAAAAACTGGTGTACAATATGAAATCTACAATGATGGTTTACAATTATTAAGTAGATTAGAGGAAATTGACCCAAGCAAAATTGGAATGATTTTAACAGATATTGAAATGCCTGGATGTGATGGTTATCAAATAGCATCATTTATTAAAGGTAATAGTGATTATTCTCACATACCTGTAATTGTAAATTCTTCTATGACTACTGATGCAGTTAGAGGAAAAATGAATGCAATAGGTGTTGATGGATTTGTTGGAAAAACAGATATTAACAATCTATACGATTTAACAAAAAAATATTTATTAACTTAAAATAAAAGAGAAAATCTCTTTTATTTTGATTTATTTTAGCCACTCTTTAAATACTTCTATTTGACTTAATGTTTGAGCTGTAGAAGTTCCACCAAATGACTTTCTAGAATTCATTGAATTTCTTAAATCCAAGAACATTACAATCTCTTCACTAACATTTTTTAATTCATCATTTGAACTTCTAATTTCTTCAATAGATAATTCGCTAATATCTTTATTTAATTCATTTGCTCTTGTTACAACATCTTTTGTAATATAATAAGCAGTTCTAAAAGGCATATTTTGTTTTTGAACTAAGAAATCAGCTAAATCAGTTGCAGTTAAGTGCCCTATTTTACAAGCATTTTCCATTTTATCTACGTTTACAATCATAGTTTTGATAACTTCATTTAAAATTGCTAAAGATATTTCAATAGTTTTAACACTATCAAAAACACCCTCTTTATCTTCTTGAGTATCTTTATTATAAGCTAAAGGTAAACCTTTCATAACAGTTAATAATGAAATTAAATTCCCATAAACTCTTCCTGTCTTACCTCTTAATAATTCAGGTACATCAGGGTTTTTCTTTTGAGGCATAATTGAAGAAGTTGTAGCATATTCATCACTCATTCTTACAAATTGATATTCATAAGATGACCATAAAATAAGTTCTTCAGAAATTCTTGAAACATGCATCATAGCTGTACTTATATTAAATAAAATCTCTAAAGCAAAATCTCTATCTGAAACTGTATCCATAGCATGTGCTGTTGGAGCTTTAAATCCTAATAAATCACTTGACTCAAATCTATCAATATTATGTGGAGTACCTGCTAATGCAGCACTTCCTAATGGACAATAATGATTTCTTTCATAAGAACTTTCAAATCTTTCAAAATCTCTTTTAAACATATTTGCATATGTAAGCATATGGTAACCAAAATTTAAAGGTTGAGCGTGTTGTAAGTGAGTCATACCTGGAATTAATGTTTCTGTATGTTTTGAAGCAACATTTACAAAAGTTTCTACTACCTCTTTTAATTGACCCATAATTGATTGAGATTTTTCTTGAACATAAAGTCTAAAGTCAGTTGCAACTTGGTCATTTCTACTTCTTGCAGTGTGAAGTTTTTTACCTGGTTCGCCTATTATTTCAGTTAATCTACTTTCAACTGCCATATGAATATCTTCAGTTGCTAATGTAAACTCAAAATTACCTGATTCAATTTCATCTTTTACTTGTAATAAACCATTTTCAATGGCTTCTTGTTCTTCACTTGTAAGAACTCCCTGCTTACATAACATTTTAGAGTGGGCAATACTTCCTTTGATATCTTGAGCATATAACTCTTTATCAAACATTATTGAGGCATTAAACTCATCTAAGATTTGTGCATTTGTATTTTTTAAAATTTGTGAATTATTCTGATTTGACATTCTAATCATCTTCTCCAATTATTTTGATATCAGGCATATTATTAGCTACTTCTTCGACATTGTGTAAAGCATCTCTCATAATTACAGTAATTTTTTTAAGTGCTTCTTTTTCGTCATTTTCAGGAACATCTAAACTAATGATTTTCATGTATTTATTAACTAAAGCATACAAGTCTTCTACCATATCATCATGTAATTGAGCTATTTCTTTATCTTGAGCAGACATAATATAATCCTTTTGTAGTTTTGAGGATTATATCATAGTTAAAATATCAGCTTAGTAAATTATACTACGTCTTTATATTTTTCTCTAATTTCTAAAAATTCATCTAAATTATCAAAGAATATCTCCACAAGTTTTGGATCAAATTGTTTACCATTTTCTTCATTTATTAATTGAAATATTTTTTCATCTTCCCATGCAGGTTTATAACATCTAACACTACCTAAAGCATCAAATACATCAGCAATAGCAGTAATTCTTCCATAAATAGATATCTCTTCACCCTTTAAGCCTCTAGGATATCCCGTTCCATCCCATTTTTCATGATGTTCATGGGCTATGATAGCTGCAACTTTTAGTAGTTTTCTATTAGAATGTTTTAACATTTCATAACCTATTCTTGCGTGAGTTTCCATTACGTCTCTCTCACTCTCATTTAATCTACCTGGTTTGTTTAATATAGAATCTTGTATTCCAATTTTTCCCACATCATGCATAGGACTGGCTTGTTTTATTATTTCAGCTTCTCTTTCATCAAGTCCATATTTCAAAGCAAATAATTCTGAATACTCAGCAACTCTTTTAACATGATTTCCTGTTTCTTTACTTCTAGTTTCAACTATTGCCCCAACTGTATAAATAACTTCTCTTTGAGTATCTTCTATCTCTTTTTTTAATAGTTCAACTTCATTTAGTTTTTCTTGAAGTTGGTCATATTCAAATTGTTGTCTTTGATCACTTCTTAACATGATTTTATCTTGTCTTCTCATGTCTTTTATGATTTTATTTGCAGTTTCATCAAATTGTGATTTTAATTCCTCTAATTCAGAAATTAGTTTATTATCTTTTATTTTATTCATAATGTAGTCCTATTACAAACTATTCTTTCATTTAATTGTGATGCTTTAGTATATAATTCATTTGATATTTTTATTGATTCATTAATATTATCTTTATTAACAGTTATAACAGAGCATGTAAATTTTATATCTAAACCCATAATATCTCTTTTTGAATTCATATTTTTGTGGGTTTTTTTAATACTATCAATATCTCTATCTTCAACAATAATATAAAATTCATCATATTCATGGTGAAATATAATATCACTATTGTGAAAACTATTCCTTATAAATTTAGATATAAGAAGTATAAAATTTTCAATATCATTCATATTTTTAATATTTGAAACTACTTTATAAAAATCTGTTATCCCTAATTTTACAAGTATAAGCTCATCGTGAACTAACAATTCCTGTTTTAAAATATCGTCAATCTTTTTATTTTCTAGTTCTTTTTTATTTAAAGAAAATTTTAAAAGATATTCCATGATTTCTTTTTGAGAAAAAACAAAATCTGTGTCACCATACTTTGATATATAAAACTCTAACTTATTTTTTAAAAATTGATTTTGATGTATTAAAATATCAATTTCATCCTCTAACAAATAAATCTTTTCTTTATACAAAGATTTCGCAACTTTTGTTTTTCTATGTTCTGTAATATTATCAAGTATTTTTGATTGAGCTTTTTTTAAAGTATAGTCTAGTGTAGATTTTAAATTTTCATTCTCTTTAAAAAAGTTTACTTCAAACTTATCTGAAATCTTAAGTATTTTTTCATATCTATTAACTAAAGAACTATAATCATTTAATAACTTTTCATATTCATTTACTAAGTTTCCATCAGAATATAAATTTTTTAATTCCTCAAGAATATTTTTGCCGTAGTTATAAGTATTAAGTTCTTTAGATATCATTTTAAAATACCTCTATTTAAAAGTAATATTGAAATTTAACTCTTCAAAGTCTTCTTTAAAGTCTTCTCCAGCTTCAATAGCACATTCATTTTCTTCATCACATAACCAAGTTATGTTAACTTCCATTTTCTTACTTGCCTCAAATAAAATATCAAACAAATCAAAAAATATTTTAGAACTGCTTGAATTAAAATATATAATTTCCATAGTTACATCTAATTTCTTATTTTCATCATATTTAATGAACTCTTTCATCCAAGTTAACATTGGCTCATAAAATTCAAATGTATTCTCAGGATATGATTTACCTCTAATAACTATTTTATTTGTATCTTTATTTAAATCAATATATGGGGTATATTGAGTTTCTTGAACTATTAAGTTTTCTAACATTTAATTAACCTCAACTTTTTCTGTAATTTTCGCTTTAAAGTGAAAATAAAATCTATTTTCATCAACTTTTTTAAATTCAAAGTCTATTTCATCACATCTCTTTGAAATTTCATAAAAGCCTATTCCAGCACCTAATGGATGTAAGTCTCTACCTTCTTTTCTTAATCTTCTATATTCACTTTTAATAGTCTCTTTATCCATATTTTTTATTAATTCTAGTTTCTTTTGAATAGAGTGCATATCCTTAGAATTAACTATATTTTGGCTATGAATAAAATATTCATTATTAGTAGATTTACCAACTAAAATTAAACCTTCTGATTTTCTACCATTTTCATTTTCATGATTTTTCTTTGAATAATTCATCATGTTTTGGGCAAGCTCAATAAATATAGTAAATATATTGTTTGATGTTGACATATTTAAATCATTAAATTTAGCTTCATTTTCAAGGGCTTCTGTCATACCTGCAATTAAGGTTTGAGTTAAAGAACCACCATATGTTAAAAAAACAATTCCATCTTTTTCAATTAGATCTTGAACCATAGATATATTCATAATATTCCTTTATATACTATAATGATGTTCCAAATTCATTTCAGTATCTTCTTCATTTAATTCAAAGCAAACAACTGTTATATCATCATTTCTTTCCTCATGACCTTGATAAATAGCTAATTGATTCTCAAAAACTTCTTTCTGTTCACTTGGTTTTATATTTATAGATTTTTCAATTATTTTCTTGAAGTTACTCTTACCAAATGAAAAACTCTTCTCTCCTCCGTTTTGATCTATATATCCATCTGTAGTAATATAAAATCTCATATTACCTTCTAGGCTAATAACATTTTCTTTGAAAGTATAATTTTCATTTGCATTTCTGATTGAAAATGAATTTCTATCAGCTTTTACAATCTGTACATTTTGGTTTTTATCTTTATAAAAAAGTGGAACTTCAGAACTAGAAAATTTAACTTCCCTTCTTCTTTTATTTATATATAAAACCATTCCATCAAAGCCTAAATGTACATTATCACCTTGATTATTTTGAATTAAAAGTTGTTGCATAGCAACTGAAAACTTTTTCAATAAATCAGATGTGCTAATATCCCCTAAGTCATTGTATACTTCTGATAGTAACTGCTTTTTTACAGCCTTTACTAACATTGTTAAAAATGCACCAGCAACACCATGCCCTGTACAATCTACAACTAAAACTAAAGCTTCGTTATCATTTAGTTTTTCAAATAAATAAATATCCCCACCAACAATATCTTTTGGTTCCCACATAACAAAATGATCAGAAAAAAACTTATCTAATTCAACTTTATTAGGAATAATTGATTGTTGAATTAAAGATGCATATTCAATTGATTCTTTCATCTGTTTATTTATAAATTCAACTTTATTTTTTACATTTTCTAACTCTGTAATATCTGTAAATACAGCTGATTTAATGCTTGTATTATTTTCATTTGTTAAGTTACCCACACTTACAGAATATATTTTTGGTTGATTATCAATAATAAACTTTACTTTATGAATTTTACTTGGATTACTTAATATATAATTTATCCAACTTTGACCATTCATATCTTTTTTTATAAAGCCATCTTCTTCATGAAATAAATCACATATACATTCATAATCAAATAAAAATTCCATTTTATCTTCAAAACCAAAAACATCTAAAAATCTTTTATTCATACTAATAAGTGATTCACCATCAGTTGTAACTACTATTTGTTCTTGAGAGTCTAGTACATCATCTAAAAACTGTTTATTTTTTTCAAATTTTTTACTTAAACTTTCAAGTTCTTTTTGTGCAGTTATATCGTATCTGATTGCACTATAACCGATATGTTGATTGTTTGAACTGTATAAAGGTGATATAATAGCTTCAACCCAATAATATCCACCATTTTTTGTTCTATTTTTAATTTCACCGTGCCATACTTTTTTTTGTAAAAGTGTATTCCATAAATCAGTGAACAACTCTTTTGGCATATCAGCGTGTCTTACCACATTATGAGTCATTCCAAGTAATTCTTCTTTTTCAAATCCACTTATTTTACAAAATGCTTCACTTACATATGTTACTACACCCCTAAGGTCTGTTTTACTTGATATAATATTTTTGTCAAAAGATTCTAACAACAATTGGTTTTCATAATTTTTTAATTCAACTAATTTTATTTTTTGATTTAAATCAAATGATAGTTTTTCTACATTTTTTTGAGATGTTATATCTTCTCTGATAGCACTATATCCAGTATGGTTATTTCTATTATCATATATAGGAGTAATTGTAACTCTTACCCAATAATATCCACCATCTTTCTTAAGATTTTTTACTTCACCTTTCCACTCTTTTTTTTCTAAAATAGTAGTCCAAAGGTCTTTGTATAAATCTTTAGGCATAT
>Ga0209955_1000652_pt1 | contig 11804 bp, 9 predicted proteins | sample SalPonA_A_H2O_MG_FD_185716 | JGI IMG/M metagenome (GOLD analysis project Ga0209955, IMG submission 185716) | Water microbial communities from South San Francisco under conditions of wetland restoration - Salt Pond MetaG R2A_A_H2O_MG (SPAdes)... | ecosystem: Environmental > Aquatic > Non-marine... | reverse complement strand
AAGATCAGAGCTCTTAAGAAGGATTCCCGGAAGCACAAAGTAACGATCCAGACTGAATATTTAAAAGCGAGTGTGCGGGCAAAGGTGGAGCATCCGTTCCGAATCATCGAGTGCCAGTTCGGATTCGTGAAAACCCATTATCGTGGTTTGTTGAAGAACGACTCCAAGCTGGCGATGTTGTTTGCGTTGGCCAATATTGTCCGCGTGAGTCAGCTCGCGCGGGCGTAAGAACAGGATTGATCCGTCTAACTTGCCAAAATTTGATATTTAGACGAAGAATATAGTGCAGTTCGACCTGATTATTGGCCGTTTAAGCGACTTTACACCCAGAAACGGGAGGAGAGCGGGCTTAATCGTCCCGTCCTCAGGCCAAAAAAAATCATGCCAAAATACCCGCACCAAAAGAACTAACTGTTAATTTATAGCGGCATGGAATTTGCTATAAATTTATATGGGCGAAGTGACCTTTATGATTGTTAAAAATGCCGAAGTTAGAGGGCTTTGAATGTATTGAGTCCTACCGCAATGCCGCTGAAATATTGGACGGTGTAAATCGATCGTAGACAAGAGGGCTAAAACTAGTGAGCAATGACAGTAAAAACGCTTCTTTGAGGTATTCAATAAAGCTTGCTCCGCTTTTTATTTATATTATCTCTTGCGTCTCTTTTGCAGCCTCTATCGAGCAATCCCCTACCTTTGTACTCTCAACAACGCCGGACACGTCGGCGCAACTGCGTATGATAGACGGCAAAGTCAAGCATGAATATCCGGGATATTTTGGGGAGTTATTCGCGACTGCGGGGGAGGCCTGTGGCGTTAGGGTCGAATATAAGTTTGCTCCCTGGAAACGGGTCCTTCGCATGGTGGAATATGGCACGGTCGATGCTGCTTTTCGTTCCTCTTTCAAAGAAGAACGAGCAGTTTATGGAGCCTACCCACGCACAGCGTCGGGAATAATTGATCTTGAACGTTCTATTTCTAGCTACAGTTATAGCCTGCTTTTTCGTGAAGGATCAAATTTGAGCTGGAATGGCTCAACAATTGAGGGCGTGGGTCGTCGCGTTGCTGTTGAGGTTGCATCCCGCGGAGTGGCGCTGGCAGAGCAGATCGGTCTACAACCAGAAGAGGTGCGCGATTTATCGAAGCAGGCTCAAATGCTAATAGAAGGGCGAGTAGACGCTGTGCTTGCTATGACCGGAAATTTTACGGGTTTCATTAGCGACATGAATCTGAGCGGTCAAATTAAGCGCGCGGGTCCACCGGTGGAGCAGACTGAAAGTTTTCTGATGTTTTCTAAAATAACCTACGAGAAGTATCCCGATCAGGTTGAATGTTTCTGGAATGAAATGGCAGCAATAATAAAGACGCCCCAATACAAGGCTCGCATTAAATTTTATCAGTCCGATAAACAGGAATAATTAAATGGGTATTTTTTTTAAACGATCGCTTCAACTAATTGTTCACGCTTTAATATCCGCAACACTGCTCATTAGCTTGCTCTCCGCCACTGTCGCTTCGGCCACAAACTCAAAGAGCCCAAAGCATCTTCAAACAACGTCTTTACTTGCTGAGGCGATTACGCAGCCCTTACATGATCTGGAGGTTCAGCAAATACGCGATATCGTTGAGCTAAATTTGACGCTTCAGCAAAACATTTTCGCGCTGGAAGTTGTAGATAGTATCAGTAACGAGGCGGTACTTAGATACATCCGAGATGAGCGCGGACTGCCGCTGGAGGTGGAAGTCATCCCGCTTGATCTTCTGACGCACTCAGTTGTCACCCACCCGATAGTATTCGACGACGAGACGATCGGAACTCTTCAACTCATATTTGAAGGGGAACTTCCTCCGCTTAAAGTGGCTCATTGCGCAGATTGCAAACCCTTTCAGTACTTGAATCAACAGGGGGAATCGGACGGACTCATAATCGATTTTTGGAAAATGTGGAGCGAGCGCTCTGGACGAGCGATCGAATTCTTTCCGATGAAGTGGAGCGAGACACTGCAGTCCGTGAAGGACGGAGATACAGATGCACATGCAGGTCTCTATTTTAATGAGGAGCGGGACGCCTATCTTAACTACGGATCTGACATCGTACGCTCAGTTAGCCATATAGTTGTTCGCAGTTCGATTCCAATAGCAAACAGCATAAACGAACTTGAGATTGACAGCGTCGGCGTACTTAATGGCGATTTTCTGGAAGGTTACCTGAGAGAGACATGGTCACATGGAACCGTTGAAACCTACGACACATACGCAATGTTGCTTGAAGCACTCGAGTCTAAACGGATCGATGCATTTGCCGCTGACACACTAACCGCGACCGAGCTCTTAAATGAAAGAGACCTGTTGCAGGACTTTGTCGTTAATCCCAATTACTTACTGACATCGCAAGTCTGGCGTGCAGCTGTTGCTGACGCGAACCCGAGTACAAATTTGTTGGCTGAAATCGATGCCGGGTTTGATTTGATTAGCCAGTCGGAAAGATTTCAATTGTTCAATAAATGGGACCCTGCTTCGAACATCCCGGATTTAAATAAACCGAACCCCGGTAGCCAAACACAGAACATCATACTGATTGCAGTGATACTCGTTCTAGCCGCAGGAATTCTTTTTGGACTAACAAATTATTGGCTTCCGCGTTATTTCTCGGACGCGAAGATCGCTGACTTCGTCGGATCCTCTGCCTTCAAGTATACGGTTGTGGGTTCTATTTTAGTGTTTTCTTTGGTTCTGGTTCTCGTAGTTTCTCAAACTCTACAAGGAAACAAGCGTGCTGTAATTTCTTCCGTTGAAGATGATTTAAAGTTTGTATTAAGCGGAACGACTGAGCATTTAAAAAATTGGATTGAGGATCGAAAAAACTATTTATCCATCCTTGCCAAGGATGTTTTCATCCGAAAGCAGTCTAAGGGTTTGATGCAGTTACCGAGTAGTCAGCAGGCGCTCACATCATCAAACAGTCAGTCTGCATTGCGTGAGTTCTTCGCTGAACGCGGCGATCAGTTTGGTGAACTGGGTTATTTTATCGTTGATCGCAATGGAATGACGCTAGCCTCGTCCCGCGACTCTGCTGTAGGGCAGAGGAATATCATTGCAAAGGAGCGACCCGACCTGTTGCGCCGCGCATTTTCGGGAACAACAGTATTTGTTCCACCGGTAGAAAATGATCTGCTGGCACATAGAGACCCGAACTGGCCTGTGTACATGCGCGACTTAATCATGTTCTTCATCGCGCCCATTAAGAACGAAGCGGGCGATGTCATCGCTGTATTGGCTCAAAAACATGGACCTGCCGATGGTCTCTCGCAGATTCTTCAACGCGGGCGCTTGGGGAGCTCCGCTGAAACCTATGCCGTCAGTGAAAAGGGCGAGCTGTTGAGTGCAAGCCGCTTTACGGAGGCGTTGAAGGACGCAGGCTTGATTAAGTCATCAGATTCAAAGTCCACTGTTATTAGAGTGCGGGATCCTGGCGGCAATTTACTGGAGGGATTTACAGTTCAGGAGAATTTGGAAGAGCAACCGCTGACGCTCATGGCTCAAAGTTTAGTCAGTCTATCTAAGCTTGGCGGTTCTCGTGATCAGCTTCTCATCCAGTCTAATACGTCGGGGTATGCAGACTATCGAGGTGTGCCCGTTATTGGGGTATGGCGATGGGATCCTGATTTAGGTTTTGGCCTAACGACTGAAGTCGATTTTTCAGAAGCTTTTGCCACTTATAACGCTGTGGAGAGGAATATCCTCGCTATCGCAGCTGCAGCTCTTGCGTTGGTTCTAGTTGCAACGCTCATGACACTCAATATCGGGCAGAGAGCGACCAGTTTTATGAAGCGCTCTAACGATGAGCTTGAAGCTGAGGTTGAAGCGCGAACTGAAAAGCTACGCAAGAGTAAGGATCAATTCAAAAAACTCCTAGAATCAACACCTGAACCCATTATCATTACGGGTCAGGATGGTGGCATCCTAATGGTCAACCGCCGAGCGCTCGAGCTTTTTGAGTACGACTTTGACGATATGATCGGCCAGCAGGTTGAGGTGCTGATTCCAGACCATTATTCGCGGAATCATGTAAAACTGCGAGAAAGCTTTTTCGCCAACCCCAAGGTTCGTGAGATGGGTCGTGCCCAAGAACTTTTAGCGTTATCTCAATCCGGACGACAAATTCCAGTTGAAATCAGCTTAAGCCCTATTGAATCTGAGGATGGTCTTTTGGTTGCCGCGGCGATCAGGGATATTTCTGAGCGAAAAGCAGCCGAGGAGGAGCGTAGGCGTATTAGTGAGCGACTGGATGCTGCGTTGGTGGGCGCCAATGCAGGAATCTGGGACTGGTCTGCTGAAACCAATGAAGTTATAACCGGTGAAATCGGGGCCACTATGCTGGGCTACACACCCGATGAATTGGAGAAACGTTACGGCAATACTCTTGATCGGTTTTCAAAGTTAGTTCACCCGGACGATCTATCTGTATCAATGGATCTACTTCAACAGCATCTCGAAGGAAAGACAGACCTCTACAAAGCAGAATACCGGATGCGCACAGCCGATGGCCAGTGGAAATGGATACTTGACATTGGCAAGGCACCGGAGCGCGACGAAAACGGTTTAGCAACTCGAATGGTGGGAATACAACTCGATATAGACGATACCAAGGCAATGCAGGACGAGTTGCGGGTGGCAAAAGAAGCTGCCGAGGAAGCGACCCGTGCCAAGTCAGATTTCCTTGCCAATATGTCCCACGAGATTCGCACACCGATGAACGCAATTATCGGTATGAGTTACCTGGCTCTACAGACGGAACTCTCCCCGCGCCAGCAAGACTACATTGACAAGATCAACAACGCAGCCAACTCACTGCTGGGCATTATTAACGACATACTCGACTTCTCTAAGATCGAAGCGGGCAAGATGGATTTGGAGCTCCTACCTTTCAACCTAGAAGAGACGATGAGCTCATTGTCGGCGATGATGCAGCCGAAGATTCAAGAGAAAAATCTGGAGTTCATGATCTACCTAGATCCTGAAGTGCCGACGGGCTTGATGGGTGATCAGTTTCGCCTAAGTCAAATCATGATTAATCTGGTGAACAACTCGATTAAGTTCACTGAGCAGGGTGAAGTGGTCGTGCGGGTGGAGACCGAGTCCGAAACAGCTCAGGGCATCCGGCTGCATTTTGGGATAACCGATACCGGTATCGGAATGACACCCGAACAGTGCGGCAAGTTATTCCAGCCCTTCCAGCAGGCTGATGCTTCAACGACACGCAAATATGGCGGCACAGGATTGGGCCTGAGTATCTGTAAGCAACTCACCGAACTGATGAACGGTAAGATATGGGTTGAGAGTGAAGCAGGTAAGGGCAGTACCTTCCACTTTGTGGTTGAGCTTGGCGTTGCTCATGAGGCTGCGACAGGAGATCTTGTGCTGGATGCAGATCTGCGTGGCCTTCCAGTACTCATCGTTGACGACAGCCCTGCTGCACGTCAAATCATGCGAGCAACGGTTGAGTCATTGAGTTTTGAGCCCATTGTGGCTTCCAGCGGTGCGGAGGCCCTGGAGCTGGTAGTGCGACATGAAGAGCGCGGCTATCCGTTCCGTCTCGCGCTGGTCGATTGGAAAATGCCTGAGATGGACGGCATCGAGTTCAATGACCGGTTACGTGCACTCAATCTGGATAATCCGCCGCAAGTGATTCTGGTGACAGCCTATGACACTGCGGAGATGATCCGCAACGTAGGGCGTTCGGTTGCGGGTGTACTGAGTAAACCGACAACAACCTCATCCATTCTTGATGCGGCGATGATGGCGCTGGGTCGGTCAGTCACACGTCAGCACAAGAGTGTGCCCCAGGCTTGCAACGAAACGATTGCGATCTCGGTATCGGGTGCGGATATCTTGCTGGTTGAAGATAACGAGATTAACCAACAGGTTGCGATTGAACTTCTTGAGCGCGCCGGGATGAAGGTCGATGTTGCGGAAAATGGACAAATCGCTGTCGAGAAAGTGAATGATAAGCGCTACGACATCGTGCTGATGGATCTACAAATGCCGGTGATGGATGGCTTTGAAGCCAGCCATGCGATCCGTGCAGACCATACTTTTGATCCATTGCCCATTATAGCGATGACCGCCAACGCCATGTCTGGCGATCGCGAGCGCTGCTTGGACGCAGGTATGCAGGACCATGTGGCCAAACCCATTGATCCCCCCACGCTCTATCGTGCACTGGTCGAATGGATCACGCCCAGAGAGGGGCTGGGTGAATACGACCCCACAGAGCGCAAAACGACCGAAGATCACAGTGAATATGCGTTACCTGAATTCAGCGGTCTGGATAAACAAGAAGGGCTTGCACGTTTGGGCGGTAACGCCAAACTGTATCGCGATCTGGTCTTCAGATTTGCCAAAGAGCAGAGCAACACGCTTGACTCCATCGCAGAGCTTATTCAAGAGTCTGATCTTGAAACGGCAGAACGTCTGGCTCATACGCTGAAAGGTGTGGCAGGCAGCTTAGGTGCGAAAGAGATACAAGGTAAGGCTGCAGCGCTCGAAAAGTATCTCAACAGCCAGGATGTTGATGCTGCACAAGCTGAGCTTCCTGATCTTGGATTGATCGTCGGTACCCTCGTTGCGGATATTAAACAGTATCAAGCGGAACACCAGGGCGGCGCCCGTGAGGAGCCTGAATCCAATCTGGATGAACTTCTTCCCAAACTTGATGCGCTTAAAGCTCTCCTCATCGAAGATGATGGTGAAGCCGAAGAGCTGTTTTTTGAGATGCGTCCGAGCTTAAAAGCGCTGATCTCTAAATCGGCTCTAGATACGTTGGCGGATCAGATCGAGATGTTTGATTTCGAGGCAGCTCACGCGACACTGGATCCTGTTCTACAAGAGCTTGCACAGCAGCATTCTGAAGCGCCCGATTTTTCTGCACTGTTGGAGCTGCTTAGAGACGATGATGGGGATGCCGCCGATGAGTTTGAGTTGCGCAGTAAAGAGCTGAAACGAGTGTTGAGCGGCGATCAGTATGATGCCCTTGCTGATGCGATTGAGCAGTTTGACTTTGAGTCTGGTGCGGAGATTGTGTCAGACTACCTAGCGTCGATTGCACCGTGCGACCACGAGACTGGAGAATAATGTTTTGATGAAAACCATTTTGTTGGTAGACGATGCACCGTCGATTTTGCAGGTTCTTAACGCCACTCTGAAACAGAAGTACAAGACAAAGGTGGCGGTGAGCGGAGAAAAGGCGCTGAAAATAGCATCTCGGGATCCCAAACCCGACTTGATACTCTTAGATATCATGATGCCGGAGATGGATGGTTTCGAGGTATGCAAAAGACTGAAAGAAGATCCAGAAACGCAGGATATTCCGGTTATCTTTTTAAGCGGCAAAGACAGCCCGGGTGATCGATCCAAGGGGTTGTCCCTTGGAGCCGTGGACTTTATCGAGAAACCGATCGATGTAGATATGGTCTGTATCTGGATCGAACAGAACCTTGTGAGTAGTGATCGGGATGAGGAAGGTTCAGATGAGTGAACGTAAAACGATACTAATCGTCGACGATACCCCGGCCAACGTCTCTCTGTTGAACAGCATTCTTAAGGATCAGTATAAAACCAAGATTGCGACCAATGGCGAAAAAGCGCTCCAGTTGGCCTCCTCGGATACCCCGCCGGATATTATTTTGTTGGATATTATGATGCCCGGGATGGATGGCTATGAAGTCTGTGAACGCCTGAAAGCCCAGGAATCGACCGCCGATATTCCAATAGTATTCCTGACCGCCAAAGTCGCCGTAGAGGATGAAACACGTGGACTCGCTCTGGGCGCTGTCGACTATATCACCAAACCGATCAGCCCCCCGATTGTGATTGAGCGCGTCAAAAATCACCTATTACTCAAGGACGCGCGTGATGTATTGAAAGCTCAAAATCAGGTGTTGGAAGACAAGGTAAAAGAGCGAACTAAGAAACTGGGTGAATTGCAGGATGTAGCGATGGAAGCCATGGGGGCGCTTGCCGAATCTCGCGACCCGGAAACCGGTAATCATATACGCAGAACACAGCTATACGTCCAACTTCTTGCCGAAAAGCTGCGCGACCACCCTCGTTTTTCTGAATATTTAACGCCAGAGCGCATCACGCTTCTATTCAAGGCCGCGCCACTGCACGACATTGGCAAAGTTGGTATACCTGATGCGATTCTCCTCAAGCCCGGAAAACTAACGGATGAGGAGTTCGAGATCATGAAACTCCACACGGTCTATGGGCGTAACGCGATCGCTGCCGCTGAGAAAAAGCTAACAGAACCGAGTGAGTTTCTGACGGTCGCAAAAGAGATCGCGTACTCGCATCAAGAGAAATGGGATGGCTCCGGATACCCGGAAGCGACCTCAGGTGATGATATACCCATCTCGGCACGATTAATGGCAATTGCAGATGTCTATGATGCCTTGATTAGCCGTCGCGTCTACAAGTCACCTTTTGCGCACGAGAAAGCGATATCAATTATGACCGAGGGGCGTGGCTCTCATTTTGATCCGGATATGTTGGATGCCTTCCTTGAGATTTCCGAAGAGTGTCGCCTGGTTGCAGAGACTCATGCCGATTCTGAGGAAGAGGTTCGTAAAGCAGCGGGTCTTGATTCAGAAAACGAAGGTTAAGTATCGCTAACTGTGTCCATAAGAAATTCGGCACGACCCGACACTGATTTCAGCCCGCAGATGTTGGCCAAAAAGATCCTCGTAGTTGATGACTTCAAAGCGATGCGAACGACTGTGAAAAAGTCGTTGAATGCTTTGGGGTTCACCAAAATCGATATGGCCGAAAGTGGTGCGGAAGCGCTTCAATTTCTGAAGGCTAAACGGTTCGATTTTGTGATATCTGATTGGAATATGCCGCGAGTTACCGGGGTTGAGGTCTTACAGCAGGTTAAAGCAAATCCGGATTTTGAGCATCTGCACTTTATGCTGGTGACGGCTGAAGCAGACCGCGACAAAATTGAACTTGCGATCGCCGAGGGCGTTGACGAGTTTCTGGTTAAACCCTTTCTACCGGCAAAACTGCGTGAAAAGTTGCAAAGGATGCTGCACCGGGCACCGCGTAAAAAACGCATTGGCCAAGTTGAATCTGAAATGCAATCTGACACCGCAGAGCTTTTATCGGTCGTAACTAAGCGTGATGCGACACCACAGATTTTAGTAGTTGATGATGAACCGACCAATATTCAGGTCGTCAAAGAACTGCTCAAGGACCAATATAAAATACGCGTTGCAACGAGTGCCGAAAAAGCGCTAAAAATCGCTGAAGAAAATCCTGATCTGGACCTGATGCTTCTGGATATCATGATGCCCGAGATGGATGGATACTCTGTCTGTGAAGCCTTGAGACAAAATGACGATACATCCGCGATACCGGTGATTTTTTTGTCGGCTAAAACACAAACGGATGATATGACCCGAGGCTTTGATCTTGGCGCTGTCGATTACATTACCAAGCCGATTGATCCGCCGATCCTTCAAGCGCGCGTTAAAACCCATGTTCATTTAAAGCGGGCGCGTGACAATCTCAGCGATCAGATCGACGGCATGATGGAGACCATGAAGCTGCGAGAGGAGGTAGAGCGAATGACCCGTCATTATCTCAAGAGCCCGTTATCAGCATCGCTAACAACGGCAGAGCAACTGCTGGAGTCTTCTTACATGGGTGTTGAACAGCGTCAGTCAATCGAGATGATTCGCGATGCCACCGTTGAGGTACTGGAGATGATAAACAGGTCGTTGGATCTGTTTAAGATGTAACGCGGCACTTACGAATTTAAGCCCGAATCGGTCGACCTAGTCAAATTGACACAGCGTGTTGTAAAGGAGATGCGCTCGCCAGCTCGGGAAGCTGGAATCAAGATACTCTTTGAAGCACCGCTCGCAGCCTATGGGTTGATTGAAGAATCGCTCACCCGATCCATGCTGGGTAATTTGATCAAAAATGCGATCGAAGCCTCAGCCATTAAAACCGAGGTCACCGTCAGAGTCCTTCTTCACGAAGATAAAATAGAGATTACCATTCACAACCCTGCGGAAATACCCGAGTTGATTCAAGATACCTTTTTTGAAAAATACACAACGGCGAAAAAAAGCGGGGGTACGGGAATTGGTACCTACTCAGCCAAGCTAATGGCTGAGGTTCAAAAAGGTGGATTACGGTTCACAACGTCTGCAAGGGAGGGAACTACTCTGTACATTGACCTTCTGATCGATACAGATGCCATTCAGTCCGAGGAAGGAGGCGGTGTGTGAAAGGAGTGATTGATACGAGTAATTTCAAATGTGATTGTTTCACAGTTTTTAATATTTACTTGGCTTTAACTAACGTAAAAATCCTACTATCGAAAGTTTGATGAGAGGGCCGAGAGAAATAACAAGTTTATCGATGTGAATGGCCACCAGTTCAGAAGGCACATAGCGTCGCATATAACTTCTCCTTTGTAGCGGTTGACACCAAAACAAAGTAGCTACGAATGTCCGCAATTGCGGCAGACTGTGTGAAAACGCACTCGCCAGCGACAATATCGCCACATTCGCGCGGATGGCTTTACCGGTCAGGTTGTAGCTTAGCCGCCGCTATTATTGGCAAGGAAACTGATAAGTTGCTAGAGGCTGTAGCTGATGCCTTACTCAACAAGCCGCTGAATATCCCTGCCATGGAAGACACGATCGCTGGGCTGGATATTAAGGATTCTGTGGCATGAAGAGAAGTGTCCTAATTATCGACGATGATCGACTTACTGTAGAGGCGGCGGGCGAAATGCTGGCGCCTTACCACTAGCTATTCTTTGCTTTAGAGGCGCAGACTGGGATAAATATCGCGCTGCGCCATAAGCCTGATCTCATTCTGATCGATCTAAAAATGCCGAAGTTAGGGGGCATTGAGTTTATTGAGGCTTACCGCAAAGCCGCTGACGACAAGGTGCCATTTATTGTCATGTCGTCCCACACAAGCTATGAAATGAAGCACAGAGCCGACGAGTTAGGCGTGCTCTACTTCATCGAAAAGCCGCTCAACCCCACGTTTCTGCCTTTGGCGATTGAGGCGATTTTTGAGGGGCTAGATCTGCAGAGGCAGCAGGGCGCTGAATGACCGGTTTGGGCAAATCCTCGGCTGCTGGATTAGTAATCAACGATCGACTGCTTCTGAGAGAGGCTAAGCGCCCGCAACTCGATCCTGGCCTAGGGTTCGTCTAATTTAAGTTGCTCTTTGGGTACATCATACAGAAAGGAACAACTACTTAGGGGAACATGATCTCACGTATGTTCTTGAGTTGTCTGATGGTGAGTCCATATTGTGAACCCCCCCCTTGAAGGGATCCCCTCAACCTATCAAAAATCTCATTTAAGAATTGGCGCAAACCGAAGAGAAGGGTCACTGAGCTCGCTGGATATCGGTCGCGCAACAGATTCAATGGCATGAAATTTGCTTTTCACTAATTTCATAGGAGCTTAGGTGCGTTCATCAATCTAGCTGAATGGCCTGTAGAAGGTATGAGTTTTATGGAATTGTCTGAAGCAAAGTTTACTAACAGGCAGGTTAGTATCACGGCCCGCATCTTGCTGGCGATTATGACGCCTGCGCTGATGTTGAGTACCTATAGGGCGGTAGCACTGGACGGTGCGCTAGGAACCGTCGCAGCGCAATTTGTGCTCTGGTGTATCCTCATGGTTACCTGTTTTGAACGAGTTCCATTGGGGCTTCGATCACGAGTGACGCTCGTAGTGGGTGTGCTACTTGTTGTTGCCACCGGTGCGATG
>Ga0209955_1000650_pt1 | contig 11824 bp, 16 predicted proteins | sample SalPonA_A_H2O_MG_FD_185716 | JGI IMG/M metagenome (GOLD analysis project Ga0209955, IMG submission 185716) | Water microbial communities from South San Francisco under conditions of wetland restoration - Salt Pond MetaG R2A_A_H2O_MG (SPAdes)... | ecosystem: Environmental > Aquatic > Non-marine... | reverse complement strand
ACTTCGCCGTGCTTGATGTCAATCTTGGGCGTGAAACTTCTGAGGAGGTCGCCATTGAGCTTAAAAAGCGTGAGGTGCCGTTCATCTTCGCTACGGGGTATCGTGACAGTTATTCAGGCTTAGCGGATAGGTTCCCGGGTGTTGAGTTCGCGTCGAAACCGGTAACGCGCCGCTCGATGGTTGAGATGATAGATCGATGTTTCGATAGATCGGAGTAATCGTGGAGATTCAGCAACAGTATGCCCGGGGTCATAGAGTGGAAGTTTCGGTTAGCATGTCGCCGCGGGAACGCCTTAAGCATGAGACCCAAGCGCTGCACAAGCGACTTGATTCACTGCCGCTGATGCAGGGTTTAATGCAAAAGGACCTGGATATTTCTCAGTACACTGAAACATTGCAGGTATTGTTCGGCTGGTTGAGTTTTGTCGCGCCGGCGTTATCTCAGCTCGAGCTCCCAAACTTTGCACGGCCTGAGAGTAAAATCGAAGCATTACGCTCTGATCTTTACCACTTGGGGCAACTGGCTCCACCCGATCCAGTGTCGGCGCTTGTTCCCGGACTACACTTTGCAATGGGTATCCACTACGTACTCGAGGGTTCCTCATTGGGCGCGCGGGTGCTAGCACCCCGCATCGAAGCATCGTTGGGCAGATCGGACGTCACTCAGTTTTACAGGCTGTATGGAGAGCACACGTTTGAGTACTGGCAGGCTGCATCGTTGCTGATAGATGAAACTCTGTGTGATGAGCATGCTGTCGCAGAGGCGTGTGAAGGTGCCTGTTGGGCATTTAAATCTTTAATTGAACGCTTTGAGGTTGCATAGGCTGTGCTTATCTCGGATACGCAACAGATCTAGTCGACATGATTCAGATTGCAGTGAGCTAAAGAAAATGGATGCAACGACCGGTGCACATTCCATAGTAGATGTTCATCAGTCGCGGTAAGAGCTACTTTTTTAATGGGGCAAGTAGACGCGAGCTCTTACCTATGAATTTAGTCTGAGGGTAAGAAAAGCCTGTTGCTAGCGACTAGAGCTAACGGCAACTTAAGCTTATACAGCGGACGTTTAGATGTCCGCTTCGAAAGAGCTTTCAATGTCTAAAAAGGGCAAATGGTTGAAGTTGCTGGTCAGTCATTGAGCGTCGGCATTACAAATTCCACCAAATTCCTGAATGGCCGTGGAAGGACCAGTACTAGCCGATCTTTATTCATTGTTTTTCAAAGCTTGGTTTCAGCGCAATTCAGCGAGAGCTCTGCTTCTCGCACGACGTCCCTGCGGTGAGTAAAATGCGGGTAGGGCCTTAAGTGTCATCGCCGTTTCGCCATGCGTTCACACACCCCTTGAAACTGGCTGAGTTTAAAACCGTGTTTCTTGATTAAATCTTTGACTGTCTTTAGATCAGCTTTGCGCTCGCTAGCCTCGCGCTCGGCGATCGCTTTTTCAAGCTGTTCTTGTTGAGCTTTAAGCTGCTCAAGACTCATTTCGTCAGAAATATGCATCGTCTGCTCCTAAGGAAGTAGGCGTGTGACAACGCCATAGATTGAGTTCCACGCGGATGGCGCATAAAACGCCAGCGCAAATTGGGTGAACGCACCGAGAGTGAGTAACATAACGGCGAGCGTTGTGCGTATTTGAAGCAACCGTCCGTAGGTCATCGGTACCACCGCCTTCGGATGCGCGACGGGTTGATTAGGGTCTGGGGTTCGTTTGAACATTAATCCTCCTACGATTGCATCAACTGTGCTTTCTTGGCTTCAAATTCGGTCTCGTTGATCACGCCTCGGTCTTTTAGGTCAGCAAGTTTGGAGAGCTGATCTAGCGCGCTGTCTTCGCTTTTCTGTCCCGTAGAGACAGTGTGGAGCGTAATGTTGGATGTCTGAATCCCCAGCTTGGCGTTCTCTTCGGTGACGATCGCTTGGGTAAAATAGGCGTCCGCGAGCCACCAGATCCATGCAGCCGCGATAAGGACGATCCCGAAGCCGAGGGGGAGCGTGAAAACACCCACAATGTTCAGCGCCAATATTGATGCGCCCGTTTTCATCCGGCCAAGGTAGAAACGGTGGATGCCGAGTCCGCCTAGAAAGAACCAGATGAGGTAAGCCGCGAACATATTTTTACCTTGGGGAGCTATTGAGATTTGAGTTGAGTTTGTAGACATGGTGTTTTCCTTATCGTGCTGCTAGGTCTGATTGTTTGCGAAGGCGTGAGATGGCTGAGGCAACCGCATTCGGGTCCTGTGCGCCACGCAGTGAAATGGTTTGTCCCGTCTCGTTATCGACCACGAGAGTAATGGGTGTAGAGTTGTAGCCCTTGGCTTTAGCGTCCGCGAGGTCTTGCTGTACGGTTTTGAGATGACGGCCAGACTTGATGCATTCGTTGAGATCCTGCCCAGGGATGCCAATCTCCTCACCCAGCGCGAATAGATCTTTAACGCCTTCACCGTTGGTGCGCGTATTGGCAAAGATCTGATCAGCGAAGACCCAGAATCCTCGGTTGCCTAAGAACTCATACGCGCACTCCGTCGCAACCGCTTCGACCGTTGCTGCTGGATCATGGAAGGGCAGGGGGAGGTGTTTGAACTGCCAATTCACGGCACCATTGGAACTGTCGACAACTTGCTTTGGCGTCTGATGGTAGCGTTTACAGAATGGGCACTCGAAGTCGGAGTATTCGACCAGCGTGAATCGCGCGTTCTCGTTACCGTAGATTTTCTTGTTCGAAATGCTGGTGGAATCAGGCGCTCTGTCGTACTTCGCAAACTTCATCTTGGCCGCTTCTTCACGCTTGCGGTCGATGTAGGAGTTGATCCGGCCATCGATGCGCTGGTTGAGCAAATCACCGTACTGGGTGAACATCTGATCGACCAGTGATGTTTGCTCTACCTGGGTGTCCTTGTGCTCGAGCTCAGCCAGCTTGAACACTGAGAATCCGGACAGTACCAGCGCAAAGGTGGAGATGATTAGCAACAGTGAAAATTGAAACGTGGATACACTTTTACTCGACATAATTTTCTCCTAGCGCAGGGAGGGCGTTGTCAGTGTGGCGAACATGGCAGACATCGTTGCGCTGGCTTGTCCGGTGATGGATTTCAGAAGATCAGGAGCCGGGGTGTAATCGACAATATTGATGGCACCGACTTCCTCCCGTGAAATATCGTTGAGGCTGCCCAGTGAATCGGCGATGCCGAGCTCGACGCTGCGATGCCCGGTGAATATCAGACCCTCAAAGAGGTCCGGCTCTAATTCAAGATTGAGCCGATCTCCACGTCCTTCTTTAACCGCTGCGATGAACTGGTCGTGGACTTCATCGAGCATGGCTTGCCAGTGCTCTGTCACACCGTCGTTGGCTGGCGCATACGGATCGAGAAGGGCTTTGAATTTTCCGGCTTGGAGCACGCGGCGCTCTACGCCGACCTTCTCCATGATGCTGTCATAGCCAAACCCTTCGGTGATTACGCCAATCGAGCCCACCATAGAGGCTTGATCGACATAAATTTTGTCGGCTGACGCCGCAATGTAGTAAGCAGCTGATGCGCCGATGTCTTCAATAACCGAGTAGACCGTTTTATCGGGGTGCAGAGCTTTGAGCTTATTTACCTCAGCAAATAGACGTCCAGCATGAACAGGGGAGCCGCCTGGTGAGTTGATTCGAATAGCGACGGCTTTCGATGTGGGTGACTGAAACGCACGATGAAGGGCAGGGGTTAATCGATCAGCATCGGCTAACTGTCCGGCAGCGATTGCGCCGTACACTTCCACTACTGCAACGTGATCTTTGTTTGGGTTACTCAGGCTGTCTGCAATCTTCGCCTGTGAGGTCATGTAGGCCATACCCACTACACCGGCAAAGAGAGAGAGTTTAATACCGAACATTGCCCAGCGAGATCGACGCTGACGTTTCAGTTCATTGTGGGACGACAGAATAAGTTCGTTGAAGGATTCGCGATCAAGGGTGATCTGATCGGGTGTATGGTCTGACATTTTTTATTCCTATAGGCGCTATAGGATTAAGTATCAGACGTGTGCAGGGTAACTTCTGGTGCAACTAGGTTCTGCCGCGTTCTGTTTGCACTGGATGGGCTTCACAAATTCGTGAGGGCGATGAGAACCACAAGAATTCCGCCCAAGGCTACGATCATCAGAATGCTCTCGAAGGTCACGAGTTTGAGGACACCGAAAAGTGTAATTTGATTAAACCCGAGTGTTCGCAGTGTTCCCCAATAAATGATCAGCGCAAGCGCAGAAACAACGACCAGTCCGGCAGTCATCGGTGACAGCAAAACAAACTCGCCCAGCATCCCCTGTTTGATGATAAAGCCAAACACAAACCCGCAGAGTAGGGCCGAGAGATTCCGTACGGCAACCAATAGAGTTGAGCGGACCATGTCCAGCTTGATCCCTAAAACCTTCTCGGCAGACATGCGCGTAAAAATGGCATTGAACATCATGGCGCAGGTCAAAAGGATCGCGATAAAAATTAATTCAAACATGGAATCCGCATTGGCAGTTGAAGGTTTGTCCTTCCTTAATTAATAGCTGATCGCGGTAACAACTCAAGAAGACTGATTCGATCTCTTCGGCGGGATAGAGTTTAACGAGCTTCAATTTTTCAACAGCGCCATGTTTAGACGGAACCATAAAGCGGATGATGCCCGTGCTCGCCATAGCGAACCCCAAATGAGCAAGAAGATAGGTGTAACAAGAGAGTTGGAAGATGTCCTTTGCGTAGACCGTCGTGTGATTTCGTGTCTTGGTATCGAGTGCGATGTGCAGTCCGTTTTTCATCTTCAAAACTTGGTCAACGGTTCCTTTTAATTGGATCGGCTCGAACACTTCTAGGGGTTGTTCTGATAGAACAACCCTAGCGCCTTCCATGAGATCGGTCATCACTGCCAGGTTCTCTTTTTTGTCTCGGTATGTCGCGAGCATAGTTTGAACTCCTAGAAGCGGGCCGAGTGAATATTTATCTGGAAACTGCCGTCTTCCTGAAGACCACTTTTGCTGCCCAGATAGGCGCGTTCGGATTCCTTGATAAGTGTGTCAGTCTCTTCATGAATCCGGGTGCCTCGCGCTTTAAACGATTCGGATTTTTTATCGTGCTGATGCGAGCTGTGATTTAAACTCGCAGCGCAATTGAAGTATTCCGTTAGCGTCGTAACGGTTATCGGTTTGGTGTCATTGTGTGAGTGGCTCATAATCAGATCTCCGTCGGTGTGTCATGCAGGTTGCGTGAGACTTTTACTCTGTTTGATAGATCTCACCTTCACTGTAATTGAGTACATCGCCGTAGCGTTTCTCAAGTCGCTCTCTGAGATACCTCGCGTTTCGACTGATGAGCGTCGTGAATTTATTTTCAGACATAATGTTGTTAAATCGCCCCGTGAGCAGATGGCCCAAACGTAGATCTTCCTCAGGTGCAGTCTTAAAACCGCTCTGTCGAAAGGCAGAAATAATTGCACGCCGGGTAAACCCTTTTGCGCCAGGTCGAATGCGGCGTTTTACGAATACGCGTTTTGCTCCGTCGATATCTCTAGGGAGCCGAGTCGAAAACGAAATATCGATACTTTGTTTGTGAAATCTCGCACTGGCTGAGAGGTAGCCCCATTTAAAACGGAGGTCCGATTTTTGTCGCCGATCTCGATATTGAAAAAGCTCACGGATCGATTTTTTAGCTTCAATTAGATGCGTAAGTTTAATTTTTTCTGCCAGTGCTTCGATCTCACTCGCGTATTGCATGAGGTGTGTTTCGATCTCCAGCATGTCGAGTTCATCGAGAAGCTCGTGCTCCATTGATTCTTTAAGACGCCGTTCAGCGGGATCTTGGGAAGGCGGATATTGCAGATGGTCAAGCAACTGTTCGAAGGCGGTCTTCGTTGGATGCTCTGCGGTATCGAAATTGCTTTGAAGCGGTTGTTGATTCATCTGATTAACTCCTCAAATCTTTATTTCCCCCGTTGTCTTAGACCCCGGTATTCTGTGTGGGAATACTCGTGCTCTCCAATACCTACTATTTATATGGGAGTGCTCTTCAAAAGCCCCTCTATCTAGGCATCTACTTTCACTGCGAGTTCGGGTGATATAGAGCTCCTGTTTTGTGAAGGTAATGTCTTAGTTGATGTATCGGTGGCTCGAGCAGTATGGGCAGGTGTTCGATGCGTTAGTATGCGTCTCTGTGTTCATATACCAGTCCAATCCGCACTCCGTACATTCGACATTTCTGCCTGTTCCGTCCACGAAAGAGTGTGCGAGGTTAATGAAGGAGCTGATGGGAAGTATCGAGATAGCGTGCTCTTTTTCGCTGGCGCGGGTGTTGATGTCATGCACAAGATTTGTATAAAAACTATAGACCGATGCGTACTGAGAAAGGGACGCTCCTTTCTTGAGTTGATGCCCCAAAATATAGCTCAGTGCGCTACCGGCTAGGGCTAACTCTCGACGTGTTTTGGCACAACTTGTTGAGTTAATGCGCTTGGGGGCGACTGAGTTTTGGCTTTTTGGAATGGCTTTAAAAACCCAATCCATATTGTCGATGCGTCGTCCCCGAGATAGCGCGCTGTGCACGGACTGTGTTTCGAAACCAAAACATTCACTGTTCTCTTTTTCTGAGTAGCGAGGCGGCTCGCTAAGCAGATTTCTGCGCACACCCAGGTGTAGAAGGGTGTAGAGTTGTTCTTCAGGTCTGCGAGCACAAAGCGGAGTATAGTCTTTCATTTTTCGTGTGCTCCCACTCAGTTCGCTGAGCGGTTTGTACCGCGCATAGTTTCGACGACTCGGAGTTTTCGATTACCCTCGGCACGCATTTTAAGCGAGCGGACGAGTGCTTTGTGAGAAGTCGTGACTGACTCCTCTGGATGCATTCTCATCCGAGCTTTTGAGAGTAGGTCGTGTGCAGAACACGATGGGCAAATAGAGGAAATTGAACCGTTACAGAGGTACTGTGCGATCTCAGACTGGTTCATCGAAAGCAGTGTTTCGACAAACTCTTCTGTAATGTTTGTAAAGTGTCGACGCACAAGGTCGAAGCCACCTTTACGAGCAAGATTCTGCATTGTGAGGTAGTAATTAAGATCCAGAGAAAAGATCTCTTCGTTGATCTCATAGCCGTAAATTTCGCGTGCGGTTTCACCGGTTTTTTCGAACAGCCTGCGTTCCATTTCGTTCATTTTTTCCCACCTACATCAGTTAAAAAGTAATTGGAGATTGCGGTATGTTTGCCACACTTTTTGTCCGTACCAGACGGCCAGTTCATCCCTCCAAGAGTGATAGCGGCCTACACCCATAATGGGGTCTGGCGTTGAAGCGAGTGTGGTTTTCAGATGTGCCGCTGCAACCGATAGGTTTGCAACGGGATCAAGCAAAGCGGTTGGATCAGGCTGAGGATGCCAGTGCATATTTATTTGCATTAAACCGACATCAACATTGCTGGTTTCAGCTAAAACTTTTTTTAGAGATGCTTTGGCTTTTTCTAAGTCATCAAAGTAAACAGCGCCCGAGTCAGTTCGGTAAACGTACGCGTGCGGGGCAATTTTGCCGCCGCCTGCACCGGTCGCGGATTCGGTTAGCGCGATGGAATAGAGCAACAGCGGATCGATATTGTACGTCGAACCGATGACGTCAAATATGGTGTCGTCGAGTGTGAAATCAGAAGCTTTGGCGTTAGCTATGCAGACCAAGGCAGCACTAAGCACCCAGTTGATCAAAGATTTTTTCATCGTCTATCTCGCTGTTTGAATGCCCATTTCATAGGGACATACAACGAGACTAGAGTAAGATTATTTTTTATTCAAGGTAAAAATGGATTTTACTTTAAGCTTTTTAATTTAGTGCGCGAACGACAGAATTAATGCGTCGATTGCTGTCAATTTTCGATGATGGAGTGTCTCTAAGTCGGCGTTAGTCGGTGTGATGTTCCACATTTTCAGAAGCTTTTCGATGCCTTGCGCCATCTCCACAATAGAGTTATTGCCCAGCTCAACGTTGAGTTCGGAGCAACGGGAGTAGACCAGCGCATAGATCTTGTAATCGACATTTTCACTGCTCTGTGTGGGTTTATCGGCGTGGCCGTACAAGAGGTAAATTTCCATCTCAGCTGCTGAGAAACGGTTTGTGTTCGTGGATAACCACATGGCTAGTTTACGGAGGGTCTGTGCGTTCGGCGGACGGTTTTCATTGAACCATCGCCCGGTTGTCGCTTTCGTCAATCCCAGTACAGCCGCCAATGCAGCAGATCGGCCGAAAAGGGGTGGTATTGTTGGTACTACAAGGTCCAGCATCTCATTAAGTCGGTCGCCAAACCCGGGAAACAAATTATTAGGATCAATCGTGGTTTCGATCTGACTTGCTTGTGCAGCGAGTTGCTCGATGTTGGCTGCCTTTTGGTCGGCATACTTCATGGCTTTTACTACCGTACGGTTTAATTCGAGGATACCACAGGAACGTCTGTCATTACGGTTTTATTAAGGTAAAGAGTAAAGCGTTCGAAGGTTTAAACTGATTGGATCAGTTTTTCTGTTGGTATACCAAAGTTGGTCTAATCTTCGCTTGAAAAACGTCCTAAATGTCCTAGAGTAAGAAAGCCTTAACCCATGGAAGGGGCATAATGAGCAGCGGAAATTATGGAAATGGACAATAGTTTGTTCGATCTCCTCGAGATCACAACGCGTGCTTTGCACACCACCCAAGCCTTGGTCAGCACTAAAGTTGAAGCGGCTTGCGAGTTGGTAAACGAAAGCAATGCAGACGATGCCCAGAAGGCGTGCTTGTGTGCGATATTGATTGAGGTCGACACCATTATTAAAGATTGTACTCGAACATCTGCTGCTGATATGCGGAATGTCTTTACTGAAAGCGTTGAATAGTAATATATAATTTTACTTTACATCGGGCGAGTATACGTAATAATTAGGAAGTGTCTTAACAGGCCCGCTCATGAATCGGCAACCTGGGAGACTTATTATGTATGCAACCGTTCGTGCAAACCTTCACATCCTGTTTGGGGTGTTAAGTCTCTTTGCAATTCTCATTTCCCCGTTTCCTGTAGACATCAGTTCATCGATATTTATCACCCGTGATGTCACCTCGATGATCCATGTCGCCTTTTTCGCGCTGGGCCTTTACGCCATTGGTTTGGCTCTTGATATAATTTTTATAGAGCGCTCACGATTCACCGTCATTGCCTCCAGCATCGTAATCGGTATGAGTGCTGGTTTCGCGCTGATGCCGAGCCGTGAGTTTCTGATCGGCAGCCTGGTGATCGTCGTGACTCACCTAATTTTTCTTTTTTCGCACTCGCTGCGCGGCGAGTCGATCGGTCAGATCTACCGTTTCTTTGGAGCGCTGGTCGGCGTGAGTGGTATCGCGCTGTATTATTGGGATCTGGTTTCAGAGCCAGTCGTCGTTGCCTCGATCATGTTTTGCCACGCTACTCTGCTGCGTGTGCAGCTAGAGAATAAGCTTGTAACTGTTTCCAGTTCCAGCACTCACAATTCTCAACGACTTTCCCCGGTGTATGATGCGTCCATCTACGAGGATGACCAGACGCAAACAGCGCAAAACCCTACTCGCGTCGTAAACGGGTTATTCCAGCCCTACTCAGTGGCATCTCACTCCCTTGAATTACGCGATGGGTTCCATCGTGATCGTTCGTCAAAACGCACGGATCAGCTAGACCCGAATCGCAAGGAGAACCCAACCGCTGGGGATGAGCTCGGCGTTGTTAGGTTGCCTGTCAAACCGCGGAATCAGCGCAGGAGCGATCAGGTTCAATGGAATCGCCCGAATATTCCCGACTCATTAACGCGCGAAGGGGTACAAGATCTCATGAAAGGAAAATATCCACTGAGCCTAAACCCGTTCAACCCTCATAACGAGTGAACAGCTCTGGTTCAGGTATGCCCTTGTCGTTATAAATTAACATCAATCGTCAAGTGTGCCGGAGCGCATAGGCACGCAGAATAATCTATCGTCGCTCAATATTTTCGATCACCCTGTGGTCGTAGGTTTGAAAGATAGGATAAGGTGCCTTCGTTATTAGTTGCAGCTGCTTGATCCATCACGGCCATAGATCTTTCTGCTAGATAATCACTGCTAACCGTTCTCTCTCCATTAAAGCCGAAACGTTCTCCGTATTCGGTATAGAGGCTTTCCTTCGCGGCCGTATACTGCCCATGCATATCTTTGGTGAAACCGACATTGCTTCCAAAATATTCAGTTTCAGCGACACTTAGGCCGGCTTCTGCCGCCATTGTATTGTGAGCATAAGTGACAGCACTTTGGTATTTGCTCGATAAGTAATCATTGTAAGAACCGTCGTCGTTTACGTATGAGAATGTGCCATCAACGCCAAACTGCTCGAGTTTATCCTCAGGAATAGTTTCGGTGATTTTCCCCCAGATTTGCCCAGCGGTATCAACTCCATTGTTAATATAAGCGTTAGCATCTTGCATTGTTGTCGCTTCACCATCGAAACGGCGAAGCTTTTCTGTGGCTTCAAAAAGGCGAGCTGCCTCGACCTCGCCTAACTGTGAGTTAGCGAGAGATGTTACGGTTTCTTTATTACTATTATGGAGTGAGGTTGGGTCTCCGGTAACCTGACCAATGGTTGTTGGCTTATCGCTACCGTCATAACCGGTTAGCCTGCCGGTTCGTGAATCAGGGGCAGATACGTCGCCAGCGATACCTTTGTTCTCGCTATAATCCCCAGTGCTGCCGTAGTTGCCCAGTCCTGCTTTCGTAAGTGCTGTCGCCGCGATTGCAGCGCCTCGAGCAAATTGTGAAGAGTCGTCTCCATATGCGCCTTGAGAGGTCAGTGCTTGTAGGTTTGCGGCTACCCGAGCCCTGTTTTCATCAAGTCCTTGAGACACAAACTGATTTTCAAGGCGTTGTGCTTCGGCACGAACACTTTGTGGGACGTGTTGCATTGATTGGTTAAGATAGTCGACACCCTCAGTATTATTTTTGAACATGCTACCAGCCAGTACATTGGAGGTTTGACCAGTGTTGCTCTGGAGGGTCGTCGCGAGTGAATTCGCATCCTCGTAGGCTTTAGTCTTGCTAAGCGCATTGGATGCTGTGCTTTGGAAGGTCTCGCCGGTCTGTTCGTTCCACGTAGTGGACTGGCCTACGGTTTGATCGCTTGCGACATTTTGTTGCAGAGACCGACTCAGCGCTGCGGTAGTGTTGTCATTTAACCCGGCACCTGTTCTCCAACTGCCTCCACTTGATGTGCTAGCGCCGCTCGTTGCAGTATTTTTCTCCTGGGACGTTGTTGAGCCAGTGACGTCCCCACCTGCGCTCACCGGTGCCAAACTCTTGCCCGCTGTTGCCACACCAGCAGTTACAGAAGCCCCAATCATAACGGCTGCGACGGCTTGGTCTTGGTTGCCGTGTGTATACGTTCCGTCTTCCATGCGCGCGCGTGCTTCATCGACGATTGCGGTGCGAGATTCAGAGTCCATCGAAGCAAGCGAGCGCTGTGTTGCATTGATCATGCGCTCGCCTAATACCCCTTGTTCAGCTCTAGAGTGAGCCTCAACCAAAGAGCTTTGCCATGTCTGGTTAGCTGCTTCCGATTCACTTTTGGTGCTGCGCTGCATGTTGCCTATCGCGTTGCCGAAGCTGACGGTCGCAAAACCTGCGTACCCTTCGGTACCCATGCCCGACACGGAGTTACCAGAGTACATCGGTGCAATATTGGCTATTGGAGCCGTGGAGCGAACATCTGGCGTTGCCATTTTCTCATTAATGGAGTCGCCACCTTGGAGGCGTCCGGCAAGGTGCGTTGCTGTGATTGCAGAACCGTAGATCAACATCAGCGCCAGGGCAG
>Ga0209955_1000641_pt1 | contig 11909 bp, 16 predicted proteins | sample SalPonA_A_H2O_MG_FD_185716 | JGI IMG/M metagenome (GOLD analysis project Ga0209955, IMG submission 185716) | Water microbial communities from South San Francisco under conditions of wetland restoration - Salt Pond MetaG R2A_A_H2O_MG (SPAdes)... | ecosystem: Environmental > Aquatic > Non-marine... | reverse complement strand
GGGGTACATGCCACAGTTACCACCAGCTTGTACAACGGTGTCGAACTTCTTCACCTTCTCTAGGAAATATTCACGCCCTTCTAGCCAGTCGTATAGTGGACCATCTTGCTCATTACCGAAAGCGCCTTTATCTTTGGTTACCCATAGTAGTTCGTCTACTCCTTCGTGACCACATGGGCGGAATGATGTTAGCTCTTCCATGTTGCGACCTTCAATACTTTCATACCTAACTCCATTAATAAAAAAGGAGCCGAAGCTCCTTTTGTTACACTTCAAAGTGTATTTATTGTCGTCTCATAACCTCACGGGCTTCTTCGAAGTATCCCATCTGCGCCAATCTTTGTGCAGCCTTAACTTGTGCTGTTCTCTCTAGTGAGGTTATAAATCTATTCCAGATTCTACGTACTTTAGCCATTAGCACGTACTCGCTGTAGTGTAGTGTCACCGTTTACCACGCTGTAGATATCACCACGAGCGATGCCGATATCTTGTAGCTCCCGGTCAGTAAGTTTGTTCAACTCTTTGATAGTTGCCTTAACTGCACGGTGATGAGATCGGCTCTCTTCCAAATCCATTATAATCTTTTTGAACTTATCTAACATGTCTAAACTCCTGTGTGTTGTGTTTCGTTCACACATCTATTTAGACTAAAGTATCACATTTTCGGCATGTTTATGCACGATTTATTTGCAACCCTGTGTTGCATTTTTCTCAACTAAGATTGTCGTAATAAGTCTTGTCTAGATCGCCGGTTGCTTTAGGCTCAGTTATCTTTCTACATTTAACGTACACTTGACGGGTAACGCCTTTGATAGTGTATGTTCTTATTCCACCAACAACGGTACCTACTGCATCTCTGTAGTATTCATCGTCTTTGTGTGCGATTGCACCCGGTTCTAACGTCCCCAAAATGGGAGCGTCATCGTACTCCCAATCTGGAGCATTTGGGACTGGTAGCCATGCCATTATTTCTGCCATCCTTTGATTATTTCTGGTGAGAAGTTAGCTTTACTGAATGATAGTCGGTCGACTAATTTGATCGCATTCTTACCCATACGGTCTATAGCAACGAAGCCTTCTTGCTCAGTTACCTTGAATCCATCTTGAGTTTTCAAGAATGTGCCGACACGTTTTGCTTTGTCTAGCTGGCTGATAATCATCAACTTAGCTTCTACGATAAGGTTGTATAGTTCGAACAATGCTACAAGTTGAGACTTAGGAGTGTTACTAAAGAATGATAGAACTTCCTTACGCTTTTCAGCTTTGGCTACTTTAGATTTCTCAGTCTTGACCTTATCGATTTCTTTCTGGTAGTACTCATAGATGTAGTCAACTAGCTCAGATACAAACGTATTAGGATTCTTGATCATCTCGCCTTGACGTACTTTAGAGTTGATGAAAGTCTTGGTACGCATTAGTCGATCAGGATGATTCGTGATACCATCGAAGGTAGAGCGTTTGATAGTGTTGAACTTCTTACCTGCATCAGATAGAACCTTGGTCACTTTGTCAGTGTCTTTCTTAGTCATTGTTGCTTGACCAGACACATCTTTATACATTGCGTCTACTGACCAGACTGATCCCGTTTCTTTGAGTTTGCTTGCAATCTCCTCTCCAAAACTCGCAGACATTGTTTCAAAAGAGTCTCCTCGGTATGTAGTGTGCCATACCACTCCGATCTCTGATCGCAATATTCTCTTAGCGAGATCGCTTTTTGCAGGTATCGCATAAACAATGGTATTAGGATGGAAAGTAATATACGATGTTCCATCAATAGTTTCTTTTCGTATATCTTCTTTCGAATATAAGAAATCACCTTGTACAACTCCTTCAATTCCTAGCTTGGGCAAATGCTTCAATGCTAGTTTCAATTTTGTATTCAAATCGCCAGATGTGTCAGCGTCAATATCCGCTTCTGACTTATACACTTTTGGGTTCTTATTAAAGATACCTTTCTTAGCGACAAAGAACTTGCCGTCGCTTGGATCTTTGCCGGCAAACACAGCAGGTGCACCGTCAAATTTTACCGTCACGTTTACAGGGGCTTTAGCATCACCCGCAAGCATATCACGTAGCGCACGAAGATAATTGATAGCTTGTCTAGCTCCATCCACTCCAACATTGAGCATCTGGTCTTCCAGGTGCTCCATGTGGGTGTTCTTTTCTTCTGCTAGAAATGAAGTCAAGCGTTTCATGCATCTACTCCAAACATTTTTTTAACGTCTTCTGCGTTATCTAGATTATATGGAGATTTAGTCTTTGTCAACATGCGACCTTGAATACGTAGACCCGCTGATCTGGCTGGAGTCTTTTCAGGCTGTGTTGGGAAAGATAGTTTACCTCCACCGAAGCGTAGACCAAGCTCAACCTGAATCTCTGCTTTCAACTCTGGCACAGGCAGATTCAATGGATTCTTACCCATGTAGAACAGCCCTGCTCCACCAATGTTGATGTAGTACACGCCTTTCTTGTTGTAGTGTTTAACAATGAAGCTAACAGGCGCTTTGATGTTAGTAGCAATCTTTCCAGTGAAACCTTTCTTCTTCAGGTTCTCACGTGCTGTAGTTGATACTTTGATTGGCACTCCACGGTTATTCTTGTGGAACTCTTTAGGCTCTTCTTGCCAACTAGCTTTAATGTAGTTGTCAATGTCCTTTGCTTTTTCTTTCATAACTGGCAAGAATAAGTCTAGATCATCTTGGTCCATCTCTTTTGCAGGAGTGAACACTTGACCATCCATATCATATCTGAAAGATGTACCACCCATCTGATCTTTAGCAGATGCTTTGATTTCGATGTTGAATGGTTTACCGTTATACGATGCTTCGATATCGCCTGCACCTACATTTGAGAACCCAGCTCCAGGTTTATCACCAGCTTCTAAGCCAGGCACTTTAGCGCCTTTCATGGCTTTGTGTACTTTCAGTTCGTACTCTAGCCCAGCTGCACCCACGGTTTCATTCAAGTATGTTTTAAAAGATTGCATTTCCTAACCTATATTAACAATATTTTGCCAGTCTTAGCCGCTTTGTCAGTAACAACTAAGCGGAAATTATTTCGTGAAGTTACCGGCGACATAAACACCAACGGGAACCCCTCTTTGTTCTTTCGTGTAAACGTAACTTGTATCTTGCCATCTGGCGCAATATCACGCTTACGAATACGGAAATAAAAGTTTGGTATCTTACGCATGTACTCTTCTATAGAGTAGAACTTGCCGTTTGGAGTAATCTCACCACGACTAGTCACAGTACCAGTTACATCCATTGGACCAATGTACATGTAGTCAATTGGTCCACCCATTCTTTCATTTCCAACTAATATCTCTCTTACGTATTTATCAGGGATAGGAATGAAGATATCAGGTATCTCATCAGCCTGAATAACGTCACCCTCATTATGCCCCAAGTCATCTAGTATATATCGTTGTATAGCATTGTACATTTTGTCAAGCAAGTCTGGTACAATTGCTTTGATACCTACAAGACCACCACCGGCTAACGATGGAGCACTTGAACCCTTGCACGATATGCCTAGCTTCTTTCCAGCTTGAGTCTCTATGAATACGTCAATATATGGTTCTTGACCTAATGAACTCAGACCATCGTTCTTGTATGCTGTGCGTAGCTTATGATTCGTTCCTAGAGATTTGACAAAGAAATTGGCGCCTTGCTTTGCGTTCTCATTCAGCAAGTTAATTAAACCAAGCTCTTGTCGCTCTGAACCTTGACCTGTAGACTTACCAGCTACGCCACCAAAGTCTTTATCTTTATAGAAGTTAGATACACGGATCCAAGCCTTAGCATTCTTGCGAACTACCTCGACCTCAATATAATCTGAAGACTTCTTATTGTTCAGGAAGAATCTGATATCGTCATCAGTCAAAGGCAAGTCAGTCATTTTACCACCAAACTTAACCTTTATCTTACCAGTACATGTGAGAACAGCACCAGTCTCAGTCTTCTCCGAGAAAGTGCCCTTGTTCTTTATGCGATTAACAAAGTTGGTAACGTTGTCTCGCTTGAGTAGGTCAGTGTATGATATCGTAGCCATGTATCTATTTATGAAAAAAGGCGCATGTAGCGCCTTATCGTATCCGTTCGAACTCTTTGAATGTGACTATATCTAGCAGTCGATCCACTAACTTCATGCCGTAGTCAGTGAACAGGATCCCTTTCTCCCACACCCAATGCTCTACGTCTTGACCAGAATAGAACTCTTCATCCTGCACTAGCCAACGAAGGGCAGTCTCTTCATCACGGGCACCGACTTCAATAGTCTTCGCAACAGTCTGTTTGAACTCAGCAACAGCCCGACGTTCTTCTTCCTGCTCTCGCTCAAAACGAGCGTTTGCATCCGCAACAGTCGCATCCCAGATACGCTGGCGCTCTTCATCGGTGCATTCTTCATCATAGAAGTAACCACCACGAGGGCGAAACCCATACGCATCTTTGTATAGGTCAGAGTACAGATCGATATCAAAAGTAAAGTTAGACATTACGCCACCTCCAGTTCGGCTTCAACAGTATCACAAGCTTCGTCAAACAACTTCATATACAAGTCACGACAATTCTCAGTTGGGTTAACAGTCATGTAAACGTCAGCGTCAACGAAGTTCCAGTTGACGGTACCGTCTTCGTTACGATTCTCAGCAAGAGCAACAGCTTTGCGAACATAGTTCTCTACAACACGGTAGAAGTCTGGGGCGATGTTACGTGCTTTCATAATGTATCTCTCTTTTCTCAATCTATGCACTTAGTATAACAGGTCCTAGTTAGTTGTCAACCACTTTTTTCAAATTATTTTCACTTTTTTCATCTTTTTCTTCTGGCTTATCTTTCTTACCAAAGATAGCATCCCAGTTGTCTGCATACTTCTTTTGATCAGCGCCCTTACGTTGACCTGATCCTTTACCACCATGCCATTGACTCATCGTTCACCTCCAATAGAAATAGAAATGCCGACTTTTAGATAGCAAGGGTAGCGAGTCCTGCTATCAAGGTAGTCGGCGACCTTGACGCCTAGATTAGCTATAACAGCTAACGGTCCTAAGCGTGTTCTTAAAATTCATCCATGTTGTGTGCCATGTAAACAGCTCCGCCTAAACAAACAACAGCGAAGAAAACAATGATACCGTAATGAATAATGTCTAACATATTTAGTCTCTCATCAAGTTATGGTATAAGTATAACACACTATAGGGTAATGTCAACACTTTTCATAAAATTTTTCAAAAAAACTTCTTTCACAAACGAGTACGGTGCACCAGATAGAACTTGGGCAGTGTACAGCATATGTTCCTTATCATATGTATCCATTGCAAATTCCATAATGTGCGCTTCGCTTAGTGCATCACTGATAGTTTCGTATAGAGTCTTATCCATTGTATGCATCCTTTTATGAACTAACTTCTATATATTACTACCATGATGCAAAAAAGTCAAGAACTTTTTTAAATTTTTTTCATTTTTTTCGCTGGATAGGTAACTTTTTTGTATAAATAATATCGGGTGCGTGAAAATACGTGTGTGATATAACGTAAGAGGCAAGTGTTTGAGTAATCAAATCCAAGGAATAGCAGGCGTCACATCAAGAATGTCCGTGGGGTTCGGGTCTGCCACGTATCGAGTGAATAAGAAAGGCGATTAGTCGGTTTAAGACTAGTCGCCTTTTTTCTTTTCTTGATACCAACCCAATAGAAAGGAGCCCCGTAAGACCCCCCTGTTTTATTCACACTCGAATGCTTTTCACAGCACCCAGAGAGGTACCTAACGGTACCTTTCTTTATTTCAGTCCACCAAAGTTTGGCTTGTCATTTGCACGTTTACGGAAGCTTACTACACCATCATCACGTCTTTCGCTGTTGACTCGCTTACCAACTGCACCCTTATCAGCAACTGGACCACTGTCATCCATCAAGTCTTGTGCGGACTCTTCAGCATCATACAGACGCATCTTGGAACGATCAATGCCAACCACGAAACGCTTCTTATAGTTTGTGTCACCCCAACGGTTCTTCAACTGCTTAACCATGAGTTGCCCTAAGCCTTCTAACTCTTCTGTTGAGATAAGACCAAACATAAAGTCAGCAGTAGCAGGTAGACCAAACGACTCCGAAGTATCTCCAAGCTCTAGGTCAGAACTCTCATAACCAGATCGGGTAGTCTGAGTAGCAGACATGATTGGCACGTTGAATTCTACAGCAAGACCACGAAGCTCTTCAGCGATAGACTTAATCATAGTGTAAGAGTTGACATTAGAACCCATACGCATACGAGAACTCGAACAGATGTTCAGATAATCGATATACACAATGTCTGGAACAAAGTTTTTCTTTAGACGCAACTCATTCAATAAGTGACGGAAGTGTGCGCTACCAGCCGAAGCAGTAGGATACTCTTTAACAATCAACTTACCAGTGGTCTTGTCTTTAACTCGTTTCAGACGTTTAGCGTATGTCTCTCTAGGCACTTCACGTAGCTGGTCGATAGTCAAATCAAGTAGATTCGCATCTATACGCTCTGCAATACGCTCTTCTGCCATCTCCATAGTGATATAAAGAACATTCTGCCCTGCCATCATGTTAGCAGCCGCACAGTGAGTCATAAACAAAGTCTTACCAACACCGGTACCCGCTAGGGCTATAGACAATGATTTACGAGATAACCCGCCCTTTGTGATCTCGTTGAATAGTTCAAGGTCAAAAGGTATCTTGTCTTCTTTTGTGTGGTAGAACTTGTATCGCTCTGCGGCATCTGCAATGAAGTCGTGACCAATCGAACCATCAAAGGTGACACCCAGTGCTTTGGATAGAAGCTCTGGTATTGCACCCTTGTCTAGTTCTTTATGCTTACCATCTAGTACAAGAATGGATTCACGTACCGCATTGTAGATTGCTTTGTCTTGACAGAACTTCTCAGTCTTATCGACTAGCCAGTTGATATCAGATTTCTCTTCTAACGTCAGGCTGTCAATAAGATTGTTGACTTGCTTGTATTGCTCTTCATTAAGGGTTTCTTTCTCGTTGATAGCAATACGTAGGGCTTCTTTGGTAGGCAAGCCGTTGTACTTATCAATGTAGCTTGCTACCTCATTGAATAGTACAATTTCATTCTGATCACCGAAGTACTCTGGCTTAATGAAAGGTAGTACCTTACGTGCATAGTCTTCATTCATAATCAAGTTGGATAAAATTGTATTCTCAATCATCTTAGCCCTTTAGCTCCTCAATGTAGTTCAGTATGTCTTCTAGTTGCTCCACTAGACGCCGAATCTCTTCAGCGTCTTGTGGTTTAGAGGTATCTAATTCAACCTCAAGCTTGATTTTCATCCTCTACTTCCTCAACCTCGTCTAGAGGCTCTTCTGATATAAGATTGCCACTAGCTATAGTATACTGCTTTTTGATCGCATCTGCAAGATCAGTTTTGGTAAACATCATCTTCCAGAAATCACCATTAGAGTTTACATCTTTAGCCCGCATCAGTTTTTCACTAATCACTTCACCAGTCTTGGGATTAAGTGCTTCGTACCAACCAACTTTAGGCTTATGGATATAGCCAAGCTTTTCAGCAACCTCAAGTAGACCAGACCACTTAGAGATACCACCCTCAAACGTAACAGTAATTGGGATAGCAGACTTCTCACGAACGTGGCGAGACTTTTCGATATTGATTACGAAGTGGTAACCAGCAATCTCATTGCCCTCTTTCTCTTGTCTACGACCAATGATCCAGATAGCATCAGCACTATAGTAAGCGCCAGTACCACCAGACACGATATCTTTAGGGAACATGCCAATCTCTTTGTAAGTGTGATTGACTGCAACCAATGGGATATCTTTCAAATTCAAATGAGGTGTCACCATACGGAACAGAGACTTCATTTGTTTAGCACGTGACATATCAGCAACAGACTTACCATCCATAGCATCGTCAACTTCTTTCTTGGACGCAAGGTTACCAATAGAGTCGATGATGATACAAACATGGTCTTTCTTATCAATGCCATCTAGCTGTTTAATGATATCGAACTTGAGTTGTTCTACATCTGTGATAGGCGTATGGACAACACGATCAAGGTCAATACCAAAAGATTCGAAATATGATTGAGGTGTACCGAATTCTGAATCGTAGAATAGAATAACCGCATCATCATATTTCTTCTGGTAAGCCGCTGCCATCATCAAAGCAAACGCAGACTTAAAGTGTTTAGATGGACCAGCAAGCATTAGCAAGCCAGGCACCAAGCCACCATCAACACGACCAGAGAGTGCAACGTTTACCATAGGAACTGGCGTAGTCGCCATCTCTTTCTTACCGTAAACTTTGGATTCACTGATAGGCGCTGTAGCCTTGATAGAGCTATTCTTCATTAGTTTTTCAATTAGGGACATTCTATACTCCTGTTTTTTTAACTGCGGTAAACGAATCTTTTGTGTATCCAGAGTACGCACTTGCACCACCGTAAACCATGTAGGCTTGATTACATGCACTTTGTGCGCTACTGGCTACTACATCAACGATATGCTTACCATTCGCATACACTTTATATGTACTGAGCATATTATCACTTCCCCTTGTAAATGTCAAGTAGTTTTGCTTCGAATTGTTCAATCTTTTCTGTGCGATTAGGCCAGAGGATATATTCCTTTTCTGGGTTCTTTTTAAGGTTTGTCAGTAGAGGCATAACTGCATTGTATAAGGCATCTAGTCTCTCTTGTGTACTGGTTGCTGTAGAACTGGCTTCTTGTACTACCGTCTGCGCTTGTTGTACCGCTTCTAGCTCGTTTTCGTCTACAGCGGTGAAGCCAAAGTCGTTAAAGTCTTCCATATTAATCCTCTCGTATACCTGTGCCCCAATCGATTACAACTGGGAATCTTGGAATGCCATCTGGCGTTAACGCAAAGTAACGTAGTGTAGCCCAATCTGGTTGCTCACCACTTTCAAATAGCTCTTTCATCTGTTCATACGTACCACGCACACCCGCATCAAAACCAACACCGTGTGCATCGTATAAATGAAAACGCTTAATCGCACCAGACCAATTGCCTTGACCTTCTGACACACCACAAACACCATACTCTTCTGTGATAAACTCTTTGCGCTTGAGGAGATATTTAGAGCGTTTATTCTGGTACTCTTTATTGATACGCACCATCTGACCTTCGTAACCATCGGCTAGATACTCAGAGTATAGCTCATCAAGTCGAGTTTCGCCGGATACCCAGTTAGTCTGTACTAGCTTGATGGGAGCAGTAAACTCTTGCTCAAACAGCCAGTCGTATCGATCAAAGAAGTCGGCGTCCATAAAAGTGTCGTACACGTGATATTGGACAAATTTACGACTCTCTTCGAAGTCATCAATCTTCAGTTTAGACTTACGTACCATAGAAGTGATCTTGTTGAAGTCATCCTTGAAATCGTGGTTGTATAGCTCACCGTCTAGGATAGCGTCTGGGTACTTCTTAAAGAACGGAGCCAGTGCTTGTTCGATGTGCGGGCAAGACACGATAGGCTTGAACTGGCGAGTCCACAGACCATCAGCACGTGCGATACAACGAATACCATCTAGCTTTGGCTGTGAGTAGATATCGTCCTCGAAGTCTACCTTACCGGCAACGTACTCGTTAGCTAGCATAGGCTTAAACTTAGAGAAGGTATCCACAGCATCAATATCTGTGAAGTATCCAGTCTCCTGTTTCTTAGTGAAGTCTGCATTCGCTTCGAACTCAGCCTGCTCTTGGAGACTAGTCTCATTGGCTCGACCTACGTTCTTTTGCTCTACAAACTTCCATTCAGAGGTAACAATTTTGCCCTCGTTAATGCCAGCGTTTGTACGCCATGCCCAACGTTCACCATCTGTACCAGTTTCGTAGTTCCAGACTCGAACTTTGCCCTTACTGTCACGCTTGTAAAGGTTGTCACTTTTTAGCTGTACTTGCATCATGAAAAGAATGCCTCCAAGGTATTAGTGTAATCAAGATTCCAGTGAATCGCATCAGAGACCAGCTTGAGTGGTTCTTTGAATGTCTTTTCGAACTGGGTTTCATAGTCAATGTATTGATCCAACTCAAATTCTTTAGGCAAGAATTGAGGGAAGCTTATCACGTTCTCCATCATCGGGTTAGGTGTTTTGAGATAGCAGAACTTGACCTTTGTGCCATCTTTGACCTCTTCTACCATAACCTTCTTCTCTTTAGCGTACTTATTGAACATCAGTGCGCCACGAACGTGTATTGGCGTACCTTTCTTGTAGATTGTACTAAAGTCCTTCCACTTTGTCAAGTCTGATACGCCACGTGGGAAAGAAACAGATTCAGCCGGTAGACTCTTGAACTCTTCATAGAAATCTGACACGAACTTCTGTAACTCAGCTTCGGTGCCATTCAAGATAATCTTGTAGGCTTGTTTGAACTTATCACGAACAACTTGAGGAGTAGAAGACTTGACCGCTTCGATGCCCATGATCTTGAGTTTAGGTTCTGCGTACTGTACACCCTCGTTGTTGTACACGTTTAGAATGTATCGCTTCTTAGCAGTCCAAACACCACGGTCAGCGATAGCTTCACGTGCCATGACCATGCGATTGTCGTATGCATTCATGTGCTCGAACAATTCCGCATAGGCTCGCTCCAACACAGGCTCAAACTTCTCCTGACATGCTTTGTCAAGGAACTTCACTGGGTCAGCAGGATTGACCATATCAACGAGAGGCTTCATGTCAACGTACAATGAGTCCGTGTCGATAGCGATAACATAATCATCTTCAGACTTCAGCAACTTATTCATATACTGGTTGATAGCAGTCTCAGCCCAGCGAATCGACAACTGACCAGACAGTGTAATACCCTCAGCCATCTCTAGCTCATAGTAGCGGAAGTACTGATTGCCTAACGCACCATAAAGAGAGTTGAGCAAGATTTTTACAGCCTGTTGCGTGTTGTTCAATCGGTTGATCTCACGCTTCAGGTCAGCACTTGGAGTCTTCTCGTTTTCTTGTTGAGTCTTGAGCATCAAGTCTTTTGTGGTTCTACGTTCATCATACAGACCAATGATAATCTCAGGCAGTACGCCAAGCTTATCTTTGCGATAGCACGAACCATTAGCCGCTACAGCATATTCTGTGCTAGTCGCTGGGTTCTGTAGATAGTGATCTACTCCGTGCTCAAGGCGCATACCCTTAACCAGAGTCTCGGGCGACATGTTGTATTGTACGATTAGGTTAGGGTACAGAGAGTTTAAGTCAAATGAAGTTACCCATTCACTCATACCAACACGTGGCTCTTTTACATATCCGCCAGGGTACGGGTCTTTGCGCTTTGCTTTGCTAGGTGGAATGATTACCTGTCGTTCGTTCAAATAACGATAGATGATAGAGTCCCATATGCCAGTGGTACCGAATACGTCTGGGTAGTTAACACCACCCTTGTAAGCGATTACAAGTGCTAGGTCCATCAGACCAGTCTCTTTATCGATACGATCAACCAGATCAACGTCTCGAATGTTATAGTCGATGAATTTCTGGTAATCGTTCTTGTAGAGTGTGTGGAGTGAACCATGCTCTTCATACGATAATTTACGCTCGCCAAGAACGGTATGAGCAATGTGGTCAAGAGAATACGACTCTTGTGTACCATAGGTATAGCCAAACTTCTGGAACAAGTCAAAGTAGTCCATCTGCGATACACCGTAGATTTCATACGCATCCATCGACTTACCCTTGATACCAATCTGACGGTACTTGTAAATCTTCCAAGGCGAGTAGAGTTTAGTAGTCTCTTCGCCACAGACTTTCAGAGTACGGTTGATCATGTATGGAATATCGAAGAGGCGAATGTTCCAGCCAGTGATAATGTCAGGAGTGTTGTTCTGCCAGAAGATGAGGAACTTCTCAATCAAATCTTTCTCA
>Ga0209955_1000640_pt1 | contig 11919 bp, 13 predicted proteins | sample SalPonA_A_H2O_MG_FD_185716 | JGI IMG/M metagenome (GOLD analysis project Ga0209955, IMG submission 185716) | Water microbial communities from South San Francisco under conditions of wetland restoration - Salt Pond MetaG R2A_A_H2O_MG (SPAdes)... | ecosystem: Environmental > Aquatic > Non-marine... | reverse complement strand
CCAGATACCGTTCTTATTGAAGGTATAGCTATTAGATTTGGATGCCAGCATGGTCTACGGCTCACCTATTTTTCAATAATAGTGAGGTATTACAATGCTTTGTATTGGATTTTGGTGCCCAGGAGAAGCAGGTCGTATTCTGGAAAATTAAATACTATCAGTGGGTTATTTTTAAGCCATCCAAAAAAGCGGTCCCAAAAGCGGTCCACACTTAACCAACTCTCACCCAGGTCTTCATCCCGCCGATTGAATGGCTTAGCATGTGACAGTGCAGCATCCAGTTGCCTGGATTGTCAAAACGACATACGATGTCTTTGTGTTTGCCCGCTGCAACCAAAGTTGTGTCTCGGAAATCTCCGACTTCGCCATCGGCATTCAGCTCGTAAAAGTGATGACCGTGCAGATGAATTGCATGCGGAAATGACGTTTGGTTTTCCAGCCTAATTTTGATCATTTCACCGCTTTCAAACCGTTGCCATGGCTCTTCAGGCAAATCTGATACGTTATTAAATGACCAAATGTTGTTTCCGCCATGTGCTCGGCCCATAGCACCTCCCATCATCCTTAGATTAACCACACGGCTTGGCTTCTCTACTGATGGCTTTTTGCTTTTTGGCAAAGGAATGATTGGCGATGGTTTTCTTTGGTCATTAATGCCCATTATTTGCAACTCACCTAGGCGAAACAAACCATCTCGCAAAATATGGTCGAGGGTCACAGAATTGTTGACATCCAAGATCAGGTCAACACGTTGCGCAGGTGCAATTATGATTTCTGCAAAATCGCGGGGCTGCTCGAGTGCCATCCCGTCAAGCGCGACAATTTTTCCCGTTGCGCCCGAAATTTTTAACGGAAAAACTCTATTTGTTGCAGCATTGATCAATCGCAATCGAATTCTATCATGTTTTTGGACGTCATTTGTCGACATGATTGCTCGCGCATAGTTGCCCATAAAACCCTCGTGGGCAATGCTGTGCATATTGTTGAACTCATTCACCAGTTGACCATTATTATCTAGAAGCCAGTCTGACAAAACAACAGTCACATCACCATCTACATCGATGTGCTCCGCTTCTTCTATTATTAAAGGCCCAGCCAAACCGAGTGCTACTTGCTCTTGTGAATTATAATGAGAGTGATACCAATAAGTACCTGCATCAGGTGGTGTGAAGTCATATGTTTTTATTGTCTTCGGTTCTTGAATTTTTTGAGTTAGTACTGGGACACCATCCATTGCATTTGGAAGCCGAATGCCATGCCAATGTACAGCAGTTCCTTCATCTAAATCGTTGTGCACATTGATTTTCAATGTTTGGCCAACCGATGCCCGTATTTCAGGGCCAGGGAAAGATCCATTAAAACCAAGCATTTCTGTCCTAAAATCATAGCCAGGGACTAGATTGATAGAAATGGCGCTAGCATGCAAATCAAACGCTGGTGTTGCCGAAAAAACGACTTGTGGAGCTACTGTAGCAATGCATGTAGATGCTAAAAATTGACGCCTATTCATTTCTTTTCATTCTCGATAGCGGCTATGGCACGCTTTGCACGCTGATCCCAATACCATCATGGTATTTCTTAAATCATCTGGACCTTCTAGTGCCACGACGCTACTTTTAGCCTCTGTAGCTAGTGAGTTTGACAAGGAAACAAAGTTATCAAATTCATCCCAAATAAGGTCTTTAGCCTCTGATTTGGGATCGTCTGCTTTCAAACTGAAGGCTTCAGATGTATTTTCAGCCAATTTTCCAATATTTTCAATAGCAGCCTTGGCTGCAAATAAATCAAATGGCTTTTCTTGTTTCATCATCGATCCTAGAACTTTCATATTGGAAGCCATTTCACTCATTTGCTTCATTCGCTGCATCACAATTTCGTTTTTAACACCGCTGTGTGCAAACACCGCAGATGCAACGAGTGAGACAGAGACTACTGAAGCTGAAATTAAACGCATTTGATTAACCCTATTTAGTTTATTCCGTTGTGACGCTGCAATTCACGGACATATGCAGTGATAGCCTTTACGTCAGCACGGGTCAGACCTTCGATAGCAGGCATGTTTCCAAATTTCCAATGATGTGCACGCACGCCCATTGCTACGGCTCGCTGAAAGCTTTCATCGCCATGATGACTTGGCTCATAGATTTTGTGAATGAGTGGCGGCGCAATTCCATTTTGGCCAGCAGCATTTTGCCCATGGCAAGATGCACAGTTTGCATCAAAACCCTTTTTACCCATCAGAGCCGAAGCGGACATCTGATCTGGTACATTCACCTGCGCAAGCTCAATTCTATTTGTTTTTAAAATGTTGTCTGCAGATTTCCCCATATAAACAAAGACACCAGTTGCAATGACAACAAGCAACGCTACGGATATGTATCTGTTCATGAATGGCCTCCGCCGTTTTTTGTATGCAGTGTATAAGGTACAAATTAGACATGTAAGGCCAATCACGCCATTGTGACCCAGCCCCTGAGGGGCTGAGCCTGTGTTTTGGGTCAGGAGTTCCTACCCCAATCGCTTCCGTTCCACATACACCCTCAACCAAGCCCAGTAGTGGGCCTGATTGCGAAAGCCCTGGGCCTGCGCTGCCAGGTCCATGGCAATGTAGGTGGGGGTACCGCCCTCATGCACCATGATGGCCACCCGTTCCTCAAAGGCCTCGATGTCAGGAATAAGGTTGGGGTCTGCTGTTGTGGTGTGGCTCATGATAGGCCTTCCCCATTGCTGTCGCTGACTGGCAACCTGATGCCATCAATGATGTCCCGCTTTTGGGCGTCACTGATACCTGCGGAGTAGAGCGCATAGGTGAGCTTGTTGGTGGAGCGTGCTGTGTGATGGCCCACCAGGGTTGCAGTGTAGTGCTCTGGCACCCCTGTGCGTTCACACTGGGTGATGAACCACTTGCGGGTCGAGTGGAACACCGTGCCCCCTAACTCTGGGTACCGCCACCTGAGCCTGGCATAGGCTTTGACAACCCTGTCGACAGTGAGGTCTGGAAAGAGCCTGCCTCTTATTGGCAGCGATGTATCCAGGAGCTGCACGAGCCTGTCATGCAGCGGCACCTCCCGCTCTGCTGCTTTGGACTTCAGCTGTCTTAGGGCATTGGGACGGATGTGGATGAACCGCCCGAGGTTGCCCTTCTGCGTCACATCCTCTGCCAGGAGCCCACAGACCTCCCCAGAGCGCATGCCTGTCAGCAGCCCAAACAAAAGGGCGCCCGAGAGCACCCTGTCTTTGGATTGTAGCAGTGTTACCACCTGTTCATCCGTCAGCACCTTATTTGGGCTGACCTCTGGCCTGTCCCTGACACGCAGATGCGACCAGGGGTTTGCTTTAAGCTCACCCTCTTGCACACACCAATCAAGGAACTGCTGCATGTGCTTGAGGATACGGGATTGTGTCTGGGGCGTAAGCTTGCTGTCAGGCTCGACCTGCTTTGACAGCCGAGCGAGGTCTTGTAGGCTCGCTCCTTGGCCGTCCCTGTATTTGCGGATATTGGGTGACAACTGCAGTACCAGTCGTAAGACATCTCGCCCAAGAGTATCACTGACCTCTGCAATGCGGACGTGCCCACAGTGGGATAGCAGGAGGTCTAGAGCAAAGCGCACTGCTTTGTAGCTGCCGGGACGCAAGCGCTCTGCCTGCTGGGTCAGGTAGTTTGCAGCGAGCTCCTTTACCCGCCTATCACCCAAAAGACGAAGAGGCTGATATCGAGGGCGCACCACAGGATGTCCAACAGCCCCAGTATGGATATCTGTGGTAGCTTTGTCAGTATGTGCAGATACATGAGCCTCTGCCTCCTTTACGATGGATTGATAGGTTTGGTTCAGCTCAGCCACTCGGGCCTTGGCTGTGGTGGCATCTGCTGTCTTTAGGGATTGTTTGAGGCTGGAGCCCAAGAGCTCCTGCAGATGTTTGGGATAGGTCCTGCGATAGACCCAGGTGTTATGCCGACGATAGGCATACTTTATCTGTGTGGACATGATGATGTCTCCTAGTGGGGCAATTGCCCCGGTTTGTGAGTTGATTGGAAGATTTGTGATTGGGAACAACGAGGGTCAGGGTTTAAGCCCTTCCCTGACAGGCCGTGTTAGCTGTCTGATGGTATTCCCTGCAGAATGACCTGAACAATCATCCCAAGCTCTGGCTCGCCATATTCCCCGGCAAGGGGTCCTGTCAGGGCTACCCCAGTGACGAGGTCGTCAAAGACATCATCCACTTGGAACTGATGCTCTGGGATGCCATCGAAGGCTGCGATGAGGACAATACAGCCAGAGTGTAGGTCCTTGAGTGTTACAGTCATCGCCAGACCCTCCGCACCAGGAGGTCGGGCAGTAGTAGCCCCAGAACCAACCCTAGGGGCAGGTTGACATCTATCGGGGTGATGACATCGGGCAGTATAGCAAAGAGCAGCACAGCCAGAGCCAAGATTGGCGGCAGCCCCAAGGACAGCCCAAGTTTGCGCCTAACAGCCACGTTCAGCGCAAGGCGAAGTCCTCCGCCCGCAGCTGCGAGCAGAACAAAGGTTGGTATCATGATGGTAAACTCCTTTATGTTTGTACCATCATAGATGCGGGGATTTTCTCGGTTTTACGGGAGAGCAAACTATCCAACTATCCAGCCATCCAAGCAGAAAAGTTCAAATATAGATGTTTTATTTGATCTCTTTGCCCAGGTTTTTTCGTATGTCTGTATCTTCATTACGAGTTAGCGGTTCATCTACCCAAGGGTCAGGGCGAAGCTGCAAATGCTTTGGAATATGTGCATTCATTGCTTGCCCTCTTCCTTGCGGTGAATTTCCAGCGTATTTCCGGCGTTCTTCGTCGAGTTTGTTTTGCGCCTGTGTTCCAAGAAGCATGTGATCAGGCCTGATGCACGCTCGGTTATTGCACTGATGCCTAACGACGTCCGTCCGATCAGGTACGATTGCGTTGATCAACAAATAGATAAATCGGTATGTGCTCGTTTTTATTTGTGTTCCATCTGGCGCAACAACCTCTATTTGGTCCGGGTTGATTTGTGTACCCAGTTCCCAGCAACCGCCCGGAGCCTCTATATTCATAATATGAAATGGTCTCGGATCACACTTCTTTGCTTTATCCAGTTTTCTCTTCGCTTCATTTAATGCCGAGCTTGGTGACGCAAAAATAGAAGCATATGCGGCCCTCGTCGGAGTACACAAATCCTCGAAAAAAATATCGGGAGACCATGTTTCAAGGTTGCGAGACGCTTGAATAACCCAGTCTTCCACCGTTGGATCGCTTTGATTTAAAGAATTGTCCACAATCCACCCTCGCTATCACCGCCGTCATCATCGACATCGTCTGCATCGTTTGCTTTCACTGGCGGCCTGACCATGTCCAATACGATATCTTCTTGGGATTTCATTGTAACCCAGCCAATTTGACAATTCCGACCTGTATTTTTGCGTGTATAGACCTTACCTCTTTCTGGCGGTTTATTAGGGTCTACAACTTTGTACCATGCATATCTTTGAGGCAGCCCGTCCCACGCAAATTTCTGTTTCTTCCAGCCAAGCTCTGTAAATATATGCGTCTGCGCATTTGCTTCTCGCAGTGATATTCTGTTTATCAATTTATGCGCATGAGAAACGGGTACAAAAAATACATTTCTTAGATTCAGCTGTTCTTCAACGACTTGCTTGACAACATCTGGAGATAGATCAGACAACCGTTGCATGATTTCCGTACTGTTTTGTGAAATGTCTAACTTCCGCCCGAAATCTCTAGGTACTTCTCGGTTTATTAGGCTGTCGTAAAGAGATCTAATGAACTTTGGTTCCTTTAGTTTAGACTTCAACTCACCGACTAATTTTGTGAACAATTTATATTGTGAGCCCCCGTTTGCGTAGCCTGGATGGTCAAAGTTCAGAATGAAAAATCTACGATCTGATTCCTCTAGCCAAAGTGGTAGATGATTTGTTGTCATTACGAACGCACAGAAAATATCCTCGACGTAGACTGGCATATTTTTTGCTTCTACCATCGTATTGTCTTCAGTAATCAAACTTTTGATTCTATTCGCTTGGGGCGAACCTCGCTTGACCTCTACTTCTTCGACGATGACAAGTTTGTTGGCCAACACTTCCTTATTGAAACGTCCAACTAACTTGCTCACACCATTAATACGCCCCGTGTTCATTGAACCAAACAATTCTTTTAACACATCTGCCAGTGTGGATTTGCCTGTACCTTGCTTTTCGGAGTAGAGCAAAATAGCCCAACTTGGTTTATGATTTTCATGTTGCAGAACCCACGCAAGCCAATCCAGAAACACCGTACGCTCTTTTGTGTTTGGGATAACGAAGTCCAAGAATTTATCGAATGCATCCGAAACAATCGGAGCAGCTGATCGATAGTCAGGTTCGTGCCATGTATTCACCATGGCCATTCCATTTTTGAAGATAATTTTTTGTTTATTTCCCGGTACAAAAAAACGTTGTCCTGACCACACTGGAATACTTTTTTCCGGATTCAACTGGTTTACTGGCGGATCTAGGAGCAGCTTGAAAAAATCTCGCCATCCTTGATCGCTCAACCGCCAATTTGGAAAATATTCAATCATTCTTTGTATTATGATCTGTTTAATATCGTGCGGTTGGAGTTTAACCTGCAAGTTATCAACATCATGATACGCATTGTTCTTTTTTACGTACCAAGATGAAACAATTCGCAAAACTTCTGCTGCGTCGTCTGCGGTATAATTCTGCTCTGGTCCTACACGAAAAAATCGATCTGGTGCATCAAAAAATGGGAAATACTCAAGTCCCTGTTCTTGCCGCCTTTCTTGCTTATCCAGGTATTTTTGCGCCTTTTCGGTGATAGGAGGGTCAAAATCGTCGTCATCTATCATCCACTAATCTCTTTCTGCTAAAGATAGGTTTTGTAGCTGTAGACTGACCTATTTTTATCAATGACGCAAAGGATAGAAGAACAATACCTGCCCTATTGCGTAAAAAAGCCCCCACTGAGGATATCAGCGGGGGCGTGGTTTGGTATGTTGGTTAGAATGTCAGATCATCGTAATCCTGTGACATCGACGTATTTGCTCGGGCTTTGCGGGGATCACGATAGCCTACCTGGTAGTCCTGCAGGGTGAAGGTTGCCTCTTCCCAGTCGTGATCATAGCTCGGCATATATTCGTTGAAGCAGGATGGTGATCCTCGCCGGGGACCAGATCGGGACAGCAGCGCTTGGATCACGGCCGTCGTTAGGTCCCATTGGTGATGCAGGGCCCCAAGGACAACATGACAAACCTCTTGCTCGGTGTCTGTGATGATATGGGCATTATCTGCAGTGGCATTGTTATCTGCCTTCAGGTGTATCCGGTGGATGAGTGACGCTGGGGATCCTTCCAGGATGGCACCCACACAGGCAAAGTGCTCCGGCATGACCTGGAGGCTTCTTTGGGACTGTCGGGCATAGGCCTCACGGAACCGCTTGGGGCACTCCCCATAGTATTCCACTCTGTGGGTGTGACTGATGTGGAAGGACAGCTTTATACGGCCCGAGGTAAACACCTGGAGGCTATAGCCTTGGTAGGTCTGGAGGGTTTGTGGGGAAAGGTTTGGATCATCGTATTTATTCATCTTGGTAATCATTCTTCTCAATACAAAAGCACCCCAGGACAGCTCCTAGGGTGGGGTTAAAGGATAAGGGTTAAAGGGTAAGGGGTAAGATATAAGTCGTAATATGTAATATATAAAACATAAGGGTTTGGGGACACCAAAGCCCTTTTCTTTTTCTTTACCACAAAACAAAAACATCACTGTTCTTTGTTCTTTAACGTCGGCTTTCAGTTTGCCTTTAAGGTCTTAGGGTTATTCTTCTGGGGAGGTTACCACAGCGCTTTCCAGCAACAGTGTTAAAAAATATCCTGTGGGTATTTTATTTCTTGCGGCTTTCCCGCATTTCATCCCGTATTTGAATGAGCAAATCTTCAGCAGTCGGTGGTTTTGGTTTTACTTCAACGCTATCGTCATCATCACCATCAACAACTTCCTCTATCTTGTTAACCGCTTTGATCAGTAAAAATACAGCCCAAGCGATGATCATGAAATTGATGATTGCCGTGACAAAACTGCCCCAAGCTAGAACGGGAGCTCCCGCCTCACGTGCCTGTGCCAGAGTTTCATAGACCTGACCGTTTAAAGGCAGAAAGTAATTAGAAAAATCCAAGTTTCCTGTGACCACACCTAGTAGCGGGTTAACAATATCCTTGACGAGGCTCTGAACGATTGCAGTGAAAGCGGCACCGATGACAATGCCAACAGCTAGGTCGATTACATTGCCACGAGCGATGAATTTTTTGAACTCGTCTATGGTTTTTCTAGCCATCTGCGATTAGCCCCATACCTTTTCCATATGTTCCCTCATGACCTCCAGCGCATAGCCCGAGCCATAGTTTGCTGCAACTGTATTGGCACTGTGCCCCAAGATAGCCATGGATATCGCTTCTGGACAACCCGTGTTTCTGAGCTTGTCCTTCATCCTGTGACGCAAGGAGTGCATGGTGACCTTCTTGTCTGTCACGGTCTTGCGGAGGCGTTTCATCAGCATCACCGAACAGGTGTCCCCACCTCGCTCCTTGGCAAAGCGGGGAAAGAGCGGTGCCTCTGGGTCTTGTCCTGCTGCAAGAGTAGATAGGTGTCGTAAGGCCTCTGGCGACAGTGGCACAGAGCGATGCGAAGAGCGTGTCTTCAGTGTACGCCATGGGGTCGGGATGATATGGACACTGCCTTGCTCTACGTCACAGTCTTTGACCCGCAGGCCTGATATCTCTGAGACCCTTGCCCCTGTATCTGCCAGGGTCACAAACAGGGCCGCCGCTATCGGGTCATCTAGGAAGTTTGCTCGGGCTTTGTGCAGCTGTTCGTCACTCATAGGGAGCCTGTCATCCTTGCTCGCCCCAGCTCCTTTGATGCGGAGATTGGCAAAGACATTGGGCATATGCAGGCTGTGCTCTGTGATAGCAAAGTTCACGGCGGCCTTGAGCACTGACAACATACGAACTGCACTGTTGGGTGAGACCCGAGCCAGTAAGTGGTCCCGCAGCGCATTGGCATCTGCTCGTGTGATATCAGTCAGGGGCACATACTGCAGCTTTTGTTTGCCAAAGATGGCAATCATGTCTTTGCGCAAACGAGTGACCCTCTGTGTGATTTCCTTATGCGCCTTAGGACTATCTGACTTGAACTCGGTGTATTCCGAAAGAACTGCATCCAAGCTCAGGGCATCCTCCCGCAGCTGTCCCGTATAGACCTGTTCCACAATGTCCTGTGGGAACTTCTTAGCATGTAGGCTTTTACCAAGGTCATTCAGGGCGTCTTCGATAGGGGAGTACTCTGGTACAGTCTTAGCCAAGACCATGTCTGCCACCTCATCCCCGAGAGCACCTCTGATGATGTTCAGGCTGCGTTGACGGGCAGACAGTTCTGTTTCTTGGGCAAAGATAGCTTCTACCTGGGCATGGACCTGGGGCAGGTTCTGCATCGCTTCCCGGTAGCTGTCCCCCAACTGACGATACAGGGTGTCTTTCCCCAACAGGACCCGCAGGCGCAGAGGGACATTGCGCTTATACCGGAAGCTGCCATTAGCACGGCGAAAGACATATCTAGGAAGCTTTAGGGGCATATCATCACTCATGCAGTCACTGTTCCCACTATCCTCAGTGCTTTCAAGCGGAAACATTCACCCGAACCTGACAATTTACACTCTGAAATCGACAAAACGATCCCAAAAGCGGTCCAGAAAATGGTCCAGCGCAAAACCCAACGATCTGTTTTTGCTTACTTTTATCAAAATGTCGAGTGAGTTTTGGTGCCCAGGAGAGGACTTGAACCTCCACGCCCATACAGGCACTAGCACCTGAAGCTAGCGCGTCTACCATTCCGCCACCTGGGCAGGTGTCGATGCGCGCTGTCTAGTCCCAGCTGTAACAAGAGTCAATCTTGTTTATTGTGTGTTTCAACATTTTTTATAACAATTCACGCAGACCATTCGTTGCATTCGCTAAGACGAATGTGATTGTCTTGGGCGCATTCATCTTGTTTCACGGGAAAATGCGCGGTAATGACGAAAGAGTTTATGAAAGCCGAGGGAAACACATGACACAGTTGGTCACAATTTTTGGCGGATCCGGATTTGTTGGGCGTTATATCGCCCGTCGTATGGCACAGGCAGGGTGGCGTGTTCGCGTTGCAGTTCGACGCCCAAACGAGGCTATTTTTGTCAAAACTTACGGCACTGTTGGTCAAGTCGAACCGGTCTTGTGCAATATCCGCGATGACGCCTCGGTCGCGTCTGTGATGGCTGGCTGTGATGCGGTTGTGAACTGTGTGGGTATTCTGAACGAAAGCGGTAAAAACAAATTTTCCGCGGTCCAGGCGGATGGCGCGGAGCGGATTGCAAAAATGGCTGCCGCACAAGGGATCGGCAAAATGGTCCATGTGTCCGCAATTGGCGCGGATGAAAATTCCGACAGCCTATATTCGCAAACCAAAGCAGCCGGTGAGGCCGGTGTTTTACGCCATATGCCGGATGCGATTATTTTGCGCCCATCCGTTGTGTTTGGTGCAGAAGATGAATTTTTCAATCGCTTCGCAACCATGGCTGCGCGATCACCGGTTGTGCCAATCGCTGGGGCAGACACAAAATTCCAACCCGTCTATGTTGATGACGTGGCCCGGGTGGCCGAGCTGGCCCTGACAACAGATTGTGTCCAAGGGACCTTTGAACTGGGTGGACCAGATGTAGCAACTTTCCGCGAATTGATGCAAACAATGCTTGGCGTTATCCAACGCCGCCGGCTGATTGTTGCTATGCCAGGCTTTGTCGCAGGCATGATGGCATTTGGCTTTGATATGGCGCAGACGTTGACGGCAGGTCTGTTTACAAATTCGCTGCTAACACGCGACCAATTGAAAAACCTAAGTCGCGATAATGTTGTATCTGAGGGCGCAAAATCATTTGCGGATCTGGCGATTGAACCTGTTAGCCTGAAATCTGTGCTGCCTGACTATTTGTGGTGCTACCGTCCATCTGGCCAATATGCTGCAATCAAAAATTCTGCGAAAAATTTGCGGTCATAGGCTGGTGTTGGGCTAGGGCGCGTCATTGGTAGCCGGCATCATTTTACTATGCTTTGCCTATGTGCTTAGCCAGTTTTTTCGCAGTTTCCTAGCTGTTCTGACGGGCGTTCTGTCGGCGGATTTGGGTGTGACACCTGATGATTTGGCGACAGCGTCAGCATTGTGGTTTTTGTCATTTTCAATCATGCAAATTCCTGTTGGCGCAGGGCTAGACAAGCTGGGTCCGCGCGGGATGGCTGCGGGGCTGTTTTTTGTTGGCGGCGCTGGTGGGGCATTGGTGTTTGCCTATGCGACGACATCGTGGCATTTGCATGTGGCAATGGTGTTGATTGGCATCGGATGTTCACCGGTGCTAATGGCCGCCTATTATATCTTTGCCCGCGTTTATTCACCCAAAGTTTTTGCAAGCCTGGCGGCTGTCATGATTGGTGTTGGCACTTTGGGAAACTTGGCTGGATCGGTGCCTTTGGCCTGGGTGGTTGATGTTTTGGGCTGGCGTGGTGCGCTAATCGGGTTAGCGATTGTTTCCGCTGTGGTGTCTTGTGGGATTGTGGTGTTTGTCAAAAACCCACACACTGTTCCATCGCAGGAACAAGGCGGATTTATTGATCTGTTGCGATTGCCCGCGTTGTGGTTGATTTTGCCATTGATGTTTGTGCATTACGCCCCCGTCATCGGGCTGCGCGGTTTGTGGATCGGCCCGTATCTGAGCGATACGTTTAATGCGTCGCAAAGCCAAATTGCCACCGCAAGCATGATCATGAGTATCGCGATGATCGTTGGCACGTTTGCTTATGGCCCAATGG
>Ga0209955_1000638_pt1 | contig 11932 bp, 16 predicted proteins | sample SalPonA_A_H2O_MG_FD_185716 | JGI IMG/M metagenome (GOLD analysis project Ga0209955, IMG submission 185716) | Water microbial communities from South San Francisco under conditions of wetland restoration - Salt Pond MetaG R2A_A_H2O_MG (SPAdes)... | ecosystem: Environmental > Aquatic > Non-marine... | reverse complement strand
ATTTTGAATACTTGCCTCGGCGTCGATCCCCTTGCTTCGAAGCTCATCAACCACTGATTCGACGATGTTTTCTCTGGCTTGCGCGCTCTCTTCAATGAATTCCAACAGCGGATTCGGCTTCAACGCATTTTTTAACTTCTCCTCGAGATCCTTTATCTGTTTTTTAAGTTGTTCGATTTCATTTTTCAGCTCTTCAACTTCATCCTCAAGGGCAGAAATACGCTTCCTAAGCGCAGCAATCTCATCGTTGAGCTGCTCTATATCCCTCTCTTTTTGCTTCAGTTGGGCGGTCAATTCGGTGATCTGCCCTTGCAGTGCCAAAACCTCACTTTCGAGTGCTCTGACTTGACGCTGAGCTTCGTCACGTTGATCTAGGACCTCATCATATATCGGCTTAGGCACCGTCTCTTCTGACTGAATCTGAAACGCAAAATAGGCAAGCATAATGATAAATACGAACAGAATCCCGACCATCATGTCGGTCATGGATGCAAAGTAGTTCGTATTCTGGTCGAGCTTAGCCACGCTTAATGCCTCGGCTATTTAGTTCTTCGATGGCTTCGGATAGCTCGCTAACCATCCCCCCAAGTTCACCGAGTGCTCTACCCACGTTTTCTGACATCCCGTCGGTATATTTATGGAGCGTATCCAGAGAACGTCCAAGGTTCTCAGAAATTGCACGGAACGCCGCTTCAAGCTGCTGATCGGCGCCTTGGAGGTGTTTTGACTGCGCTGTCCACGTAGTGCTGAGCTCTTCAACAGCACGTTGACTCTCAGCAATGGCTGACTCAATCGATTGGATGGAATTAGTAATCTGGTTAGAGAGCCCGCCGGAGACCTGAGAGAGTTTTTCGATCGCAGTAGACGCACTCTGTGCCGCAGTATTAAGCGGTTGGACCGCCTCCCTCACGCTGCTCGATGCTTTTTCAAACGAGGCACTGGCATTGTTGATCGACTGGCTCGAACGCTCAAGCCCAGCTGAATTCTTGTCGAGATCCAGGTTAATCTTATTAAGATTGGTTGATACAGCTTGTGTACTCGTTGTCCATTCCCGGATTGATGACTCCAATCCACCCAAGGACGCGCGCAGTTTTTCGTCGAGGTCTGTCATCAATTGACTGACGGTATTCGACATCGTCACACCGAGCTCGTTAACCTGCCCCGATAGCGCCTGTCCCATCTCTCCGCTCTGCTGAGCGCTCTGGGCCAAAATCTTGGCAACGTTATCCTGCATAGCCTTCGCAATTTCCGAGGCAGCCTCGCTGCCGCGCTGCTCCATCTGTTTCTGAACGCTCTCACTGGTTTCGTTAAACCGGTTCACGAGTGCTTCAATCGACGCTGAACTCTGTGCCTGCTGCGCTTCGAATCGCTCAATCAGCGTACTAATCATCTTCGTGGCTTCGTCGGAAGACGCCGTCAGCTGCTGTGCGGCCTTATCACTTGCGCCCGACACCGACGACTCCATTGTTCGCGCTGCGGAATGCAGTGCTGTCACGGCAGCATCTAAGGACTCTGACAACCCATCGTTGCCTGTGCCAAGTGCTGATACTGTAGATTGAAGCGTGGTTGAGAGCGCTGAAAGCTGTGAAACGACACCGTCCATCGATTGCTGACTTGCACCGGCTACTTCCTGAGTAAATTGTTTAACCATCTCACCAAGCGCGTCGTTATTGCCCTGTGCGAGATCAGTCGTTACGGATTCAAGCTGGTTTTCCATCGGCTTCAACGCTGTTGCGAACTCTTGCCCGATAGCTGCAGGCAATGCCGACAGTGCACCACCTATTTTCTCACTCAATGCGAGTGTTATTTCGGTACCCATTGCTTCGAGGCGAGCAGTCTGACGCTGGGCGTGACCATACTGATCTGCCGCAATACGTTCAGCACTCGCGTAACTCATATGCTGTTCAAGCAAATCATGTATACGATCAAGCGTCTCCATCGAACCAAGGACCTGTCGGTTTTGAACCATAGACTGCGCTATTGAACCTAAGAGACCACCAATACTTGCAAGGAACTTCACACTGGCTGTCGATAGAAGATCTTGGAGTCCCTCCGTAATATTTTGTTCACTTCCGGGAACGAAGAGTTTAGAGGCTACCATGAGTGCCGCGACTAAGCCGGTAAAGGTTAGCAACAAACCGAAGCCAATCAACCGCTCTCCATCCATGAAAGGTCGAACATCACTAAGGACAGCAGTTGACGATAAGAAGTCCTGCGGGCGTTTTGTGTTGCGATAGACCCGATAGGCCGGATCATCAACCGATTCAAGAGGCGGTATTAGGGTCTCTGTGTACTCTTCCCAAGGGCGTTTGAGTGCCGGAATGCTGCGCAGCTTCGTGTCAATCTCACCAAAACGTTCAGTGAAGTCGACTTCGTCCTCAACGCTCGCAAGCGTATCGATCGCAACCTTGAGCTCCCGTTTGACCTTAGCCGCTTTGTAGATCAAACGCGCAACCGAAATCAGACCGAGTAAAATCAACCCGCCAAAGGCCAAATAACCAAAATAGGGGTTTGCAAATACACTCGTAAAAGCTTGCTTTAAGCCTTCCATAATGAAAAACGGCCTCTAAATTATTGAACCTTATTGGATAATAAGTTTAAAGACGAATTTAGTCCATGAACGCGGAGTAGTGTATTGCGCCAACTCAAGGCAGTGCCGCTTTCAGCACTAGCTCAAGCGGTCGGCTTAACCGATGCCAAGCGTTTCAGATGTCGTTTATACAATGAGGGACGCTCATTTAGCGCAACAGTCACTATTTTTTTCATTGCTTCGACATCAAAGCGGTTATGGGTGATAACCTTCGCTGCTTGAACCTTTTGATGACGCGTCAATTTTTCGAACTGTCCTGACTTCGCAGAGAGCCCTTTGCGAACTTGGCCAATCCGTTTTGTGACGACGCCATATCCATGTGTTGCAGACGAATGCATATCAACGAGCCTTGCTAATCCTACAAGTGCATTTTTCTTGGGTCGGACGTACCGGTCTACCTGCATACCTAGAACCGGCAGGTTCTCGAACTCAGTTTTGCGCGTTTTGTTTGCCCAAGTGACCGCGACCTTACGGGCATTCAAATACGATATCCCCTGGGGCAGTACCCGTCCTCGCTCTGAAGCAATACGATTGATCACAGTCTGCTCAATCGTCGAATACGCAACGATCGTGTTGTACTGACTAACCAAATCCAACACGTCATCCAGAGTGGCGAAGCGAAAGTCTTTGCCCTCTGCCCAGCCGCGCAGTTCCTCATGCAAGATCCATGTGGTGTAGCCCGATCCACCATCAAAGCCAACTAAGAAGAGTTCACCGGCCTTGTTCGACTCAAAGTCGATATACAGTGTATTGGACACGTCGAGTATTGTTTTATCAGTCATTTAGATATCTCCCTCATCGCTACAAATAACGTCAATTAAACTTACCACCCGTTTATGTCTTGCCCTGATGAATACCCAAATACTTGCGTAAAGTACGCCCAGAGCAGCCGATCCTGCGATCAATATTGAGATCCACCAACGCAATTCAGATCCAGAAGCCAGTTCATCCACAACAAGGAACGTCACCATCACAAGACCTAACAAGATAAACTCTTGCACTCGAGTGGGTTCAAACTCGGCCAGATCATCAATCAAGATATCGATAACAGCTTCACCAGCCTCGGGATCTAGAGCCTCCAGGGCGTTGAGGCAGGTCACAAAGTGGTCATGTTGCAACTCTCTGTAAGCTGTCATCACCAGTTTTTCGAAATGCTCACTGCGTCCCTGATTAGCAAACACACTAATTAATCGATCACTCCACATATCACTGCTCTCCCTTGCGATCAAAAGGACCGCCATATTTCTGATCTAAATAATCGAAATGATCAGAGAGCTCTTTGAAGGCAATTCGAAGTAACCGAAACATATAGACAGTGTCTCTATCTTGCACTTCACCGCTTTGCACCGCAGTCGCTAACGAAGCCACTGCATCAAGGACTTCCCGCCCCCCAACTTCTGCAGGTCGTTGCCTCGCATTCTCAGCGACATACTTTGAAAGAAAACGAATTAACATCGCTTCTCTTGCTGAACCTAATCCTGAACCTGGCATACATCATCTCCTGAAATTCGACAGCGCCGTTCGCTGTACCTTTTTCAGAATCGCCAGAAAAAATTTGGTCGGTCAACGCCGTTTTGACGCGGAATTTCCCTATAGCTTTAGCTATAAAAAATTTCTATTGGGACAACACTAGAGGAAGGCTAGGGGCTAGACAGACCCGAAATCTGCATGCTAATTCTAAAAAAGACATCGCGGTGAAGTATTGCAAATGAAGCAAGCAGGAGACGAACAGTGGCATCACTTGAGGCACGAATTTCAGACTATCTAGAGCGGCACCCGAAATCCTCTGCTCGACAGATAGCGGCCGCAATCAATGAAGACAAATCTGCTGTTAATGCTGCGCTCTATGCCGGGCGAAACACAGTGTTCAGCGCAGCAGGCACTGCGCCACCGCTGTGGATCGCGTATTCACCAGCCACAGACGACGGTCTTAAATACCAAGACTGCGAAGGTCGTGGGCTACCCGGTGTGATGGGGTACAAAACCGGCGCAACTGGCGATGGTGCCTACAAGCGTCGTCAGATTCTTGTACGAATCATGGAAAAGCCCCTTCCGCGCATCAACTCGAAGGCCTATATGGATGAATGGGGTACATATCTAAGTGCTGAGCGTTTGACGCGCCTCCTCGATCATTTAGCAGTGCAACACAACACGCGGCCAATGGGTCAATTTAAAGACAGCCACCGTGAATGGGTGGCCGATATTGAGTATCTACTTGAGCGCTACTCGTCGCTAGGCGTGCCCCGTCCCTATCTCAAGTAGGATGGTTTAATCCTCAAGCGCTTATCGTCAGTATTTTCTTAAGTAGCGACTGCATGACAGGCCGACTGAGTGAGTGCCCTTCACCCTGCAAGACTGTCAAGACGTTCTCCCCGAAATACTCACTCACGGTGTTAAATTGAGACGGACTGTAAAGCTCATCCTCATCACCGACGACAATCTGCATCCTTTGCGGCACACACACTCGCCCCTCTTCCATCGCTCGCTTCAATCGCCCGGTGAGCGGTGGGCGACTCATGTAGAGACGATCTTTGGCCATGGCGACTCCGAGTACAGGTGAGAGCAAAACTACGTGTTCTAGTGTTAGCTCAAGATCTACCAAAGCTTGGAGCGTTAAATAGGCACCATAGGAGTTTGCGATGACAATGCGGGCTGGATCTTCCGCCAGCTTTTGGTTGATATGTTCAATCTGCTGGATAGGCTCCTGTCTGAGGAAAGGCACGTCGACGGCTACACCATCAAAGTCACGAGTGATTGATGCCAAGTAGGTCGCCAGTCCTTTCTCCAGACTTCCACCACGGCCCGTTACGTACAGAATTTTCTTGTCAGTCTGTGTGGCTTCCGTCATTGCAGGAGTTCCAACGTCAGTTGATCTTCGTTACCGCCATAAAAGGCGTCCAACACCTCCTGAAAGATTGGATCCTCAGGATCGGCGAGTTTGAAAAGTGTCATAGATGATTTGAGTTTTAGGTTATCGGGGTAACCCATTATTCGATCAATTGGCTGCGATGAGTGCGCTAGCAGCAGATCACAACACTCAACCAAGTGGTCGTAGAGCAAGGGATCCGCCAGATAAGCTCTTGCCTCTTCAAGTGAGCGGACTGCGTAACGATCATTCATTAGGCTCGTGCCCAAGCCCTCTATCTGCGGGAAGATAAACCAGATCCAGTGGCTTTGCTTTCTGCCTGCTTTGAGCTCGCGCACCACCTGTGGATACACGTCGCTCTGGGCGGACTTAAAGCGATTGAGGTCGACTGTGCTACTCATAGATAGGCCGGATAGTCGGACGACGAGAGGTAGACACGCTCGTAGACGTTGATCAGCCCGTTCGTCTTCATCTCGTCATAACTCGGATAGAAACCGCCCTCGGCGTCTTTAATGCTGGCTTTCTCAATAAATTCCTCGAGGGCACCAACCTGCCTGAGTCGGTCATCACGCCACTGGTTGTAGAAGGCTAGGTCAGCATCCGTGTATCTTTCGCCATCTTCAAGTTCGACATAAGCGTCATGGAACCCCACCCAGGCCCTTGGGTGGATGTAGCGAGCGTCGCTGGACAGGAGTGCCATTGTGCAGGCGCTGAAGCAGTGCCCAACGACTTCGACATGAATATTGTATGTGCTGATGAACTCCCCCATCAGGATACCCACCTGCGGACTACCGCCGTCGGAGTTGATCTCGAGTACTACAGGCTTTTCCCGATCCACGCCATCAGCGCCGAGCATGTATTCCGCTAAGTCGCCCGCAGCACCTATCTCCATGGGACCGTCAAAGATGAAATGGTTGGGGTGGGTTTCGCTCTGATACATTGAGTAGTCAGGGGCTACATAGCCAGAAAAGCTGTCGTAGTTGTACCAAGCATTATTGGCGACCCAACCAACGGAGGCCGAACTACCAAGCCAGGCTACTGCAGCGAAAGGGGCCAGTGCTGAAAAGCCAAACTCTCGCGCGGCAACTTTGTGGGCATAGGTTAGGTAAAGAGCACTACTGAGGACTGCGATTGACCAAACTGCTGCGGCCCAGTCATCAGCCCAGTGTTCCAGTTCCAGGTAAGCGGCGAGTGCAAAACCTAATGCCGGCACAATCAGTGCGAGTGAAATTAATACAACGATCGTTAGATTGGACTTTAGGTTACTGCTCATGACTTGAGTCTAGAAGAGTGGACGCTTAAAGTGAATATGGGTCTCGACCAAACTCGCAGTTTACATCGATAGCAGTTCATGAGGGAGTGAAGAATGACTGAAGATCGGGCTCTGGGCTCTATCATAGGGCTCGCAGTTGGCGACGCACTTGGCACCACACTGGAGTTCTCCCGCAATCCCTCGTCTGATCGTTCAACCTGGCATACAGAAATCACTGGGGGCGGTCCGTTTGACCTGCCGGTGGGCGGTTGGACGGACGATACATCAATGGCCCTAGCGCTGATGCAAGCGTACCTTGATGCGGGCGACTTCTCACCTGAACTGATTGGACAATACTTTGTTGATTGGTACCGCAACGGTGCTTTTTCACATACGGGCACCTGCTTCGATATTGGCCACGCCACTCGCGAGGCACTGGATAGAATCGATCTGGGTCACAGAGGTAACTCACCCTTTCAGGGGTCGACTGATGCCTACTCCTCCGGTAACGGCGGTATCATGCGGCTCGCGCCAGCCGTCGTGGCTAACCACACAGATATCGATCAGGCGATCGAGGAGTCTGTTGATCAATCCCGTATTACTCACGCCAGCGAGGAGTGCATCTTATACGCCGACCTCATGGCACAGGTGCTCTTCACTGGGGATCCGTTTATACCTGCCGTAAATGACTTCGTGCTACCCGATGCAACCTCATGGGACGACTTACTCTCCGGCGGTTACGTCAAAGAGACATTTACCTGCGCTATGTGGGCCGCGCGGAGTACCAGTTCTTTTGAAGATTGCCTAGTCCAAACGGTCAACCGGCGCTACGACGCAGACACTACAGGCGCAGTTGCCGGTCAGATTGCAGGCGCAATGTATGGATTTTCAGGCATTCCAGAACGTTGGCTAGATGCTCTCATCGGTCTAGACTCGATTCAGGCGTCTGCCAAACAACTCTATGAACTCGGACAACACCGCTAAGGACATCGCGTGAATTACTCTGAACTCAAAGCCTACCAACGTGAGCATCGAGATAACTTTCATCCTAACTTAGCGCTTCGCACGCACCGAGCATTAAGCTGGCTTGATCGTGCTGAACAAGCAGGCGATGACCTCGATGCAAAGTTCATCTTTTTGTGGATTTCATTTAACGCCTGCTATGCCGTCGACTTGGATCAGCAGTACCGCGAGCTTGAGACGGTCCAATTCAATCATTTCTTTGAGAAGATCGAGTCCTTGGACAGCGAGCGACTTATTTACAACCAGCTATGGCATACCTTCCCAACGACGATCCGTGTGCTGCTGGATAACCATTATGTGTTCCAGCCGTTCTGGGATTACCACAACGGCCGAGTCACCGATTCAGAATGGAGCGATCGCTTCAAGCACGCTAAAGCGAAGGCCGGCTATGCCCTGGCCAATCAAGAGACTGTGGAAGTGCTATCCGTAGTCTTCAATCGGCTCTACACGTTGCGCAATCAGTTGATGCATGGTGGGGCGACGTGGAATAGTGGCGCAAACCGAGATCAGGTCCGTGAGTGCACTAAGCTGCTCGGAACCATCGTACCCCACGTCATTCAGATTATGATGCAACACCCCGAGACACTCTGGGGCGATGCGCATTATCCTGTGGTCGATCATTGATGATGGACGAATCAGTTCTATACCCTCAGCTCATCAAGGATCTCAGTGCAATCTTTGTATTAGACGATCGAAGTGTGCATGGACCCGCTCACTGGATGCGCGTGCGCGCAAACGGTCTAACGCTAGCCCGTCACACCGGCGCCAATACACGCGTCGTGGAGCTCTTCTCGGTATTCCATGACTCCTGCCGCGAAAACGATTGGACTGACCCCGATCGTGGACCACGTGCAGCCGCGCTAGCCGGGTACTTTTTCTACGAAGAGAAAATGCTCTTGTGCTCCGAAGATGAGCTACAGCTGCTAGTTTATGCCTGTGGGGGCCACACTTATGGAGGTATCAGTGATGACCCAACAATCGGGACGTGCTGGGATGCAGATCGATTAGATCTACCACGAGCCGGTATCATGGTGGATCCCAACCTCTTATGCACAGACGCCGCGAAAGATGCGAACTTGATCCATTGGGCCGAGAGCCGAGCATTCGATTGGCGAGGAAAAGTTCGGTTATGAGCGCCAATCATCAAGCATCCCCGATCCTCTATCTTGCCGGAATAGCCGTAGTGACCCTTATCGGGTGGCTAGTGATCACGCTTTGGTCAGGTCAGCCGGATGATCGCTCATACCCTTTAAACTCTGAGACACAGAACCACATCCAAACGAATAGTTCGGAAAGCGATTACGACTTTTATTCCGTGCTCGCTGCTGCCGAGGTGGTCGTTCCGATCTCGAATTACACATCGACGCCCAAAACAGCCAGGCTGGATAAGCCTACAGTTCTTCAAATCGCGGCGTTTCGAGATCTAAAACAGGCAGACCAAATTCAAGCTCGCCTAAGAAAAGCAGGACTGAGTTCCGCTCAAGTTCTCGAAAGGCAAACCAATACGGATACCTGGTATCTCGTGAGAACATCCACGTTCGCGACCTATGCAGAGCTGAAGCAGGCAATCAACTTAGCCGAAAAACTTAATTTCCATCCTCGATCTATTCAGTTGAAGTAGGTTTCTTTTGTTGGGGAGCGTTAGTGGTAATAAGGCTAATCGCTGCGAGGTTTGTACGATCGACGAATAGCCTCTAACGCTTCGACTAATAGAGACCACTTGGTCTGGTCGAGTCCACGAAACGGTAGTTAGCCTATACGCATTCCAAGAACCTCTTTTGGCTCATCCCCGCTTGGGGGAATCACAGAACTCTCAGTTTTGGGAATTTTATTCTCAGATGCAAAGGCTTCGCATACTCGATTGATGTCCTTCGCAAACTTAATCAGCGTTTGAGGAGACATACGCAAATTTTGTACAGCTAAACTAATTTCTGAGCCGTTAGATTCGATACCGGTGAGCCGGTAAAGCTTCAATTCGACAACTCCGCTCATCAATTCGGCATGTGCAATTCCATCAATGCTCTCTGTTGGAATCTGAGACAATACACCATGCAGTTGACACTTCCCTGATGGTGAACTGCAGTCGTGCTCCAGTATTTTCGCGTCCATTATGTTAGTCACCCGTAAACAAATTAGAGGTACCTTTGATGTATGAGGTTACATTTGCGTTGCGTCTTATGAGGTTCGCAAATTCAGGCGTCTCTTCAACCTCGCTAAGTTTAATTTTCGCCTCGTAATCTTCCCTAGACCTGAATTGAAGCGCGAACCATGGCTGTCCACGTTTAAAGCAAATATCTCTATCTGTATCTAACCATTCAAATGCAAATGACAAAGGACGGAGCCATCGGTCAATCGGAAACTGCCCCTCAATCAAACGAAAACCTGTCGCTATGCCGAAGTCCATCGGGTTGTTGAGCTGTATAACGTCAACTGGCTGTTCAGATGTAAAAACATAAGGCGTGGACAGCTGCGCAACAGGAACATTTGGATCAGCCCAATCCTCTCTAGCACTGAGAGTAAATATCGACTTCAGTTTAGAGTCGACTATCGACGTTCCTGGATGAACAACATGAATAGCGCCTTCTCCCGGTGGACCAACATAGCGAAGGCGGAGATCGTAAGGACATCTAACAATAAACAGGTCTGCCCGTCGTTTAACAACAGCAGGGCAAGACAATAGGTTAGCTGTAGGGGTTATTGCGCTAGTCTTTTGTGTTTTATAAACCGATAGAAGGGATTCGGGTGCGTAGTAAATAGAACTGGCTTCGATATTTCGCCGAAACCAGTTTACGCTCTTAAAGCTAGCCATCAGTTACAGAAGGTTTGGTTACCATAGACAGCACATGTAGTCCCATCACTACCGTAACTCATATTGCCATAAGTGGAAACGGACGAACCATCACTACCGTAAGTCTGATTTCCGTAGGTCGAATAGCTCGAACCATCATTCCCGTAAACTTGGTTTCCATAAGCAGAGTAGGTAGAGCCATCGCTTCCGTAGGCATGGTTTCCATAGACTGAGTATGAGCTACCGTCACTCCCGTATATCTGGTTTCCGTATGTTGACCAGGTTTCGTCTGCAGATGAGGCTCCAGCTACAGTAACACCCGCCGCTACGATAGACGCTTGAATGGTCTTACCTAATTTCATTTTTAACCGCCTTTTCTTAAAAGATACTCACTAAGTCTAGCATACTATCCTTGTGAACTTGTTAAGTTTTTACCATATTAGGTATTGACTGGCTCATTGGCTCGGTCTGCAATACCCCGGGGGATTAGTAATTTTTCGCCCGAACAGGCCTGTGACCACTCGTTAATTGCCGCACTCTTAATCTAACTTTACAAGGCTCAGTAAGTAGCCTTTAAAAATATTTAATACTTTCAGTCAAAACTCGAGCGTATAGTGGTCTAAATTGACTGTTTGCCTAAGCCCAGAGATTGTCAGAGACCATCTCCTGGCGGCTCAGCTGAACGATCTCTGTCTAGTATTCATACGGATCATCGCCAGATATTTCTGAATACTTGGCTGAAAAGCATCTCTCTACAACGTAATCGCGTTGACATCCTTATCATTTCGACCGGCCAATGGGTCTGGTCCAAACCGATTCAGTCCCTCTGTGCCTCTCATAACGCAAAACACCAACAGCAATAGCGTTCCAAGGATCGGTAAGAACATGAACAGCGCCCACCAGCCTGTGCGGTCTAGGTCGTGGAGACGCCTAATGAGAACCGCTACAGATGGGATGAGCAACGCGAGACCCAAAATCAAGGTTACGGCTTCAGTCCCTAGGATCGCGTCAATGACGCTAGCGACAATAGACAAAATCACGTACAAGAGCACAAACATCCAGTATTCTTGACGGCGGGCCCTGCCTGAAAATTCAGCGTACTTTGAGAGCGCTTCAAACACGTTAGGTACTCCTGTTTGCTTTTCTTCGGATGCGTCTATAGCCACATTCATCACAAGTTTACACTTTGATACTAGAACGAGGGGACGTACTTATCAAACTTGCCGTCAGAGGTCGTATTTCCAAGACTCGTAGATCATGACCATCGCAAGCGTATCCAGCTCACAGTATTTCAGTAGGGATGACGCCAGTTCATCACGTTCATAGTCAGACATGTGTTCGAACTGCATCCGCGCATAGGCCATAAGAGCCGCGCCACCATTAGCCAACGAGTTGTCTTGAGTGAGCAGCTCG
>Ga0209955_1000636_pt1 | contig 11946 bp, 4 predicted proteins | sample SalPonA_A_H2O_MG_FD_185716 | JGI IMG/M metagenome (GOLD analysis project Ga0209955, IMG submission 185716) | Water microbial communities from South San Francisco under conditions of wetland restoration - Salt Pond MetaG R2A_A_H2O_MG (SPAdes)... | ecosystem: Environmental > Aquatic > Non-marine... | reverse complement strand
GGTATCAGTGTATGTGTTTGCGCTTGCTAATGTATCAGCATCGCCATCAATGTGGTGTTGATGCTCTGTTGCGATTAAACCATCTGTGTAAGCATTAGCAGTAGTGATAGCATTAGCAACATCAGCATCCATTGTAGCATGAACACGAGCATCTGTGTAATATAGATTATTAACACCCTCGGCTAACTCATCTGTAGTAGATGTTGCCATGTTAATATCAAACTGTGTTTCAAAGTCAGCGTAACCTACTTTGTCTGCTAGTGCATTAGCGATATTTACCGCAAAGTCAGGGTCATCGCCAATCGCTGCGGCTAGCTCATTCAATGTATCAAGTGCTGAACCTGCGCCAGCCACTATGCCATTAACGGCTGCGGTAACAAATGCTTCTGTAGCAAGTCCAGTAACTGCTGTATCTACATAATCTTCTGTCGCTAGGCCATTTACAGCCGATGATACGGTCGCATCAACATAACCAGTAGATGCTAGACCAGAAACAGCCGTATTCACATAGTCTTCTGTAGCTAAACCAGCGACCGCAGTATCAATATCTGTCTGTGTAGATAATCCAGCAACTGCTGTATCTACATATGCTTCTGTTGCTAAGCCATTTACAGCCGCAGCAATAAATGCTTCTGTTTCTGTAGCCAAATCGGCTATGGCAGTATCTACATATGTTCTTGTTGCTAAATCAGCAACCGCGGCATCTACATAATCTTCTGTAGCAAATCCTGTGCTAGCTAAGTCAACCGCATTGCCACCAGTGATACCTAGTGTTGTTCCAGACAATGTAAGAAACTGTGTCTCTCCATTGCCGCCACCACCGCCGATGGACACTGGCGTGCCACCCGGCGTCTGTCCGTCACTTAAATAAAATGAAACGAAACCGTCACCGACGGTATAAAATAGTCTATTCTCATCGCCAATAAAGTCGGCCTGATCTACTTTCTGAAAGTGACTGGATGGTATCTTATACACTGCCATGTTATTATAGTCCTGATAGTTTGCGTAATCTGTCTACTGTTAGCTCTTCTTCGTGGATTTCTTCTTCCACTTCTTCTGCGAATGGGTCTGTTAGCTCTGCTGGTAAAACTTCGCCAGAGTTAACATTCATCCACATAGTATCGTCATCAACTAGCTCAACTGGTCCACCGATTTTCGCTTCCGCTTCATCTTTAGTGTATTTTTTATCACGGTCAGCTAATGTTTGTTGATAGCGTGGGTCTTTTTCCATTCGGTCTGCCGCTTCACGGTCATCGTCATGGATAGATTTAAGTAGAGTATCGCCGCCAACACCTCTCTTGATACCTGCTTCGCCAACTTTCTCTTGGTCAGAAGACATTAGAGGTTCTTCTTCTGGTGCTCCACCACAACCACATGAAGGTTCTTCTGGAGTCGTAGCAACTACGACAGGAGCATCATCTGTTGGTTGCTCACCATCATACTCGGATGGAATACCGGCAGCTTTTTTAAGTAGCTCTAGCTCTTGTGTCTGTGGAGGCATCCAAGATGCTTCGTCACCTTCTGGTGCGGCTGGCTCATCTTGAGGACCAACATCAGTAGCAGCTTGTTGTGCTGTTTGGTTGTCTAGCGCAATAGCTAGTTTCTTCAATATATCTGAAATGTTCATTCTTGGGATTCCCTATAACAATATATAGTATTTATACTTTTTACAATAAGAAAGGGAGCCACTGGCTCCCTTATATGTTTAATCAACTGATTTATTAAGATGTAAGTAATGAAACTTTTTCTTCTAAGAAGTCTAACATTTCTAGTAACTCGGCTACTTGAGCATTTATTGAGTTAAGTTGCTCTGGACTTACCAAGCCAGTGAGTTGTGAACCGTCACCTACGAACTGTGTCGCTGTGAATGTTTTCACATTGAAGTATGAACCTGGATACGTTATCGTATTAGTTGAGGTCCACATCATGGCTGGAGCCAGTGCCGCTTTGGTATCAAGAATAGAATCAAATGTTGTTCTATCTATCTTTTTAGCAAGTTCATTATCAAGCATTCCAGTTAGATAGTTTTTATTAGACACTATTGCCTGGGACAACTCTGCAAGTGAATTAAGCTCATCAGGTGCCCAACCAATAAGGGCGTTGATGCGCGATTCCGCATAATATCTAGACAGTGTTGACCAATATAGTTCATCTGCCGCTATACTATCTTCTCGCAAAGCTAGTAGATTTTCTACAACAGACAATCTACTATTATATCCTTGGACTTCTGTATCTATCCATTCAAGTCTATTCAAAGCAGATGTTATAACTGCTGATTTTGCAGTCACCGCTTGTGATGCTAGCTGTGAGCTAGAAGTAATTAGCCTACTTTGAATGTTACTGAGTTTGTTTTCTACGTATAGAACATCTGCTTTTTCTACTAACGCTAGAGCAATACCATTGGGTATTGAATTAACAATGGTACTCTCTATATTGTTAAGAATCTCCAAATGTTCAGTGGGAGCATCCGCCATGAATGTACCCACTTCGCTGTATACATAACTAGCACTAGCACCATCAGTTGGCAACACGGGATAAGCAACGTTAATTATACGATTTGAGTCAACGTCAATATCGTCAAAAAATTGAACGTATCCGCCCGATTGTTGCGCTGGTTCATCCATTGTCAACTGTATGTTAGATGACAATATCAAATCACCCTTGACTGTGATATCACCTTTAAAGACAGAATCACCGCCAACTAGTAGATTATCTGCTAAGAACCCTTTCTGTGCCATAACTAGTCTCCTTACATTAAATTAGAATAGGCGGCTTGTAAAGCTCAATACCGTAAGGTACAGTGTATTCAGTTTGACCATCAGTAACAATACTAGTGTTAGTGATTTCTAGGTCAGCGCCTGAGCCGATTGCACCAACAGTGCCAGTTACAGCACCGTATACTGTTGAACTGTAGTAAGTCCATAGTGCAAACCACGTAGCTTCACCTGCACGATAAGCAACTTTAGAAGGGAAGAAGTTAGGTGATAGTTTCACACTGTTAGTCTTGTCTTCTGCAATAGTTGACCAGTTACCGTTGTCACCACGCCATTGCCAGTAAACTAGCATGTTGCTGTTGTTAGTAGGCGAATAGTTGAAGCCTGGGTCAGCGTAAGTCATAGTCGGACGAGCTCCACTGAAAATTGCGAAGTTCGTGTAGTATGTTGAGTTACCTACGTTGGAGAATACAAAGCGGTTGTTTGCGTTAAAACTGCTTGCACCTACGTGTAGGAACTGATTTTTTAGATTCGCATTAATGCGAGCGTTTTCTGTGCCAAATGTTAGGGCCATTGTATATCTCCTTTATTATACTTGTCTTACAATATCGAACTCAAAGTCACCGATGGTGCAGTTTTCGCCTGCTACTAGGTCAGTTGCTAGTAGCCAGAAGTCACCTTCGCCTGTTTGGTCAGATACAGTACCAGTCATAACAACTTGTTGTGGCTGGTCATAAGGAACAATCGCAAACCATGTAGCAGTACCAGTACCAGTAGCTGTTACAGTGTTTGTAGATGTTGCTTCGTATAGACGAACATAACCTGGATCATTTCCAGAGTAAGTCCAGTCAAGTTGTGTTCTACTGTAGAACGCCAACTGGTCGGCAGAGTGAGTTGTTGGGTCAACGTACTCAGCCGCTGTTAGTGGCGTACCTTTATAAATGTATACATCACAGTAGCCATCGATTTCATTCTCTAGAATGTAAGCCATGCCACCTGTGTAATTTCTAATGTCTAATGCCATAATGGTTCATCTCCTTTTTGATAATCACTTCTCTATTTAGAAGTAAAATTTAAAATCTATCTTTTTTAGCGTCATAATTCGCACTAACTTCTTGCGGTGTTAATGCTGTGCCATATATACTAACACTTGCGAAATCTCCGGCAAAGTCATAGTCGGCACCCGTATTACTTCCTTGCGCGTTTTGTCGTTGACCTAATCTAACTTGGCCACCTGGACGAAGTGCTGTTGGCGCATCTACTTCAGTTATATCGAAATGATATGCATGTCCAGAGTCGGTGGCGCCGGTGTCTTCGTTTGGAGCACCAGCAACCAACGTATCTGCCGCGATATCTACCGACCAACCAAAGTAGTCATTACCGCCGCTGCTGGTTATGTTAGGGTTATCAATGATTGCCACATTGTATCCTGTACGTATGTCAAACACGTATACTTTGCCCGAAGCGCCACCTAAGTAAGGGTCATCTTCGTATCTAGCACCCACTGCTGCGAAGTTGCCATCTATCGCAACATCATATGCAAAATGGTCGCTGGTGCCGGTCAAGTATGTATTAGGGTTATTTAGCGTGTGTAATAACTCTCCACTTGCACAATCAAACACGTATGCCGCGCCACTATCACCGAAATTTATCATATCTTCATATGGCGCCGCAATAATCGCATGTACTCCATCAGTGTCTACTTTCCAACCGAAGTTGTCACCAGCGCCATTTTTATACACATCAGGGTTAACAATGCTATGCAACAATACAGGATTAGTCCAGCTTGACGTAGTGCTGTATGTTTTAAACGAGTCAGTAACCGTATTTTTACTGTCTAACTCATTGTACAATGCTTGAACATCAGATGGCGATACACCTTTTGTAAGGAATCGTATCTGGTCAAATTCACTGCTATTTGACATATAACTAGTACTATTATTGCCCCATCTGCCGATTGTGCCATTGTAACCTGTGTATTCTTCATACAACACCGTTTCTGGCCCAATATCTCTCTTCCAATCTAGAACACCGTTAATGTAGCCTTTTAGCCCTTCTTCATCACGAGTGTAAACAACATGGAACCACTCGTTTATAGGAAGAGTGATACTACCACGGCCAGTTTGAGTCGCGCCTTGTGCTACGTCCCAGCTTGAGCCGTTAGATGATGCAAAGTATCCCATATTACCGCCGTACACAAACATACCAGGACGGGTGAAATCTCTTTGCAAGTGTCCAATAACAACGTCAAAGTTTGTGTGCGAAGGTATTTTCATCCACACAGAGTATGTCCATTGTTTTGTACCAGTAGCAATATTCAACACTTCAGGCGGTAACACAACTTCTTGGCCAAATGAACGTGTGATTTTTAGACCATTAGAAAACTTACCGTCAAGATAAGTAGTGTTGCTTGTTGTACCATCATATCCAAATGCACCTTTTACATTACCGTCAAATTTGTACAACTCAAACGTTGAGCCATCGTTAAATATGTCATCGCCAGTCGCATCGTACACATCAATCTCAATATTAGGATAATAACCATCATCTATATTAACTTTGTTGTCCAATACTCTAGCGAGCGATACGTCGGCCAATCTAACTGTCAAATCTCTATAATATACTAATGATAATGAATTTGTATGAAGAGGCTGTAGCTCGTGTCTTACTTTTAGATAACGACCTGGTCTATGGGCATTAAAGACTATAACATCTGCGCCTGGATTTGTCCATACATCAATATCGCCAGTATTTTCACCTATAAGTGTCCATGATAGTTGGTCATCAGAAATATACCAGCGAGCCTTTGCAGTGTACGGATAAGTTATTTCTCTTGCATAGTTTTCAGCTTGACCTACCGGTATATCCCAAACTCTATCCGGACCAGCATCGAAAACTAGTTCCATTGGATTACCCAACTCGCCATGTCCACCGATTCTGTTGTCCCATGTCCAGAAGTCTCTATTCTGGTAAATAGCTCCACTTTCTTTTTCGCTATAATGAGATATTGTTGTGCCGTCATCCGAATTGATAACTTCACCAACTATAAGAGATATGCTATCTAGGTATGTATCGGTTGTGCCGTTATATATAGCAAGATTCGAAGCGTAGTTCTGTTGAACCTGAGCATCAGTCAATGCTACTTCGTAAACTGCAAAATAACCTATGTCACCTGGCATGTCTTGGGTAGTTTGGAAGCCGCCTGCATTACTATCTTGCTCTTGGCCAAGTACTAGATAACCACCGATGCTAATAATTCCTGTAGAGACAGATGAATCTGTTGCGACCAGTGTGCCATCAATGTATAATGATGCTGAGTTGCCTTCACGCTTGACTGTAAAGTTAACCCAGTTGCCTACATTCCATAGTGCATCTGGCACGGTGAACTTACCTGACGCCGAACCTTTTATATATAACTCAACAACGTTTGCCTGATTTTTGTATAACGTTAACTCATTAGTTGCACCAATATTATAACTAAACGGAGTGATATAAGTTTGCATTGTGTCCAATCTCAGCCACATATCAATCGTAAAGTCTCCCAGTGCCCCTACATTTCGTGCATTGTCGGAATCAGCCGCGTACATGTTATGGCCCGCATTATCCGTGAAACTAAAGTGTCTTGGATAAGTATCAACATAAGGAGTGTTCACTCTATTCATGTTATTGTTGTTACCAGAAATATCTTTCCAAAGGTCATCTGTTCCATCATGCGATAGTATGTCGTTTGCATCAAGTAACATACGAAGACCTTCAGTAATCACAGGTGTATTACCTGATACCTTAACGTCTGGGAAGCTGCTCAATAATGCTTGACCTTCGCTAGATGTATCAAGAACCATGTCATATCCATTAGCAGAACCATAGTTAATGTATTGCTCGCGCACATTTGGACCCACAGAGTATATAATCTTAACATTAGTACAGTTAATAATTGGTCCATTGCTGTAGACAACGTGGTCATAGCTAATGTTACGAGCATCTATTATTATATTTTCAAATGTGTGTGGCACTACACCGTTACCATAACCGAAAACATATGATGTGCCAAACAACGAGAATGTGTAACCTTCTTGTCCAGTAAATCTCACATAAGCATTTTTAAGTGTTATATTGTTTCTGGCAGCAGCGGTTGCGAGCACTGAACCACTTGTACTAGGAGAATGGAAATTTTCAAACTCAAACAAAGAACCACCAAGGTCAACTGTACTGTCCGCTATTTGTGGCTCAAGCGCGGTGCCTTGCCATCCAGTACCATCGTCTCGCTGATAATCATGTCTGTATAGCTTAGGTTCAGATAATGTAAATCCAGTGTACTTCGCAGATTCTAGAACAGAATGACTATTAACCAATTCTAGACCATTGACACTGACTAGCTCAGCGAAATCATCTATGTAGCGAGCAATGCCTTTGGTGATACGGACATCATCCATATAGCCATTGAAATATGCATTTCCAGTATTATCGCCACCCACATACAAACTTCTAGCTACACCACTATCTAGCGAAGCTGTAGAAGTATTAGTATCTTCTAGTACACCATTTACGAATAACTTCCAAGTATCACCTTCTCTTGTTACCGCAACGTGGTCCCACTCGCCAATTGATGGCAAAGATGTAGATGTTAATAATGGACTTGATGGGTTAGCATTATGTACCCAGAAAGTGTACACATTTGCTTCATTAACATGGTGACTATGCAAAGACCAGTTACCTTCAGACCAAGCACCGTCCGAGTTAGACAAAGGTCTTGGCGCTATTACGTCAATTGAACTTGTATTCACAAATGATTCAATAGTAAAGTCATCTGTGCCCATAGCGTATTTGGCAGATGGACCATACGAAATGTATTGTGAACCGTCAAATGCTAAAGAACTATTTCCGTTCTTAAACACCGTGTCAGTTGTAGTTGCGTTATTAAACACAGGAGATTCGCCAGTTAAATCAGCCATTGCGACAGAATCTTCAGCATTTAAGAAGAATGTCACATTATTCCAGTATTGGTCATTCTGAGATTGTATGTTACCAACATAATATGTACCAGTGTATCGTGCTACACCTTTCGTGATACGGAAATCTGAAACTTGTGAACCACTAATCTCAACTGTCGCATTAGCATAGCTCAATGTGCCAGGCGTGTACTGTGACCATATACCTCTACCGTCAACATATAGTGTTACGATATTAGCGTATCTCACTAGTGCCACGTGGAACCAGCCGGTAGGAGAATATCCAAGTTCAACTGGTATTGCATCGCCGTTCAAATATACATTGAATGTGCCACTATTACCTTCATGATATACACCGAATACGCCACTATCTACTACTTGGAACAACGGACGATTAATACCAGTTGATACGTACCAACCTTCAATCGTAAAGTCGCTGTCTAATACATAGTGATTGGCATCATCTGGATTAGAAATACTAATGCTATTTACATTAGTGTCTGCTGATAGAATGTAACCTCTGTCAAATCTACCAACATCTGTCATGTATGTCACACCATTTGTTATAGTTTTTCCAGTAGCAACATCTTCAGAGGTACCATTACACAATGCTATTACGTTATCCCAGTACTGGTCACCTTCAGCATCAGCGCCTTTAGTGAATATGTACGCCGCACCGGTGTCACTGTATGCACCGTCTTCGTATTCGGCACCTACAACTAAATAGTCATCCTGAATACTCACAGCATTGCCGAATGTATCACTGTTTGGAGAGCCGGTCATAGATGGATTTTCAATATGAGTCAGTAGTTTGCCGGTTGAAACATCAAAGATGTATACTACACCGGCGTCCGTACCGTTCGTGTCTTCGTATCTAGCACCCACTGCCGCAAAGTTTTTATCTATAGACACTGCGTAGCCAAACCAGTCATTGGCAGTCGTACTTGTCACGTTAGGATTTTGTAGATTATGAATCAACTCACCAGTAGTAACGTCATAAACATATGCCGCGCCACTGTTGCTGCCAGTTTCATCTTCGGCGTATGCTCCAATTATAGCATAGTTACCGCAAATATCAACCGCACCTTCACTAGCAGCATAGTCGCTCGTTGAAGCATTAACATCAGCTGGACGCAATGAAGAAACTAATGCTCCGGTCTGATTATTAAATACATATGCGTAACCTTTGTTGGTACCAATCGTGTCATCGTTAGGAGCACCTACGATTGTGTGTATTCCATCTGTTGCAATCGCTCGTCCATACAAGTCGCTTCCAGGATTTGGATTATAAAGATGTGTCGGCGTAGAAACTTGTATTTGATTTGTCGAAACTGGTGTTTCGCCCACTTGTACGCCGTTGACATAAACAACTATCTTATCACCAACTTTTGCTGTAACAGTCAATAGTTGCCATGCAGGATTATTATAGAACAGATTTGTTCCTTCAGTCAACTTGATTTCGTACTTAGTTTGATTCCATGTAACAAATAAAGAATCTTGTGCCCAGTCGCCTTCTCGGCTTACCATAAACTCTTCTTCATTATTAATCTTGTAACTAATAAATGTTTGATAGTTATGATTATCTACGTTTCTGAACCAAGTACTAAATGTTAACTCATCTCTGTTGGCTAATACTGCGTTACTAACCTCACCGTATGCTGTTGTGCTGGTAAATCGTGCATACTGAGGGTCATGCCCAGCGCCAGCATAGAATCCCACCGAACTAGTATTCATATGATAGTCATTGCCAGATATATCGTACCACACATTGCCGCTATTGGCATAGCTGTTCACATCATTCATGTCATATTTCGCTACCAACTCTCTGCCAATGTCATTCGTTGGTGCACGGTCAATGTTATATAGGTATACTAAACCGTCATCTGTTGTATTAATGTTTTTAAGCGGAGCCGCGATAGCTACTTTGTCATTGTCGTTAACTAATACTGTTCTACCAAACTGGCTATTGGCCTCTCTGTAGTTAGGAAGAGGTCGGAATGTATATAGAGGAACATTGTCGCCATGAGAGTATAGATATGCCGCACCAGAGTTTGAGTATCCATCAGAATCTTCATTTGGCGCACCAATAATCATGTATTTCTCACTTAGACATAATGAATAACCGAAGTTATCACTTGTTTTCGTGCTTTCATAGTTAGGATTCTCTACTGTACTTACCCATGTTCCGTCTGTCAAGTCAAACAAGTGAACAACACCAGATTGTGTATCGCCTTCGCTGCTCTTTTCGTAAGGTGAGCTTACAGCTAACAATGTGCTTGATGTATCCATTGAATATCTACCAAATCCACCGTTTGCTATGTTAGAACCGGTAGAAACTATATCGTTTGCTACCCATTGATAAACATCGTTTTGCTTAGCATGATAAATCGTTACACCTCTGCGTAATGGAATGTTGGCATAGATTGCCAAGTTGTCGTTGCCATTACGATTATATGTTAAGAAGTTACTTTCATTCGTACTAGGTTCATACGGAATCATGTAAGTGTAGAATCTTTCGGTACTGCTGCCATTCTGATAGTTGTAAGCGTATCTCAATGTACCCCAACTCATGCTATATGCGCCGCCAGTCAATACTGTATTGCTATCTGAGCCCATATTACCATACATACCCACTTGGAACTGGAACTCAGGGTCAGCACAAGAGATATCTATTTTGTAGATACCAGTTGTTGTGTAACCATGTTTGATGACGAATGTCTTGTTATGCTTAATATGTGTTTCTTCGTATATAACACCATCCGCGCCATTTATATTTTGGAACTGAATACCTTCTACCGCGCCGTTTACAGAATTATAGATATACCACATACCCCATGTATCAAATATGTCACTGCCCCAATCACTCCATACACTAGTGTCAATATTCGTAGGTGATGCCAGAGGAGAATAAGGATATGCTTGGATAGTGTGTGTGCCTATTGACATATCTTTAGATGTGCCTGCTCCGACTGTGTATCCCGCCGCGCCTGTTATATTTTGAGATCTGAGCAACGGTACAACATTTTCAAATCCGTATATATTAGGATTGTTTATCGTATATTTCAATACGCCCGTGGTCGGCTCAAATGCGTATATTCTACCAGAATCAGAATATCCATAAACATCTTTGTAAGGAGATGCCACGAACAATGTACTATCATCTTTTGATAGTACAATACGTTTACCAAACTGTTGATATGGCTCGTCCACTGGCGGACGAATCCGTTGTAGTAGCTCGCCTGTGCGCCAATTAAATACATACACAATACCATTGCTTGTTGCGTTAGCAGCGTCTTCTCCGTAAGCACTTGCGACAACGATATCCTGTCCTATGTCAACAGCATAACCAAAGTAGTCGTTTGTTTTTGAACTGTAATCGTTTGGATTCCAGATAATGTTTTGTTGACTGCCCTGTTCATGATAGATATGTATTGAGCCGCCGCCAGTTGCCTGTCCTCTATTTCTTGGAGAACCAACCACAAAATATGAGCCTCTTGCTTTTATCTGCTCTTCTTGTGCCCATCGCGAACCGCTATAGTTGTATGGATTGCCTAAATAAGTGTAATTGCCGAAGCTGCTAAGAGTATGTATCTCTACCGTACCTGCTTGGTCATTACCGTAATCTGCACCTGGATTACCTGTTATTAGATAATTATTAGTCATTGCCATGCCTAAACCATAATTACTGTATCCATCTCTGTACCAAGTAGGCGCTTTAGCATTAACAAGTGTGGCAGATGCTGGAGCAATATCGTTTGTTGGGTCCATATCAGATACAATATTGGTCACATATGTTTCATGACCCCAGTTGTTGAATAGACGATTAGCTGTCACACTTGTAATATATTCATCATTCATGTAGTTAGATAGGTATAGTTGTCCAACTGGCTGAGTAATGTATTCATCCGCCTCGTTTGATAGAATACCACTGTTTACTGTATATTCTGTGGTTGGCCAAGCATTCATACGCACACGCCATGTATGCCCTTTTGCGTCAATGTACTCCGATACTGCTTTAGGATACATGTAAACTTCTTGGTCATTGCCAGTGACAGTCTGTAATCCACTAAAGCGTAGTGCGCCAGCGCTTGAGCCGCCGGACATGTATGGTAACCATGTTTGTGCTTCTGTCCAATATGCATACTTGTCTTGGTCATTTACACCAACACCAGAGTTGACTGTCAGTACGTCCCAACTGCGAATGACACGGTCCTCGTGTACACCATGGTCATATTCATCTACCCACACTTGAGGAGTAAATGTACCAGTGACAGTTTGACTAT